>FKKE01003931.1_pt2 | contig 29625 bp, 27 predicted proteins | sample 1106331 | NCBI WGS metagenome assembly FKKE01 (sample SAMEA3931202, study PRJEB13176) | freshwater metagenome | biome: Drinking water system; feature: drinking water; material: freshwater | place: China | collected 2013-02-06
GATCTGTATGATCTTATTTCTTGTTCAAAAGAAACTGTAAAACCCGCACTGGAATGGAACCAGGCAGAGATAAAATGTGTGAATGGGAAACTGGATTTTTATCTGAATGGGGAAAATGTTGTCTCCACCCAAATGTGGGATGATAACTGGAAAAATATGTTGGCTGATAGTAAATTCAAACAATGGCCTGATTTCGGAACCTTTAAAAAAGGAAGAATATGTTTACAGGATCATGGTGATAAGGTCTGGTATAGAAATATTAAGATAAAAAATTTATAACATGATATTTGAGCTGTGAGTCCCGTCAGAAGCGGGACTTTTTAATTTCTGGCTTTGAAATTCCATTTTTTGTTTATAGCTTTTACCTTCCAAAACCAACTATTATGAACACAGATTTTCTTTCGCATGTTAACTGGCTTGCTGTTTTAGTTGCTACCGTTGCTTATTTTATGCTAGGTGCTTTATGGTATTCAAAAGCTTTGTTTGGTACAGCATGGGCAAAGCTTGTAAAGCTGGACATGAATAATCCCGATCTGAAAAAAGGAATGGGAGGAATGATGGTATCAACTTTTGTATTAATGTTTATTGTAACCTTCGGGTTAGAAGTGTTGATCGTTAAAATAGGCTTTGCCCAGGATTTTATGTATGGGATAAAGTTGGGATTACTGACCGGGCTTGCATTTGCCACTACCGCGGTAAGTATTAATTATGTTTATGAAGGAAGACCTTCCAATCTTTACCTTATCAACAATGGCTATCATGTGATCGGGCATGTGCTGGTGGCCACCATCCTTGTGTTGTGGAGATAAGCAGTATAGCGAAATGGATTTACAGGTACTCTGTTATTGGAAGTGATCATCAATACAACCAGTGATCATTTAACTGTTCAGCAGGTGTTTAATCCAGCTTAGTGATCTTAAGGGTATTTGTTGGCAGGTGCAAATGAACAGGTGTGCTGCCCGTACTTACCACTACATCTCCGCTTTTTAAAAATCCTCTTTCTTTCAAAATTTCTATTTGATCAAAGATGATATCATCAAGACTTTCTTCTTCATCATAAAAAAATGCCCGTACTCCCCAACTAAGACTCAACTGGTTTACAAGTGTTCTTTCCTTTGTAAAAATAAAAAGAGGTGCTTTTGGCCGATAGCTGCTAAGCATAAAACCTGTATAACCGCTCTGTGTCATCCCGATCAATGCCTGTGCTTCTGCATCTTTTGCCAGGTTACATGCATTATAACAAATGGCATCACTTAAAAAAGAGGGTGAATGGGGCTGAGGGATCAAAACATCTTCAAGATTATAATTATAATCGGTGCTTTCAACTTCTGTAATGATCTTCTTCATTGTTTCTACCACCAGTGTAGGATGTGCTCCGGTTGCCGTTTCCCCGCTAAGCATTACCGCATCAGCGCCTTCAAGCACGGCATTTGCTACATCGGTTATTTCGCTACGATTTGGTTTTGTTCTTTCGATCATACTTTCCATCATTTGTGTAGCAACGATCACCGGCTTGGCACGATGGATACATTTTTTAATGATCTGCTTTTGTATCAGGGGAACTCTTTCAACCGGCAGTTCAACTCCCAGATCGCCGCGGGCCACCATAATGCCATCAGATTCTACAATGATGTCACGGATATTTTCTATAGCTTCTGGTTTTTCGATCTTTGCAATGATCTTTAATTTACTTTTCTTTTCGTCCAGTTTATTACGAAGAATGATCAGGTCTTTTACATTTCTTACAAAAGAAAGGGCCACCCAATCCAATTTCTGATTGATGATGAATTCAAGATCTGCAAGATCTTTATCCGTAAGTGCCGGTAAGGTGATCTTTGTATCAGGAAGATTGATGCCTTTTTTAGAAGAAAGTGTGCCACCAAGTGTAACCACCACTTTTACATCATTATTTTTTTCGATGCTTAATACTCTTACTTCAAGTTTGCCATCATCTATCAAAATCGTATTCCCGATTTTTACATCGCTGTGAAAGTTGGGATAGGAAACATATATTTTTTCCTTTGTACCTATTACTTTTTCGTTAGTGAATGTGAGTATATCTCCTTCTGCAACTTCTATTGCTCCATTCTCAATTTCACCCACTCTTAGTTTGGGTCCCTGCAGATCACCAAGGATGGCAATATTATAGGGTTCGGTTTTATTTATTTGACGTATATACTCTATGATCTTTGCTTTGTCTTCATGTGTACCATGAGAAAAGTTCAATCGAAAAACATTTACACCTGCTTTTACTAATGCTAACAATTTATCATAGGTATCACAGGCCGGCCCTACCGTGGCTACAATTTTGGTCCGGTGTGTGGTATGCTCAACACCGGCTTCTTTATTCATGTTCTTTTGAAAATATTTTTCGGCTTTTTTAGTCATTTTGTTGCAAGTTATTTATTGTTAGTTGCTGGTCATTAGTCGTTCTGTTTTGTTGCTCAATCACCGGAAACCAGCAACCGGTAAAGAAAAGTGAATTAACTGGCAAGTATCTTAACAATGCGCAGCCACTCTTCACTGATCCTGGCTTTGTTTTTAACGGCATTTTCAAGTGGTATATAATGCATTTTATTATTCATAATGCCGACAAAAACATTATGTCTTCCTTCAAGTAAACTTTCTACTGCATGATAGCCCATCCTGCTGGCAATTAGCCTGTCAAGACAAGAGGGAGAACCTCCTCTTTGAATATGGCCAAGGATACAGATCCTTATTTCAGCCTGAGGCAATTTTGCTTTTAAGATCTTATGAACCTGTTCTGCACCGCCAAACTCGTCACCTTCAGCCACAACGATCAGGTTCACCAGTTTTTTCCTTCTTTCTTTTTCCTGCAGGGAGGCAATGATATCGTTGATGTCAGTTTTTCTTTCAGGTATCAAAATATTTTCAGCGCCGGTTGCTATGCCACTATGCAAGGCAATATAGCCGGCATCACGACCCATCACTTCAATAATAAAAATGCGGTCATGTGCATCCATGGTATCTCTTACCTTATCAATAGCTTCTACGGCAGTATTCACTGCCGTATCAAACCCAATGGTAAAGTCGGTACCATAAATATCTTTATCAATAGTACCTGCAAGGCCAATACAGGGAATATCAAACTCAGTACTGAATTTTACCGCACCACGAAATGATCCATCGCCACCAATGATCACCAATCCATCAATATCACGGTATTTCAAATTATCGTATGCTTTCTTTCTTCCTTCATAATCAAAAAATTCTTTACACCGGGCTGTTTTTAAGATCGTACCCCCACGCTGAATAATATTGGCCACCGATTTTGATTCCATTTTAATGATATCATCATCGATCATCCCCTGGTAGCCACGCATAATGCCATATACTTCAAGCCCATGATAGAGTCCCGTTCTTACTACTGCTCTTATTGCTGCATTCATACCGGGTGCATCACCGCCAGAAGTGAGTACCCCAATTTTTGTAACTTTTTTCGTCATAATTATTAACGGTTAAACTAAAAACAAACAACTGTTTGAATTTTATTGGGTTAACCGGCCGCCAAAAATAATGTTTTGTTCGTTGACAGTGTTTTTTTCACACCGGCAGTTATCAGCATCATTTACCCTTTGTCAGTAAATAATTTTTATAAGTGTTGTTCTCGTTAATTTAGTAGAAAACAACATTTGCATGAAAAAGATTTTTCTTTCGCTGATTTATTTTTTTCCTCTATTCCTGATCGCCCAGTATAATTATCCGGTATCTAAAAAAGTTGACACAGTAACAAATTATCATGGTACGCCGGTAGCTGATCCTTACCGGTGGCTTGAAGATGATAGAAGCGATGAAACCAGGCAATGGGTAACAGAACAAAATAAAGTGACATTCGGATATCTTGACCAAATACCTTACCGCAACCAATGGTTCAAGCGGCTTGAGGAGATCAATGATTATCCGAAATACAGTTCGCCATCAAGAAAGAATGAGTATTTCTATTTTTCAAAGAATGATGGCTTGCAAAATCAAAGTGTATTGTTTCGTCAGAAAGGATTGAATGGCGAGCCTGAATTGGTTTTGGATCCGAATAAATTTTCGGCCGATGGCACTACCGGGCTGGGTGCCTTTTCACTTTCTAAGAACGGTAAGTATGCAGTGGTAGGTAAAACCGTTGGAGGAAGTGACTGGCGTACTTTCTTTGTAATGGATATGTCAACATTAAAATATTTACCTGATTCATTGGCGTGGGTGAAAGTGTCCGGTGCATCCTGGAAGAACGATGGATTTTATTATAGCCGTTATCCCACGCCGGAAAAAGGGAAAGAGTTGTCAACAAAAAATGAGAATCACCAGGTATATTATCACAAGATCGGTACTTCACAAGACCAGGACATATTGGTATATGAAGATGCCGCCAATCCACAACGGTTTCATGGAGTATTTACAAGTGAAGATGAACGATATATTTTTATGAATATTTCTGATCGTGGAAAAGGAAAAGATGGGAATGCTCTTTGGTATTTGGATAGTAAAAGCGGTGATAAAATATTTAAACCGATCATTAAAGAAGTGGGTGAGTATTCTTATAATTTTCTGGAAGCAGTAAATGGCCGCTTCCTTATTTTAACAAATGACGGGGCATTGAATCGTCGTATCATATCCGTTGATCCCCAACATCCTGATCCTTCAAACTGGAAAACAATAATAGGAGAGAAAAAAGAAAATATCTCTTCAGCAACATCTTCAGGCGGAAAATTATTTGTTACGTATTTAAAAGATGTAACAAGCCGTGTATATGTTCATGATCTAAATGGCAAGCTGGAAAAAGAAGTAAAATTACCGGCATTAGGATCTGCCAGCGGCTTTGGTGGCGAAGCGGACGATAAGTTTGTGTTCTATACATTTACTTCCATCACATTTCCGCCCACTATTTATCGTTATGATATTGCCAGTGGAAAAAGTACAGTATTCAGGAAGCTGGAAGTAAAATTCAATCCGGAAGATTATGAGACCGAGCAGGTATTTTATCCGGGCAAGGATGGTACAAAGATCCCCATGTTCATTGTGTATAAAAAAGGCACTAAGAAAAATGGAATGAATCCAACCATATTATATGGTTATGGCGGTTTCAATATCAGCAGCACACCTTCTTTTTCACCCACAAGAATTGCATGGCTTGAGCAGGGTGGAGTTTATTGCATTGCCAATCTGCGGGGCGGAAGTGAGTATGGCGAAAAATGGCATGAAGCAGGAATGAGATTGAAAAAACAAAATGTGTTTGACGATTTCATTGCAGCCGGTGAATTTTTAATAGACAAAAAATATACATCGAGGGATTACCTTGCCTTGCAGGGGGGATCAAATGGCGGCTTATTGGTTGGTGCAGTGATCAACCAGCGGCCTGATCTTTGTAAAGTTGCTATTCCGCAGGTTGGAGTAATGGATATGCTTCGCTTTCATAAGTTCACTATAGGATGGAACTGGATAGCAGAATATGGCAGCAGCGATAATGCAGCTGATTTCAAAAATCTTCTTGGGTATTCACCGATCCATAATATAAAGGAAGGTGTGAACTATCCGTCAACACTCATTACAACAGCCGATCATGATGACAGGGTTGTACCAGCACATTCATTCAAATATGCAGCCACATTACAGGAAAAATATAAAGGCAATAATCCCGTAATGATTCGTATTGATGTGAACTCCGGTCATGGTGCAAGTAATTTGAGGAAGAGTTTGGAAACAACAGCCGATATTTATTCTTTTATTTTTTACAATATGAAACTCACGCCAAAATTCGAAAGTGTAAAATTCCAGGATACCAAAAAACCATTTTGATTGCAGTTATATATTTTCACACAAATTGCCGCCTTTGAAGGCGGTAATTTATTTTTGCAGAACATGACAAAAAAAATAATCATAGCAATCGATGGATGGAGCAGTTGTGGTAAAAGCACATTGGCAAAACAACTGGCAAAGGAACTAGGTTATCTGTATGTTGACAGCGGGGCAATGTACCGGGCCATCACACTTTATTTTTTACGAAATCATATTGATTGGACAGATACAAAAGAAGTGAAAAAAGCGTTGGATCAGATCTCTCTTGAATTTATTTTCAATGAAAATACTCAGCAAAATGAAATGCATCTGAATGGAGAAAATGTTGAGTATGTGATCCGTGACCTGGTTGTGGCTGAAAAAGTAAGTGATGTAGCCGCCATAAAAGAAGTAAGAAAATTTGCCGTGGAGCAACAGCAAATGATGGGTAAAAAGAAGGGGGTGATCATGGATGGCCGCGATATTGGCACTGTTGTTTTTCCCAAAGCAGAACTCAAGATCTTTCTTACTGCCGATAATGCAGTACGGGTAGAAAGAAGGTTTAAAGAACTTATTGCTAAAAACCCCAACGTAACCATTGAAGAAGTGAAAGCTAATCTTGAAATGCGGGATTATATAGATAGTAATAGAAAGGAAAGTCCTTTGCGCCAGGCTGACGATGCCATATTAGTTGACAACACAGACCTTAGCATTGATGAAACGATCCATAAGGTTTTAACCATGGCAAATACAGTCATTTCCGGGTGATTGCAAACAATCAATCGCAGTTTTACCCGTATTTATTTATTCTACTTTTATTTACATTTAAAAAATAATTGCCTTGCTTGCTTGAATTCTTCTGAAACTATTATTACTTTAGCAGCCTCAGTTTATTACTTATTTCCACCGATCCTCAGGTAAAACCTCTCATTACATATCCAAGATTATGTTTATAACCAGTTTGTAATCAATTACAAATAGTCTTTTTTATTATTCCATTCCTGAAAAACATCTTGCCAGGTCAGGCATAGAAGATAAGTCCCATCCTTCGCAATAACCTACTGATATCTGAATGAATGATCAGTTAACTGATGATATATCTCATCATAAACTGAATAAGGATGAAATAACTCATCATAATTTTTTAACCGTTTTGCACAATAGCAAAACACAAATCCTTGAGCATGAAAAAGATTTTACTTTTATTGATGTTTATCTGCGCCTTTGCATCTCTTAGGGCACAGACTGTCGTTTTAAACGAAATTTATGGAAACCCGGGAGGAACTAACTCCGAGTTTATTGAATTGTATAACAGCTCAGCTTCCGGCAGCCTTGATTGTTATACAATACTTGTTTATTTTGAGAATGAAGGAGGCACCAACAAAGGCTGGTATGTTCTTGATTTGCCAAATACTCCAAATATCGGTGCTTCACCAGCGGGATTTTATGTTCTTGCCCCTCAATCCCCCTTTAGTGTTCAAGGCACTGCCGGTGCGACCGCACAAGTAAACTGGAATGCACTAACTTTTAGAAATGGATCAACCGGGGGTTATTTAAAGAAATACATTCAAACGGGAGGAACTAATGCGACAGCTACTTATACAGAGGATGGCACATTTACTAACTCAACTGCTGTAACGAATTTGCTTGATGGAACATTGAGCGGTAGTCAATTTTATTTCGTATTGCTCTACCGAAATGGTATCCTTATAAATGGTTTTGTTGGCGGCGGAGCTAGTGGTGTCTTATCCTCTTACAACATTCCTTTAGGAACATTAAATATTACACCAACAGGGGCATGTGCCGGAACGTTTAATGCTTTTGGTAACCTTGGTACAGTTGAGTTTCATAATCCCAGTGGTGGTAATGATAATGGCTATGCAAGAACCAGCGATGGTAAATGTGGTTCATGGACAAAGACAGCAAATCAGGGAGATCACACTCCTGGTTTAACTAATGGATCAGCATCAGGTGATCTGGGTGAACTTGGTGTTACACAAATTATTAGGTGTGATGATCAATACCCCAACACTCCGGGCATACAGAGAGCCATTGAAGCAGATGTCGCTTTTGTATCAGGATCAGCAACTGAAGCTGAAGATTTCCCCATTACAATTGAGTTTTATTATGATCCAAATTTTGATGGAGAGCTAAATGATGGATTACTTCCTTTTGACACGAAAGTTCAAACCACTGTTGCACAAGCAGCAGTATTAAGTGCAGCTTTACCTGATATTAATGGTGATTATATTGTAGTTTATAAAACTGCCAGAGGATGTTTTGACAGGGTTGCACCGCTTGCCAGTGCATGTGCCAGCTTGCCTGTTAAACTAAGCCTGTTCACAGCGGCTCGCTACCAAAGCAACGTAAGTTTGATATGGGAAACTGCAACTGAAATTAATAATGCAGGATTCTATGTGCAACGTTTGATCGGTGGAGGTTCATGGGAAACTATCGGATTTGTGCCTTCACAGGCGGCTGGTGGAAACAGTAATTCGCTGCTGCACTATGAATTCATTGATAATAATTCTACTAAGGGCATGACACAGTACCGTCTTCGCCAGGTGGATATTGATGGCAAATCTGCCATGAGCTCTATACGTACCGTACGCGGCGAAGGCCAAAATAGTAATACTGTAATTTATCCAAACCCAAGCAAAGGCAAAGTGAATGTCATTTTTGAAAGCAGCAATAGCAACAGCAGCCGCGATGTAACCCTGATGGACATGAATGGCCGTACAATTAAGCAATGGAAGAACATAACTGGTAATACATTACAAATCGAAAACCTTGTTACTGGATTTTATACGGTAAGAATAATAAATAATCAAACAGGTGAGCAAGTAATTGAGAAGATTGTTGTACAAAGTCGTTAATGCTTCAAGGTTTTAACAACGACCGGGGGTAGTTTTCGTGCTACCCCCTTTTTTATTTTTTAAAAATCAAATTCAGATAAGTCAATTGCAGTTCTTGTTATAGAAAACTGTTTCTATTATTCCACATTTTTAATGAACCGGGTTATTCTTTTCCTTCAATTTTTTTTTATCCTCACTGAAATCATCTGTTTAAAACGGAAGATCCTTTAAAAAAATTAGTGGATAGGTTTTTGTGTTACTGCTAACTGGTATTCCTCTATCCTTTACTATTTTATTTAATCATTAAACTTCTGGAAACTATGAAAAAGTTTTTACCCTGCCTTGCGCTTATTATTTTCTTATTTCAAACCTCTCCTGTAAAAGCTCAATGTGAGCTTGATTTTGCTAATCTTGAAACAACTGTTACAGACACCCCTATTCCTTTAGGTCCTGATAAATGTCTTTATCGTGTCAATGCATCTTTCGATGTAATTGCCAATGGAGGATTTAAAGTCCTGTTCTTTCATTCCTGGCTATTACAGGATTATCCCAGTCCTCCAATTTTTGATTGCAGTAATCCAAATACACCGGCAACAGATCCAGGAACCAGTGCTCAACTAGGTACACTAGCAGATCAACCAGGTAAGTCATTTGTTGATATAGGGTTTCAGAACCTTGATGATGTAAACTTTTTACCTAATGTTCCGGTTAACATTACATCAAACTTTGCTCTTATTTATCCGCATGATCCAACAGTTGTACTCACAACACCGGCAACTTCACCCGGGTTGACAGCGATCGTTACAAGAAGAGGAACTTCAGATACTTTGCATTTCGAGATAACAAATCTTAATGTGACAGTGAATACACCCTGCGGAACACCCTTAATTTCCAAAACAGATATTTGGGGTTCTAATTCAAATGCGCCGGATCCTAAAGCGCAATGTTATGTATGTGGTTATTCATTTTCATTTGGAAATCCGCACATAGCATTGCAAAAGGTTTGCACGGTATCTCCTTTCCAATACCAGGTTACACTTACCTCATCTGGCCCGTTACCGCTTCATGTTGTTTACAGGTTATATGCAGATGATCTTGATGGCATTCGGGAGCCGGCGGGTGATGATTCATTATTGTTTACATCAGATACCATCGTATTAAACCCCGGTAGCCCCTATACTTCAGGATTGGTAAATCTGCCGGGTGATTTTTGCTGTTCTGAGCCATGGTCACAATGGGGGATCTATGTGCAGGTAACGGCACGGGAGTTTGATAATACTTTATCCACTCCGGTTATAGAAGAAGCTTGTGCTGCACAAGGGCCATTGCCTGTTTCCCTGATCTCTTTCACAGCTACACGAAATAACTCAAATGTTCTTTTACGATGGGAAACAGCAATGGAAGAAAACAACCGCGGATTTTTTATTGAAAGGAATTTTGGCGATGGAGTATGGCAAACGACAGGCTTTGTGCCAACAAATGCAATGAATGGAAACAGCAGCACAAGTCTTACTTACGAATACACTGATCTTAATAATTCAAGAGGAATAACGCAATATCGTTTAAGACAGGTTGATATTGATGGCAGGCATGCTTATAGCCCAATACGCATAGTAAGAGCTACCGGTCAAAAAGGAAAAACTATTGTTTATCCCAATCCAAGTACAAATGGAAGTGTCAATGTGGTATTCAGTGACAGGAATAATGCACAGGATGTATGGCTTTCAGATGTAAATGGCCGTCTTATCAGGCGTTGGAAAGCTGCCATCAATAATATTCAAATAGAGAATCTCCCGGCCGGATTTTATACTATTCGGATACTTGATACAGAAACAGGAGAACAAACTGTGGAGAAAATAGTTGTGAAACAACGTTAAGACTACAAGGTGTTAATCCACGGAGGGGGTGACAGTAACTGTCACCCCTTTTTTTATCAGGGCTCGCGGTTCGGACGATATAGGGTTCAAAGTCATTTCAGAAAACCAATGCACTGGTTTATTTTTATAAAAAATAGACTTTTGATAAAACGTTGGACATACCGGCTTCTTCACCCGTTTATTGTATTGCTCCTGCTTATAGTTATTGGCATTTTGGGTTATATCATTATTGAAGAGTACACTTTTCTGGAAGGGTTTTATATGACCACTATTGCTATTACCACGGCCGGATTTAATGAAGTAAGACCTTTAAGCAATGAAGGAAGACTTTTTACCATATTTCTTTTACTTACCAGCTGGGCCACATTTGCCTGGGCTATTGCCCGGATCACACAATTCGTTGTTACCGGTGAGATCAATAAATATTTTAAAACACGGAAGATCATGAAAGCATTGAATGAATTAAATCATCACGTTGTTCTTTGCGGTTTTGGAAGAAACGGACAGCAGGCAGCGAGAACTTTAAAAAATCATAATCTTGATTTTGTAGTGATAGAAAAATATGAAGAAGCGATTGAAAAAGTATTGCCTTTTTTCCCCGGTCTTATTTACCTGATAGGGGATGGTACCGATGATGACCTTTTGAGAGAAGCGGGAATTGAAAAAGCTACCGCATTAATTACAGCACTGCCTGATGATGCAGACAATGTATACATCGTACTTTCCGCCAGGGCGCTGAATCATAAAATGCAGATCGTTAGCCGGGCTTCTGATGAAAGTGCTTATCCCAAATTAAAAAAGGCCGGTGCAGATAATGTGATCATGCCGGATAAGATCGGGGGCTCTCACATGGCTACACTGGTTTCAAAACCCGATGTAATTGAATTCATGGATTTTCTTACAAGTGAAGATGCTGAGTCGGTAAATATGGAGTCAGTTCCTTATGAAAGATTACCGGGTGAAATAAAAGACAGATCATTGAAAGTAGTTATGGAATGGAATAGAACAGGAGTAAGCTGTTTAGGTATAAAAAATAAAGAAGGCAAATTTGTAATTAACCCGCCCGGTGAAACGTTGGTGTCTGCGGGTTGTAAAGTAATTGTTTTTGGCACCCGGTCACAAATTGCTGAAATGAAAAGTAATCTTGAAGATGACTGATTACTTTCCTGCAATGCCCAGTAATTCTAATTCAAATACAAGCACGGAACCACCGGGAATTGTATTGTACTGGCCAGGACCATAACCAAGGTTGTATGGGATATAAATTTTCCATTTTGAACCTACCGGCATTAATTGCAACGCTTCTGTCCAACCGGGTATTACCTGCGTTACATAAAATGAAACCGGTTGGCCTGATTTGTATGAATTTTCAAATTCGGTGCCATCAATAAAGCTACCGGCATAATGACAGCTTATCTTATCTTTTTTTGTTGGCTTTGCACCAGCTCCTTGTTTGATGATCTCGTATTGCAAGCCGCTCTTTGTTACTTTTACAGTTGGTCGTTTTTTATTTTCTGCCAGGAATTTTTTACCGGCATCAATGTTTGATTTGTTTTTTACTTCCTGCAATTTTTGCTGATAACGTACGGCCACAACATTGGCAAGGCTATCATTCATCAAAGGTTTCTTTTTACTTTGCAGATCATTGATGGCTATTGAAATTACAGCGCTGTTGAAATTCGTAATTTCAAATTGCTGAAAAAAGCTTACCAGGTAAATTCCCGCCGCATAGCTTGCTGAATCCCTGATATCTTTCAGAATGCTACCTGCTACAGGAGTTACCGTGTTGCTATTTGAATTTGCCTGTAAATAATTTTGATAAGCAAGTGCTGCACTATCCGCTTCGGTATTGCTTAATAAGGGCGGTTTCCCGGTTTGTAAATCATCACAAGCCCTGGCAACAACAGCGCTGTTAAAATTATAAACATTTTGTGCTTTGTATTTATTTATAATGTGAATGCCTGCTGTATAACTTGCCGAATCACGAAGATCTTTAAGGATCTTTGGTGCTACAGGCTTTGCCACCGTTTTTTGTGAAGCCGGCTTTGTTGTGGTTTGTTTTTGGGAAGTAACCGTAACAGTTTTTGTATTCTGTGAAAATATATTTGTACAAAGAAGAACAGATCCTGTTAAACACATTATTCTTAGCATAGAAAAAATTTAGGCGCAAATATAATTTATAAGTTTACGTGTTTTAATTGTTGATTTTGATTGTTTGTTGCCGTTAAGTCAATAATTGCAGAAGGAAATTTTTCCTTATGACCGGTAAGCAAATTCCGTATATAGTTGTTGGCACGATAAGAGGTCAGGTATTCTTTGATATCATCAGCATTTGCAAGCTGGTAATTTACCGGCAGGTAACCCATGCCGAAAAATTTACCTTTATCAACAAGTATGCATGATCGTTCTGTTTCTTCAAGTCCTTTATCAACGATAACATAGGATGATGAATCATGCATTTCCTCAATAGCTTTTTTAACCCGCTTATTATATACAGCTTTCTTTTCCTGTTTTACACAGGCACCTTTGCAAATCTCCTTTTCAACACCGGTGCAGGCTCCATTTCCTTTTTCAATAAAACATAAACGGGCACAAAGTCCAAATTGTTCTATTACGCTTCTTAGCCAGTTATAGCCTTCTGTAAGTGTATGAAAAGTGTGAATGGGTTTCAGACTTTTTTTATTCTTTTCTATAATGAGCCGCAGGTATCCATTCCTGTCTTCATAGGAATAAATACCAAAAACATCTTCCCAGTGTTTTTGCGAGTAATTGAATTTCGGCCAGTATTTTTTTATTTCCACCGATTCAAGGATACTGGCCATTAATTCTGTTGCACAACTCTTGAAGCTTATTGAATGAATAGCAGTGATAAAATTCTGCTTTTGCCGGCTTCCGGAATTATTACTGAAATGACTATTGACCCGGCTGCGGATATTGATCGCTTTGCCAACATAAATTATTTTTCCTTTTGCATCATGAAAATAATACACCCCCGGTGTGGCAGGCAAAAGATCAAAATGCTGCCTGGGTACATTTGGCGGAAGCGATTGTTCTTTTGAATTTCTCAACAAACTTTTTGTAATAAAATCTTCTTTATCATTTTCCAAAAGTTTGCTGAATACTTTTACGGTGGCTTCTGCATCACCGCCTGCCCGATGACGGTTATTGATATCAATGTCGAGTGAACGGCATAGATTTCCCAGGCTATAAGACGGAAAGCCGGGAAAAATTTTCCTGCTTAACCTTACGGTACACAGTTTTTTTGACTTGAGATCATGACCCGTCCGCAACAAATGACTTTTTAAAAAACTATAATCAAAATTTACATTGTGTGCTATAAAAATATTTTCATTAAGCAGGGTAAAAATTTTTTCGGCTACTTCTTCAAATAACGGAGCCGAAGCAACCATTGCATCTGAAATACCGGTAAAAGCCTGGATATACCTTGGTATGGGCTGCCGGGGATTTATCAATGATTCAAATTTATCGATCACCTTATTGCCATCAAAAACATGAATGGCAACTTCAGTAATGCCATTTGCAGATGCATAGCTCCCGGTGGTCTCTATATCAACGATGGCGTACATTCAAAAAAAATGTTTTCAGAAAGATTAAGGTTAAGATTTTAAAAAAGCAGACTAAGTTCGCAAAATAATCGGTATGACAGAAGATAAATTTATCATGTTCAAAAACAGGCTGGAGAAGGTGCACCGGCATCTTGAAAAACAAGCCAAAAGGCGGGGAGTGACCTGCTACAGGATTTATGATCATGATCTACCCGAATTTCCATTTTGTATTGAAATGTATGAGCAGCATATCTATATGGCTGAATACAAGCGGCGCCACAGTATGAATGATGCAGCGCATGAGGAATGGCTTGAAAAAAGCATAGATATTGTGTGCGGGATATTAAAGACACAGAAAGAAAACATTTTTTTAAAACTAAGACAAAGAAAAACAGGAAGGCTAGGTCAATATCAAAAAACAGCTGATGAAAGATCAACATTCATTGTTAAAGAAAACGGGTTGAAGTTTATTGTAAACCTTAGTGACTATCTCGATACCGGTTTATTTCTTGATCATAGGATCACAAGAGAAAAGGTGAAAGCGGCGGCAGAGGATATGAGAGTATTGAACTTGTTTTCCTATACGGGCTCTTTTTCTGTGTATGCTGCCGCTGGGGAAGCCAGGGAAGTTGTTACAGTTGATCTTTCAAATACATACCTTAATTGGGCAAATAGAAATATGCAGCTTAATGGATATGATGACCCGGTTAAATATAAATTCATACAAGCTGATGTATTAAAATATCTGAATGAAGTTGAAGAAAATTATTTTGATATCATCATACTTGATCCGCCCACATTCAGCAACAGTAAGCGGATGGACGATATTTTAGATATTCAAAGAGATCATGTAAAGCTGATATACGATTGTTTAAAGGTCTTAAAGACCGGGGGCAGTATTTATTTCAGCACTAACTATAAAAAATTTGCTTTGGAACAAGATAAGCTGAAAGCAAATACAATAAAAGATATTACTAAACAAACAACTCCCTTTGATTTTGAAGGGAAGATCAACCGTGTTTGTTTCTTAATTGGAAAATAAAGTTATTTAACTGTTACAGAGCTTAATTTTTTTTCAACGGTTCTACCCGGATATTCTTCCAATGCTTTTTCTAAACAATCCATTGCTGCATTTAAGGCATCAAGATTCAATACATATGCCAGGCGAACTTCATTCTTGCCTAATCCTTCCGTTCCATAAAAACCTGTAGCGGGTGCCAGCATTACTGTTTGTTCTTTATAAGAAAAACTATCTAATAACCACTGGCAGAATTTATCACAATCATCTATCGGCAATTTAGCAATTGCATAAAACGCACCGCCGGGGTTTGGACAAAAAACTCCGGGCATTTTATTTAAACGACTTACTAAAAGATCCCTTCTTGCTAAGTATTCAGCTTTTGGTGCATCAAAATATGAATCAGGCAGATCAACGGCGGCTTCACCCATTATTTGTGCAAGCCCCGGAGGCGAAAGTCTTGCTTGTGCAAACTTCATCGCAGTATTATAAACCTCTTTATTTTTTGTTACAAAAGCTCCCAGCCGGGCACCGCATGCACTGTATCTTTTAGAAATAGTATCCATCAGCACTACATGCTTCTCCAGTCCGGGTAAATGCATAGCACTTACATATTCTCCATCATAACAGAATTCACGGTAAGCTTCATCACTGAAAAGATAAAGATCATATTTCAGGCAGATCTTTTTCAAAGCTTCCATCTCAGCACGGCTGTATAAATATCCGGTTGGGTTATTCGGACTGCATATGATGATGGCTTTTGTTTTTGATGATATTACTTTTTCAAAATCTTCAATAGGAGGAAGGGCAAAGCCAGTTTCAATAGGAGATGTAATGGGGACCACTTTTACACCAGCCGCACAAGCAAAGCCATTATAGTTTGCATAAAAAGGTTCCGGTATGATCACTTCATCACCAGGGTTAAGGCAACAAAAAAATCCAAACATGATGGCTTCACTGCCACCGGTTGTGATGATGATCTCCTCATGCGTTACATCTATGCCCACTTTCTTATAGTATTGAACCAGTTTGCGACGATAGCTTTCATTACCTGCGCTGTGACTGTACTCAAGCACTTTAATGTCTGCATTGCGGACGGCATCTAAAATGGATGGCGGGGTTTCAATATCAGGCTGACCGATATTGAGATGAAAAACTTTTATGCCTTTTCTTTTGGCGGCTTCAGCATAAGGAACCAATTTCCTGATCGGCGAGGCCGGCATTTGTTCGCCTCTTTTTGAGATGGTAAGCATTGGCCAAAGGTAAATATCATTGATAAACTAAAAAGTTATTCAAAAAAAATCCCCGTTATTCACGGGGATTTAAGTATAAAAAAGAATTTTTATTTTCCTGATTTGCTGCTCTTTGATTTGTTCTTAGGATCTTTTGCCCATGTTTCATAAGCCGCGGCAGTCAATACCTCACCTGTAATTGTTAAAACCAAAGGTTCATCTACGCCGGCCAGTTTTACCGAAATCGTTTTTGTAAAAGTTCCTAATGCAGCGGCATTATATCCAACATTAACTTTTTCAGTTTTACCAGACAACACTGGTGCTGAAGGCCATTTTGGTGTGGTACATCCGCAGGTAGCTGATGCATTTTCAACAACGATAGGTTTATTTGAAACATTCTTGAATTCAAAATCATACGTAGCAGGCACTCCTTGTTTCAGTTTTCCAAAATCATATTTTAATTCATTGAATTTTACCAGGTCTTCAGCTTTCGGTTGGGCCAACACAGCTGTTGATAACATAAATGCAGCTGCAATAAATAATAACTTCTTCATGAGATTAACTGTTTTTTTGTTTTAATAAGCTAATTGATGAGTTTTCTGGTGCCGAACCAGACGGTGCTCTCCACACATTACCGGTTATCTTGACTTGTTTTGAAAGATTCTGGTTGTACATGATCGTAATATATTTCTCAAACTGTCCTTCGGCGGCAGCATTATAACCAACCCTGATCTTTGTTGTTGCACCGGGAAGAACCGGTTCTTTACTCCATTCAGGTGTAGTACAACCACAACTTGTTTGCACATTTGATATCACCAGCGGATCTTTTCCTGAATTTGTTACTTCAAAAAAATGGTACACTGGTTTGCCTTGCGGAATGGTTCCAAAGTCAAAAGATGTTTCTTTTAATGTTAGGGCTTCCAGTGGAATTTGTGCATTCATTGAAAGCTTTACCGATCTGGTATCTGGCGTTTGTGCAGATAATAATGCTGTCATTCCAATTGCAACACAGAGTGTAAAAAACTTTTTCATTCCATTTATTTAAGACCTCAAATTTAAGGCTTCATTTTCAAAGCACATAGACCGGAAATGGAGAAATTCAGTATTTTTTAACACCCCAAAAACAGGCTTAGCCTTTCCTATATCTTTGTTGCATGGATAACCCCAATCCCTCAATGCTTGACACTGATAAAACCGATAACCATCAGCTTTCGTTTGAGAGTTTCCGTAACGAGGTTTTAAATGATTATTACATTGCCTGCCTGAGCCGCGAAGCAAGTCTTTTAGGACGAAAAGAAGTTTTAACAGGAAAAGCCAAGTTCGGGATTTTTGGAGATGGAAAAGAAGTGGCACAAGTGGCTATGGCTAAGTTTTTTAAAGAAGGTGATTTTCGAAGCGGGTATTACCGTGATCAGACCTTTCAGTTTGCAATAGGACAGGCAACAGTTGAACATTTTTTTTCCCAATTATATGCTGACCCCGATGAAACTAATGATCCTAACAGCGCCGGCCGTCAAATGGTTTCTCATTTCTGCACCGCTTTAACCGATGAGAATGGAAATTGGCTGGATCTTGTGAATAGAAAAAATACGATTGCCGACCTGGCGCCAACTGCCGGTCAAATGCCCAGGGGGTTAGGTGTAGCACTTGCTTCCAAATGTTTCCGCTCCATTAAAGAATTGAAGCCATTCAAACATTTATCGGATAATGGTAATGAGGTTTGTTTTGTAACAATCGGTGATGCGGCAACATCGGAAGGTCATTTTTGGGAAACGGTAAATGCTGCCGGAGTGATGCAGGTGCCAATGGCTTTGTTCATTTGGGATGATGGGTATGGTATCTCCGTTCCTACCAAACTGCAAACAACCAAAGGTTCTATTTCAGAAGCTCTATCGGGTTTTCAGAAAAAAGATGATTCAAATGGTTTTAATATTTATAAAGTAAAAGGTTGGGATTATGCGGGAATGTGTGAAGCTTTTGAAGAAGGTATTCGTTTAGCAAGGCAAACACATACTCCTGCTTTATTCCATGTTGAGGAAGTAACACAGCCTCAAGGTCATTCTACTTCAGGCAGCCATGAACGGTATAAATCACCGGAACGTTTGCAATGGGAAAGAGAATTTGACGGGCTGAAAAAAATGCGGGAATGGATATTGCATTCGGCTTTGTCCACAGATGAAGAACTGAACAGGTTCGAATCAAAAGCAAAACTGCAGGTGAAGGATGAAAGAACAAGTGCCTGGGAAAAGTATCAAAGCCCAATAAAAGAACAGGTGAAAAAAGTGATAGAACTTTCAACATCACTTGCAGCAAATATGCCCGGCAAAGCAGAAACAATAAAGCAATTGAGCAATGAACTTGCATCAAACCGTGAGCCTATGCGGCGTGATGTGATGAGATCATTATACGCCATTCTGAATACAGCAGGGGATAATGATGCTGCCTTCTGGGCTCAGGATTATTATAAGGATCTTTTAAAAGAAAATGCGCTTCTGTATAATTCACATTTGTACAATACGGGTGAAAAAAGCGCATTAAAGGTAAAAGAAACAAAAGCTTTGTATGCTGATGATGCACCGGTTATAAATGGATTTGAAGTATTGAATAAATATTTTAATTCCCTGTTTGAAAGCAATCCTTTAGTGATTGCATTTGGCGAGGATGTAGGAAAGATCGGTGATGTGAACCAGGGTTTCAGTGGTTTGCAGGCAAAATATGGCGATGCAAGGATATTTGATGCCGGTATTCGTGAGTTAACCATCATGGGCCAGGGCATAGGTATGGCAATGCGGGGATTAAGACCTATTGCAGAGATCCAATACCTGGATTATTTACTGTATGGGCTTGAGCCATTAAGTGACGATGCGGCAACCCTCCACTTCAGAACAAAAGGAAAACAAAGTTGCCCCCTCATAGTAAGAACAAGAGGGCATAGGTTAGAAGGGATCTGGCATAGTGGTTCTCCCATGGGAATGGTCATTAACTCCCTGCGTGGCTTGTACGTTTGTGTGCCACGGAATATGACACAGGCTGTTGGCATGTACAATACTTTACTGAAAGGAAATGATCCTGCTATCATCATTGAATGTTTGAATGGATATCGGTTAAAAGAAAAGCTGATCTCCAATCTTCTTGAGTTTACTGTGCCACTGGGGGTGCCTGAAATAATAAGAGAAGGAGAAGATATTACAATAGTATCTTATGGCTCTGTGCTTCGTATAATACAAGAAGCGGCTGATGCATTACAGGCACAAGGTATAAGTTGTGAAGTGATAGATGTACAAACACTCCTTCCATTTGATACGGGGCATACAATTTTGGAATCATTAAAAAAAACAAACCGTATTTTATTTATTGATGAAGATGTGCCCGGTGGCGCTGCAGCATTTATGTTCAATAAAGTAATGGAAGAGCAGGGTGGCTATCGTTTTCTCGATGTTGCTCCCCGAACATTAACAGGTAAAGAGCATCGTCCATCTTACGGCAGTGATGGCGATTATTTCAGCAAGCCCAATGCTGAAGAAATTGAAACCGTAATAAAGACAATGATGAAAGAATAACTTCACCGTATATGCTGTTAAAAATTTACCAGGTAGATGCGTTTACTAACAAGCTGTTTCATGGCAATCCTGCGGCAATTGTTCCCCTGGAAAAATGGCTGAGTGATGAGGTAATGCAGCAGATCGCTATGGAAAATAATTTAGCCGAAACTGCTTTTTTTGTTCCTTCATCACAGGCCGCTGTGGATTATGATATAAAATGGTTCACCCCTTCTATCGAGATCAATCTTTGCGGGCATGCCACCCTGGGATCGGCCTGGGTTATTTTTCATAAACTGGGTTTTGAAAAAGAACAGATCAATTTTAATTGTAAAAGTGGGATGTTATCTGTTGAAAAAAGAGGCGATGTTATTCAAATGGATTTTCCCTCCTGGAAACCGGAAAAATTTAATGATTATCCTGAAGAATTATTAAAGGCGCTGAATCTTCATGAAGTGGTAGGCGTTTATCAAAACCGGGACGTATTGGTAGAACTACAAAATGAAAATGAAGTAAAAAAATGTTCACCTGATTTTTCATTACTTAAAAAAACCGGTTATAAGGTGATCATTACTTCGCCGGGAACAAATGGTGTTGATTTTGTTTCAAGATTTTTTGCTCCCTCAGCCGGCATTGATGAGGACCCTGTTACAGGTTCTGCACATTCCCAACTCATTCCTTTCTGGGCGGAAAAGTTGAATAAAAAGAAAATGTTTGCCAGGCAACTCTCACCACGCGGCGGTGAGTTAGAATGTAAATGGTGGGGGGATAGAGTAACTATGTCAGGGCAATGTGTTTTCTATATGGAAGGTGAGATCGTGGTATAAATAAGGATTTTGGGAAATATCTTGCTCCTGTTCAAACATAGACCTGCTGTTCCCGGTTTACAGATTCTCTTTTTTTTCAGCCTGATTATTGTGGAAGCTTTTCAAAAAATTACTTATGAAAACAGCGATCCAGCCCATCCTCAATTTTATATCAGGCTTTTTTATCTGCCTTTTTCTTATTACCCAGCTTTCATTTGATAATGTTAAAAGCGGAACACAAAAAAACGGGGAAACTAAATGGCATGCCCCTTCACTTCCCGGTAAAATTTCTTTTGCTGGTGAAATAGTTCCTTTGGAAAAATGGGATGTGAGGGAACGCTTAGACAGGGAATTATTATTTAATTACTATTGGCAAAATAATATTCTATTTATTTTAAAACTTTCCAACCGTTACTTCCCGGTAATTGAAGAAAGATTAAAAGCCAACGGGGTTCCTGATGATTTTAAATACTTATGTATTGCAGAAAGTAATTTATTGCCAAATGCTACTTCCCGTGTAGGGGCAGTTGGTTTCTGGCAGTTCATGCCGGAAACGGCACCTGCTTATGATCTTGAAGTGAATAAACAAGTAGATACAAGGCGTGAGATAATACGATCCACCGATGCCGCCTGTAAATATTTACGAAATGCCTATAAGAAGTTTGGGTCCTGGACAGCCGCTGCTGCCTCCTATAATTGTGGCCAGGGGGGCTATGCTACACAATCCAATTTGCAAAAAACAAATTATTACTATGACCTTTTATTGCCGGAAGAAACCAATCGCTATATCTTTCGCATACTTGCTTTCAAGCATCTTATAGAGAATGCTAAAGACTTAGGATTTGTTTTAACAGAAGAAGAATTATACCAGCCGGTCAAAACAAAAAAACAAATAGTTTCTGCCAGCATAACTGATCTTGTTCAGTTTGCAATTGATCATGGTACAAATTATAAAACACTTAAGCTTTTGAATCCCTGGCTACGGTCCAATTCATTGATCATAAAAAATGGAAAAAACTATGAAATTCTTTTGCCGGATTAATCAAGAAATCTTGCTTTTAATCCAGGCGAAGGCAACCAGCATTCCTGTTTTTTACCAAACCACCTGTACCGGTTATTTGCTATAAGATTATAAACAGCATCACGGATAAAGCGTGGGATAATCCAGAAAATTTTAACCCATTGCCAGCCCTTAAGCTGCTGAAACATTTTTAGGGCAGCGGTTGAGCGGGTATAAATTTTATTATCCTGGTAAAGAACAAATGAATTAAAATTTGCGGCTGGGAGATCAAATTGTTTCAAAAGCTTTTGGCCATAGCCCGACTGAAGTGAAGAAAATAAAAATCTTTTTTCTATATCTCTTTTTAAAATGAACTGTACACTCCCGGTGCAGAGATTACAAACCCCATCAAATAATATAACTGGTTGCTCCAAAGTAATTTATTGACCGCTTTGTAAAATTAGTTGATTAATAAATAATGTAATTGCTATAAAACTTTGTATAGTTTTTTGTAGCTTAACCCTGTGTAAGCGACCTGGCGTATCGGTACCTGCGGATAACCTTACCTCATGCAACCATTCAACAGCAATTTTCTACTATGCCAATTGCGTTTTGTTTATTGTGTATCCAGGTCAACCTCAAAACCTGTTATTAAAATGAAACTGCCTACTTTACTTCTCTTTTCAGGCTTACTCTTTTTTGCAAACACAATTACAGCCCAGGGCAAGTATGCCGGTACAAAAAAGGGATTAATTGGAACAACGTATACCGACATCAGGAATATTGAAGGCCTGCAAGGCTGGCAATTTCGCCAGGGATCTGTGATCACAGCCATGGATGATCCTGAAATGATCATTGTGGATGTATTTCAAAAAGGCACTACTTATATCGTATATTTTAGTATTAAAGAAGATACCGCATCAGATGAGTTTGTAATAATGGATGTGTTGGAAATTAAGGGGGTGACAAAAACACAAGAGGTTAAAACAGCTTTTTGCCGTGAAAATAAAATGGAGAATGCCGGCATCGTTGCTCTGGTTAAGCCAGTACATGCCGAGTATGTAAGAGCTCTTAAAGCCTGGCATTTTAACCGGGATAAAAGAAGGATTGAAATAAAGACAGTTTCAAACATTGATTGCCTGAATGAAGGTTTTGACCAAACCTGATGCTGTAATTTTTTCCCCGGTAAAAATGATCTTGTCTATCGCTATTCGTAAAATAAACTGTAAGCATGTATATAAAAAACCAACTATTGCTGATTGTTGTTTTGTTCTTCATTCAGCAATTTGCACTTGCTCAACCATTCACCCTTGAAGAAAAGATCAAGCCGGTGGAATTGATCTTAAAAGCTGTTAACCCTGCAAAGCTTCCTAAAGCAAAAGGAAGAATGAATGTAACTGAAGTAACCCAGGCAGAGGACACTGCATATTACTTCGTCCAGGGCGCCAGCATTTATTCACCAGTTTATGTTGGATTGAAATTGAAAGATGCTGCCAACCCGGTGAAAGTAAGCCTGCATAAAATGAATTGGAAAAATGAGAATCGGAGCGGTTCAACGGATAACCAGGGTCGCTGGGCAGAACATTTTAAAACCGAAAATGATTTTGGCATCCGGGTAATTGCTCCGGTAAAACCCTCCACTTATTCTCTTGTTGTTTGGGTAGCAGATGAACCAAAAATGGAATTACCAACCGTATTCGGTGATAAAGTTTCGGAGAAAGATAAAACAGCAGTCAATTCTTCCGGTAAAGGAGGTTCAGGTAAACTTCTCTACATTATTATTGGTGTAATGGCTGTTGCCATTGCCGTATTATTTATTATGCTTAAAAAAAGGAAAAAATGAAAACCATAAAAAAACTATCTGTTATCATTTCATTTGCACTGCTTTCTATGGGTGCCGCTGCACAATCTGATTTGCGGCAGCTTGATGTAAATGAATTGCAGGATATGCTGGAGAATATTCAAAACATTGAAGGTATACCTGAGCATATTTCCGATGCATTGGGACAGTTCGGAGATTTTTTGGAAACAGCAGGCACCGCCATAGATCTTTACAATGCTTCCCAGGCTTTGGATAATAATGAATGTGTGCCGGATTTTACAACTGATGCCTCCGCTATGATGCCTACTGGCTGTGCGGATAATGCGGATTGTCAAAGTTGTTATCAAAGTGCTATCAGCAGAATGAATACGGTAAGAAAAAGTTTGGCACGTTTAAGTTGTATTAACAGTAATACAAAAGCATTTGTGGAAGCTGCCATAGCTTTTGGCGATAATGTATCAGGCATACATGGTGTGATGGGGCTCGCCTGGCAACATGAAAGACAGGGTATACGTGCCAGTTATGAAAAGTTTAAAGATACTTACGATAAAAAATATGTTGACCTGATCAATTCCCTGCAAACAGCATTGCAGGAGATCAACCGTTGTGAAGCACAATATGGTATTCGTGATTGGTACCAGAAATTCGGGTTTATTTATTTTGAAATGATGAAAGAAAAATACAAACGAACTGAATAAACATTGTAAAAAGTATAAATTTTTTTTATGAAAAATTCATTAACCCTTTTCCTGTTCATGTTATTATCTGGTCTTAGTGCATCTGCGCAAATTGGAAGCAAGCGAACAAGTTTTGATCCCGCTCTACATGGATTTAAATTTGCAAATCAATTCCAGGTTGAAGTTGTCAATGATATCCGTATGTCAGGTTTTTGCGGTGGTATGATCTATACAGCACTTGATTATTACAAAAAAGGTATGCCCATACCTTCTCAAACCTATAAGCCATCAAATGGCACTACGCTTTATACTTACATCTGGGGCAGGCAGCGTACTTCAGTTATTGATTACCTTGATAAATGGACAGAGCTTTTTGTAAATCCATTTGGCTGGCGAACTGATGAATTTTTCAATTGGGGTTTGCAGGGTTACGGTGGCGGTCGCCTTGAAGAATTAAAAAAAGAAATTGATAAAGGCACACCTATACCCATTGGATTATTTAAGCCCGGTAATGGGGGTGCTGGTCCTCACCATGTGGTTTTAGCTGTTGGTTATAATGGGGGCAGGTACAAAGGTGATCTTGGCCAGTTCAAAGAAGACCTGGAGATCTATTTATATGATCCGAATTATCCGGGTGTTATACAAACCATGAAGCCCAAACCGGCAGAACACATTTATTACTATTCTACAAGACCCACCGATGGTAACTGTGTTTGGCAAACTTATTTTATACATAAAAAATATTCTCCCGATGTGCCACCAGTTATTTCATACACAAAAGTAACTGGCGATGATATGATCAATGAATTATTATTTGAGTTCAGAACCGGCGGCGATGATCTGAGAGGAGGAAGTGATAATGTAAATATTACTTTTAATTTTAAAACAAAGCCTTCACAAACTATCAATAATATCAATCGCAGTGCAAGATGGATAGGAAATTATACAGAAACAGTACCCGTAAAATTAACCACACCGGTACCATTAAATGAATTCAAAAGTGTTACTGTGAACACAACTTTTAGAGGTGGTATTAGTGGGGACAACTGGAATATGGATTGGATAAAAGTGTACACGTATAGTGATAAAGAATTAGTGTTTAAAGCAGGAACACCGCTTTACCGGTTTACCGGAAATGCCAGGTCATACACTGTACCTGTTACACTAAATGCAGTGGCCGATGGAAAAGTGAGAGAGCTTATTCTTGAAGTAGGTACAGGTGGCGATGATCTTCGGGGCGGTAATGATAATTTTCATTTAACGATTCAGTACAAAGATGGCACCAAGCAGGCCATCAATAATATAAATAAAAGTGCAGGACTTGGTGGTGGTTCCAATACTTTTTTCACCGTTCCTTTATCAAAGCCTGTATTGGTTACAGATATAAAAAACATTTACCTGCAAACATCTTTTGGCGGCGGTTTTGGTGGTGATAACTGGAATCTTGATTACTTACGTATATGTGCAAGAGGTGGCGGCCTTACCCACGAACTGTATGTAAAAGAAGGCACACCGATCAAAAGATTTACCGGGAGTGATCAATCATTGACCATTATTCCCAAGACAGATTAGAATAGTCACAAGAAAAATTTTAGTATGAAAAAAATACTTCTATTCATCGTTGCAGTAATTGCAATGCTGTCAAATGCTGCACAGATAAATACAACAGGACAAAAAAATATAAAGCCGGGACCGCCGGTTGGCCCTCCGGCAAAAGTTTCCTTTAATGCTGTGATTGCAGAAGCCCGGAGTGCTGTTCCTGCCAGTGAGGATAGAGGAATGCTGGGAAGATTTACACAAATACAATGGAATGAAGGCAACGGGTTTAATGCCACTACAGGAGTATTTACAACCCCCACAACGGGTATTTATTGTTTTGTTGGAAATTTCAATATTGGAAAATATGGTTGTATTGCCAATCCCATCAGTTATTCAATAACTATTGTAAAGAACACAAATCAATTTCTTGATACGTATGTGATGCCGGTAGAAGCTGGCAGCCCGGAAGCATATACAACCGGCAATATTACATTCCTGCTTCAACTAAATGCTGGTGATAAAATTGCCTTAAAGCCATCCGCATCTGCATGTGTTGGAGGAAGTAATCCTATTCTTTACCGGGTTGTTTTTGGCGGATATAAGGTGAATTAATTTTTTTTGATCAATAGTAACTTATCATTAAAACTATTATATGAAAAGAATATGCCTTCTTTTTTCTGTCATCATTTTTTTGTTTGAATTAAATGCGCAGCAAAATCCACAACAAAAGATCGTTTCAAATAACAATGTTGCCAATCGTCTTCAGCTTAGTGATTCAATTACCGGCGGGCCAATACGGTTTGGTGTGACGATGACTGGCGATTTCCAGGCAAATAAAAGTTTATCTTTTTCACAGAGATATAATACCAATACCTTCATGACAACAATCGCAACAGACGGTATAACCATAAAAAAATCGGGTTTGTATCATTTTGAAGGTTTCATTTATGCAGAAGCATTTGATGATGCAGATAAAGCAAACGGATGGTCTAATCCAGTTTTCACTTCTATACTAAAAGCAGGTGGCCATAATTATACAGTTGGATTCAGGGAAATTATGCCTGGTGTTGAATCTTATCGCCAGGGGCAGGTGGATGCCAGGCTTTTTAAGTTTTCAAAATCCTTTGCCATGGAAATTTATGTAGTGGCGCCGTCTGTAATTAGTTTCAGCAGGATATTTAATTCAACGATCACTAATGAGAGTCAGTTTTATTCCGGTGGATGGCTTACGGGATATTATATCAGCCAGTAAAACTTAACCCATGTTATGAAAAACTTTCTGTACATCATCATCCTGCTCCAATCGTTCTATTAATTTACTTACATCAGCCGCTTGTTCGTCATTTACAGGAACTGTTACAGTAGGTATCCATTCAAGTTCAGCGCTGATGGGAGTAATGGCTTTTTCTTCCAATGCTTTTTGCATTTTACCAAAATCAGTAAAGCCGCATCGTACCACTAAAACATTTTCTCCATTTTCCCCTGTTCCTTCACCTAATTCTTCCAAACCAAAATCGATCAACTCCAGTTCAAGGTCTTCTGCATTTAAACCTTCTGGTTTTAATTTGAAAACACCCATTTTTTTAAATTGAAAAGAAACGGAACCGCTATTGCCTAATGCCCCGCCACCTTTTGTAAAATGAGATTTTACATTGGCAACAGTTCGTACATGATTATCTGTTGCCGTTTCTACCAGCAAGGCTACGCCATGCGGAGCATAACCTTCATAAAGGATCTCCTCATAATTTATTAATTCTTTGCCCTGTGCTCTTTTGATCGCAGCTTCTACACGATCTTTCGGCATGCCAACGCTTCTTGCATTCTGAAAGCAACGGCGAAGGGCAGCATTGGTTGCAGGGTCGGGGCCACCGGCTTTTACGGCGATCACAATTTCCTTACCGATACGGGTAAACTGTTTGGCCATTCTATCCCAACGGGCAAACATGCTGGCTTTACGAACTTCAAATATTCTTCCCATGATCTGAGGTTATCGATATTATGATATAATTTTTGTTACCGGCTTTAGTAATTCTTATCATCGTCCCTTGCGTCGCACTCTTGTGCTGTCGAAGCTTTATTCAACAGATGTAGTGTCAATACTAAAGATGAGATGTTTTTTGTTTGGCCTCCCTCTCTGAAAGAGAGGGACCGAAGTTGAGGCCGGCCGCAAAAGTAAGGCAATGCCACAAAAAGAAAAACCCTCGCAGGTAGCGAGGGTTTGGACTGATTTTTATTAATTATTTACGGGCCTGGAAATCATCATGAGTTGGTAATATGTTTCCGGGGGGTTTTAGTTTACTTCTTTTCTTGCTATATACAAAGTACACGATCAAACCAACTCCCATCCATGCAAACGCAACTTTCAGCGTTTGTGAATCCAAACCAATTATCATTGCAGTACAAATTATTGCACCGAGGCCACAAACTACCGGGTAGATCGGCGCTTTAAATGGTCTTTCGATATTTGGTGATTTTACTCTTAATATCCAAACGCCGATACTTACAAGTACAAAGGCGAACAGCGTACCAAAACTTGTCAGGTCTCCAGCTACATTGCCCGGCACAAATGCTGCAAATGCACCAACGAATACAAATAAGATCCAGTTTGCTTTATAAGGTGTTTTATATTTTGGATGAATGGCGCCAAATGCTTTAGGTATCAAACCATCATTGCTCATTGTATAAAAAATACGGCTTTGACCCATTAACATCACAAGGATAACGGAAGAAAAGCCTGCAAGAATTGCAACCGTAACTGCAGTTGATAACCATTCATAATTTGTCATATAAGTACTAATAGCATATGCTACAGATGCTTCACGACCCTTTTCAGGATCTACAAATTCTTTCCATGGAGCAACACCCGTCAGTACGTATCCAAATAATATATACAGAACAGTACAAACTGCCAGCGACCCTAAAATACCAATTGGCATATCTCTTTTTGGATTCTTAGCTTCCTGTGCAGCCGTACTTACCGCATCAAATCCAATGAAAGCAAAAAATACAATGGCAGCGCCACCCAAAATTCCTCCCCAACCATGTTTATTCCATCCGGAATAATCGGCAATTACTTTACCTGCCTGGTCAGTAACAGGAGGCGTACCTTCCGGGATCATATATGGGGTATGATTATCGGGATTTATAAACTGCCAGCCGATTGCTATAAATAAGACAACGATCGCTACTTTAATAAATACGATAATAGCATTTACTAAAGCAGATTCCTGCGTTCCTTTGATCAGGAGCAGGGTCAATAGAAGTAAAATGATCAAAGCCGGTGCATTCATTATTCCTGAATGATGAATACCCGAAGAATCCGTAAAACTTTCAAACGGGGAGTGGGTCCATTCATACGGTATTCGGTTATCAAATAACTTATTCAAATATTCACTCCATGCAATAGAAACTGTAGCCGCACCCAAAGCATATTCCATTATCAGGGCCCAACCTATTATCCATGCTATCAATTCACCCATTGTAACATAGGAGTATGCATAAGCGCTACCGGCGATCGGTATCATGGAAGCAAATTCTGCGTAACAAAGCCCGGCAAATGCACAACCAATAGCGGCAACAACAAATGAAATTGTAACAGCAGGTCCGGCAGCCTGACCCGCAGCTGCAGCAGTTCTCACAAAAAGACCAGCACCGATAATTGCACCTATTCCTAATGCTACCAGGTTCGTTGCGCCAAGTGTTCTTTTTAATCCTTTTTCTGAATCTGCAGCATGCGCAAGCATGTGCTCAAGAGATTTTTTACGGAATAAACTCATACAGAAGTTGATTATGATTTAAAAATAAAGCACTAACGGGCGGTAAAATAATGATTTCTATCAAAAACATGATAAAAGTTTTTTAACTGGTAGTTCTCAGAACATCAGGCGATAATTTTCAGAGATTGAAAGTA
>FKKE01002022.1_pt1 | contig 29578 bp, 36 predicted proteins | sample 1106331 | NCBI WGS metagenome assembly FKKE01 (sample SAMEA3931202, study PRJEB13176) | freshwater metagenome | biome: Drinking water system; feature: drinking water; material: freshwater | place: China | collected 2013-02-06
ATCCATCCGGATGCCCGGATAGATAGGGAATGATCTCTCTATTACGGAGCGGAGATTGAGCAGAGTGGGGGCAAGAGAAGCATCGATGAGCGAGGCGCAGACAGATCAGTCGCCGCAATCAGTTATACTGGCAAACTGCCATCATTCCACTCAGCGATGGCCATTGCGATCAGCCCAGCGTACAGGTCGCAACACGGCTCCCATACCGGCGATCGCACAGATAAACAATAGCATGGCTAGAGCAACTACTAGGAAAAATGCGGCCCTCATGTCGTGCAAAACAGGGATCATCTTACGTCCCTCCTCTTGCTCGATGTATCAACTACGCCATCCGCAGGCACAAACCCACGGACTCATCGGATCGGCTTTCTGAAGGGGCCTTCCGCAACAGGGACATTGTCGAGTCCATACCCGCCTGACATGCCGACCGAAAACCGCCGTTGCGCGTGTTTCCTGACTGCTATATCGGCAAAACCAGCTCACAGGATAACCCTATCTCTCGGTAAGTGTAGATTACGCTCAGCAAGTGGTCCAGACCGCCTCCAGTGGGGACTGACACCGACATATCCACAACCTGTTGTAAATATCCTCAGACAGCAAAAGCGTCTGATGCACCGCCGGAAGTTCCTCCTGACAACCGATTCTCTGAATGACACAACCGGCAACATCAATCCGCTGAAACGAGCACCTAATCTGACGTTACACAGGCAGACAAGAGAAAATCAAGGCAAGATTTCCAGCCCCAACCACTTCGCTGCTACTAAACTCGAACCACAGGTGATCCGATATGCCCTTACGCTGTAACAAGATCCCGATCGAGATCTTGTGGTGATCTCGCCGCCATGGCAGGAGCAAAGAGGTTTGTAGGTCCTACAGGCCTCCAGACTCCATTTCACCGCTAATGCAGCAATTCATACTGCACGGCACGAAGCAGCGTAGGAAGATCCAGCGGTTTCGCAAAAGTCTGCCGTGCCCCAAGAAGCCTAGCCGTCTGCAGCTCGTCTACTGCGTGTCCACTCATAGCAATGACCTTCACGTTCAGGAATGCGCGGGTCAGCTCCAAGATCAGATCCAGACCATTCATTTCCGGCATCTCCAAGTCCGTAATAACCAGATCCATCGGCTGCGCACGGAACTGCTCAAGCCCCTCCCGGCCATTGGCGGCCTCATAGGTTTGATACCCTGCATCCTCAAGGACCTGTGCCAGCAGCACCCGTACGGACGCGTCATCCTCAATGACCAGAATCGTAGGAGGTCTCATCAGGGTATCCCTTTCGTACTCCAGACAGCATTTATCCCGTACACCGGTTTTCTTAGGCGGCCAACGGTTCGACATCTGCTGAGTCCCAGTCCAGGTCGAGCGCCTCGTGGACCGGCATCACCTCCAGTATCCGTTTGGCGGACAATTCACGGTGGTGCTGAATGACGGCATCATCCCGATGACCACAATTGACACAGCGGGTACTCACGCTCCACATTTCGCCATAGGCCCCTTCCATGTCGATCATGTGCTCTTCCAACATCAACCCCTGGCAACGTGTGCAATTCATCGTCACTCCCTCCTGTTTGGTAATCACATCGTGACTAAGAGAACTGTACCAGGGAGGAAGATTCCAACCAGATCTGAAGGAGTTACGTCGAAAGGGGGGGATAGGGCAGACCCTACCTGAGCGGATCCAGGGGCACCGTCTGAGGCACCCTAATTTATGAGGTTTTACGGGCAACCTCTTGTAATGAAGATTCGATCGCTCGGTCTATGAACAGAGGAAGGCCTGGGATGACTTCAGCTGCTCGTTCTTGGGCAAATTCTGGCGGTGATTGACGATCAGTGGAGGGAATTGATGGGACTACCACGCAATGCTGGGAGAGGGTCGGATCGCTCCCCCCACGCAAGCGGGGAGAGATCTAGGTTATGGAAATACAATTCACACGTTGAAACAAATGATGGTGCGCCCGGCAGGAATTGAACCTGCGACCTACGGGTTCGAAGCCCGGCGCTCTATCCAACTGAGCTACGGGCGCAACCAGTTTCAACATGAATCACGTTCCGGCAAGACTTGTCAAGGTTGAGAGACGCGAGCACGAGCACTAGAGCCGGGACAGAATCTCATCGGCCACTTGTGAGACGGACTTTCCCTCCGTCTCAATCACATGATCAGCTGCTGCTTGATACTTCGGTGTACGCTCCCGCAATACATCCTGAATTTCATCAATAAAGGATTTACTGCCGGTGAGAGACGGTCGTTGCGTGTCGGACCCAATTCGCTTGGCAATGGTCGCCACTGATGCCGTCAGCCAGAATACCTTCCCCATGCGTTTGAGCACGTCGACATTCTGTGGTCGAAGAACGGCGCCTCCGCCGGTATCAAGCACCAATCCGTCCTTACCGGCCAGCTCCTGGCACGTCCTGGTTTCGAGATCGCGAAAGTACTCCCAGCCATGTTGTTCAACGATCTGAGGAATGGGTTGCCCCGCCGACTTTACAATCTCAGCATCGGTAGAGAACAATTCGCAACCGAGACGAGCTGCTACAACCTTTCCGACCGTGCTCTTCCCCGTGCCACGATAGCCGATCAGCACCACGTTCATCGGAAATGCGCCTCCAAGACCGCCCGCATCACTGCAACCGGAGCTGGTTGATTGGTCCAGAGTTCAAACTGGGTAACGGCCTGGTTGAGAAACATCTCTAGCCCTGGAATCGTCTTGCACCCCACCCGTTTGGCATCTTTCAGCAACTGCGTTTCCCGCGGATTGTACACAATGTCCATGACGGCCAATCCCTCGTGCAGAAGCGATGCAGGAACACAGGTCGTCTCAACCTTGGGAGACATGCCGACCGGAGTGCAGTGGATCAAGACATGTGCGCCAGGAAGAACTTGCCGAAGCTTGGGTTCGTCCAGATTCGAATCCTCCACTGCTAGCGGTGCCACAGAACGAATGTCCTGGGCTAACGCCGTCCGTTCACTCGCCTCAATCCCCAGCAATGTCAATTTATCTGCGCCGGACTCCGCCGCCAATGCGAAAGCGATTGCTCGTGCCGCCCCTCCTGAGCCAAGCACCACAATGTGTCGGCCCCTCAGCTCGATTCCGCCTTCACGCAGTGCCCGCAATGCACCAGTTGCATCGGTGTTATACCCGGTCAGCTCACCCTTATCAGCCACGACGGTATTGATCGCGCCAATCCGTCTGGCAGTCGGCTCCACATGATCAAGGAGCTGCATCGCCGCCACCTTGTGAGGGATCGTCACGCTCGCTCCGCGAAAGTTGCCCAGCGCGCGAAGCCCTCTCACGGCATCGCCGATGGCGTCCACCTGCCACGCGAGATAGACGAAGTTGAGCCCCAACGTTCTGAACGCCGCATTGTGAATAGCCGGCGACAGCGAGTGGCCGACTGGGTTGCCGATGACCCCGCAAAATTTGGTATTGGCGTCAATATTCACTGTTCACCGTTCTGAGTCCTGAAACAGTCGACAGCATTCTCCTTGCGCCGCCCGGAGCCCAGCCATTGACCGCCTTTGTCAACAGCCTGCTCGTTACCCTTTATAGACCGTCATGCCTCCATCGATCGGGAACGTCGACCCTGTCACCCAGGTGGCTTCGTCCGAGGCCAGATACAAGACGAGGCTGGCCACTTCGTCAGGAGTCCCGGGCCGGCGAATAGCGTACTGTGCCAGCAATGCCTGAAGCATGTCCGGATTCGCCATGAGCGGTGCCGCCATCGGAGTATCGACTAAGGCGGGATTGACCACATTACAGCGGATTCCGTCTTGGGCATAGTCGACAGCCATGGCCCGTGTAAGCGCATCGAGTCCGCCTTTGGAGGCCGTATACGCCGATAACCCGGGGATACCGACCAAGCTGGCCACCGAGGAAATATTGATGATCGAACCTCGTCCTTGCCTCTGCATATGAGGAAGGACGGCCCGCGTCATGCGAAAGACGCCGGTCAGATTGATGTCCAGCACCTTTGTCCAGGTCGCATCGTCAATTTCGTGGAGACGTTTCCCGAATTCCCCGATTCCCGCGTTGTTAACCAGTATATCGATTCGCCCAAAGCTATCCAGGGTTCGTTTGACCACATCCTGCACATGCATCTCATCCGTTACTGAGCCGGCGACTCCGAGTACCTTGCCCTTGTTCAACCGGATCACGCTGGCGACACGATCCAATTCCGGTTGTCGACGCCCGGTAATGATGATTGATGCTCCCTCGTCGGCAAACCGTTTTGCGATGGCCTCACCGATCCCGGCGTTTCCCCCGGTTACGACAGCTACCTTGCCCTCTAACCTATTCATCTTTCTGGCTCCTCTTCCGCTTCTCCAGATACAGTCTCGGGCTCCTCGACGGGGGACTCGAATTTGTTCGGTGCTGGATTCAACAGCCCAGGCTCCACCTTGCGCGCTACGGTAATGAACCCCGAATGGGCCACCATTCGATGATCCGGCCTTACACTCCGGCCTTGTATCGACCAGGTCCGCAGCAATGTCTCAAAAGTTTCGATCATCCCGAACACGGTCGCCCGTTCGAGCGCTTCGACGGTTTGCATCACTTGTGGGATCGTCGGGACAAAACTCACATAGATGCCGCCGGATCGAAGGGCGTTGACGGCATGCGGAATCACCTGCCACGGCTCCGGAAGGTCAAGCACCACCCGATCAAACGGCACCTGATCCTCCAGTAAGTCGATGCTTTCATAAGCGCTTTTTCTGAAACAGCGCAAGTTGGCAGGATTCATCACGCGAGTAATATTGGCCTGCGCCGTCTGCGAAAAGTCCTCCCGAACGTCGTAGGTCACGACCAAGCCGCTTGGACCCACTGCGCGTAAGAGCGCCATGGTCATGGCTCCTGAACCAGTTCCTGCCTCGAACACTCGCGCCCCGGGATAGACATCCGCCCACATCGGGATGATGGCCAGATCTTTGGGATAGAGGACTTGCGCCCCTCTCGGCATCTTGAGCACATAGTCGCCGAAAGTTGGCTTGAGCGCCACCATCTTCTTCCCGCCGGAGAGCGTCACAATGGACCCGTCTGGACGACCGATGAGCGCGTCATGGGCGATCTTCTGCCCACTGAATTGATAGGTTTCTCCCGCCTTCAGTGTGAGGCCATACTGACGCTTTTTTTGATCGACGAGATGGATACGGTCGCCGTTGGCAAGCTGAGACATGGCGCGCATTCTAGGTGGTTCCTTCTTCGGTTTGCAACCGATGCCAGTTCCTTGACAGGGTCATGAGGGGCTCGTAAGATCTTCATTATCCTTGATACCTCCTACCATGCTGCTTCAGTGTCGGCACAGGAGTTGTTCGCGTCGGCCTAGCCTCACAGCCGTGATGGTGGGCCTCGGAATTGCTTGCTGTCTGATGCTCTCCCTAGGTCCCGCTCATGGCGCGGAGATCGTGGTGGCAACCTATGAAGGGGTTATTAACCCCGTCGCAGCGGAATACCTGCACGATGCCCTCGCATTCGCCCAATCGTCCGGGGCTCATGCCCTTATTTTAAAACTGGATACTCCCGGAGGCTTAGACACCTCCATGCGGCTGATGATTAAAGATATGACCGCCTCCACGACTCCCGTCATCGTCTATGTGGCTCCTTCGGGAGGCCGTGCCGCCTCGGCCGGCGTCTTTCTCACGATGGCAGCCCATGTAGCCGCGATGGCGCCCGGCACCAACATCGGCGCCGCTCATCCCGTCGCCATGGGCGGCGGGGAGATGGACGGTACGATGAAGGAAAAGGTTGAGAACGACGCCGTGGCCTATATCAAAAGCCTCGCGGACCAGCACGGACGCAATGTCTCATGGGCCGAAGAGGCGGTTCGCAAAAGCGTGTCCGTCACAGAACAGGAAGCCATCAAGCTTAAGATCATCGACATCGTGGCTGAGAACATGCCTGCGCTGGTGAGACAATTGAACTGCAGAAAGGTCAGTCTTCCCAACGGCTCGATCACGCTTGCCACCGACGCCGCCACGCTCCATGACTTTCCCATGGGAACGCGCCTCGAATGGCTCAAAATCTTGAGTGACCCGAACATCGCCTATCTGCTGATGTCGATCGGGACGATCGGAATCATGGCCGAACTCTACAGTCCCGGAGCAATCTTGCCGGGAATCATCGGCGCCATCAGTTTGATTCTGGCTTTCTATTCGCTCCAGTCGCTTCCCGTGAACTATGCCGGGGCACTCCTGATCATCCTTGGTGCGGTGTTCCTGTTGCTTGAGGTCTCCGTCGTCAGTTATGGACTGCTGGCACTGGGCGGCGTGGCCGCAATGACTCTGGGTGGTCTCTTGCTTATCAAAAGCGATGCGCCCTATCTCCAAGTGTCATTGTCATTCTTATTGCCGACGGTCCTGACCGCCGGCGGCGTGATCGGAGCGATGGCATGGATGGCCGTCAAGAGCGGTCGGAGCAAACCGGTCACCGGAGCTGAGGGAATGATTGGTTCGATCGGAATCGCTAAGACAGACTTGAACCCACGCGGCCAGATCACGGTCCATGGGGAAATTTGGGACGCGATCAGTCAACATCCGATTCGACAAGGGGAGACTGCGGAGGTGGTGTCGGTGGAAGGATTGACCGTGATCGTAACCCCGCCGCATCAATGACCCGCCCCAAGACAAGGAGCTGTTATGTCATTACTGATCCCGTTTGTCTTACTCGGCCTCCTGCTCTATGCCAGCTTTAAACGCGTCATGGAGTATGAACGGCTCGTGGTGTTTGTTCTCGGCAAGTTCCACACAGTCAAAGGCCCGGGAATCCGATTGGTGATCCCGGGGTTGCAGCAGATGGTGCGGGTCAATCTCCAAACCGTCACCATGGAAGTCCCCTCGCAGGATGTGATCACGCGAGACAACATCTCAGTGAAGGTGAATGCCGTCATTTTTCTCAGAGTCGTGGACCCGCAACGCGCCGTCCTGGCCGTTCAGGACTACCTGTACTCCACCTCTCAGGTCGCGCAAACCACTTTGCGCAGCGTGCTGGGGCAGAGCCAATTTGATGACTTACTGTCGAAGCGTGACGACATCAACGCCGAGCTGCAGCGAATCATCGATCAGCAGACCGAACCATGGGGCGTGAAGGTCGCGGCGGTTGAAGTAAAGAATGTCGATATTCCGCAAGACATGCAACGGGCCATCGCCCGGCAGGCCGAGGCCGAGCGAGAACGTCGTGCCAAAATCATCCATGCGGAAGGAGAGTTTCAAGCCGCACAGAAACTGGCTGAGGCGGCCAATGTCATCGGACAGAATCCAGCCGCTCTTCAACTCCGTTATCTCCAAACGCTGGTGGAAATCGCCGCCGAGAAGAATTCCACGACGATCTTTCCCATTCCCATCGACACTCTCGCCCCTTTCATTAAGGGTCTCTTATCGAAGTAATGTGGCGTTTCGGTCGAGAACTGATGCAAATTCCACATAGATGCCGCATTCATACGACAGTGATCTCTGATTCTTCTCATTAACCCACGTTAATCTTTTCGATATATCGAGCTGATCCCCGCATTCATCTCTCATCTTCCTGCCAGCATCTCTTTTGCTTCCTTGAATCCCTGCGTGTGGACTGATCTGCATGAATCTTTTCGGCTGAACTGGGCTCCAACACGTATTAGGAAGAGGGCATTCAACCTCACAGGAAGGGTGGCGCCATGAAAGAAGAATTGCGAGTCGAAGAAGAGATAGACGTGCAACAGAAGTTCGCCTCCGATGTCGATGCCGATGACGCCAGAGCAAGCGGAATGCTACGCCGAATTGGTCGCAGCGAAGGATCCAGCTCAAAGGGCAAATCCAGACCGGCCATGCGAGCCAATCAAACGGCCAGTCCATTTCTCCTCGAATCGTTATACTTCCGTTCATTCGGTGAGCGGGGACTCCTGTCGCGCGAAGAAGAAATCCTGATCGCCAAGCAGGTGGACCAAGGAACCAGGCGCATTCGAGTTGCGTTGCGTCACGCCATCCGAATCTTGCTCAAGACTCGGCGGCTTCCTGCTTGTCACGACAGTGCGAAAGTGCTCCAACCGATTCGACGATTGAGCGGCCTTTCCGCCACCGCGTTGGACAAAGCGGAGGAGGCCTTGACCACCGTTCTTCATCCTTCCGCTCCGAATCTTCACCCCCCGGTTTCCCTTGCGAAACCACTGGAGGCAGTGCTCAGCGAGATACGCGCTGCGCGAGTGATTTTGGAACAAGGCAAGGACGAACTTGTGCGCTGTAATCTTCGGTTGGTCGTCGATGTCGCCAAACATTACACGGGGCGAGGGTTGGGCCTGCTGGATCTTGTGCAAGAGGGCAATATCGGATTGATGAAGGCAGCGGAACGGTATCAATACCGAAAAGGGTTCAAATTCAGCACCTACGCGACCTGGTGGATTCGTCAAGGCATTACTCGGTCCCTTGCAGACCAGTCTCGAACGATCCGTGTTCCGGTTCATCAAACCGAAGCCTCGCACCGCATTCTTCGGGTGATGCGAAGGCTCTGCCAGCAATTGGGGCGTCCGGCCCGCTTGGAAGAAGTTGCACAGACGCTGCGCATGCGCCCTGAACGACTCCGGGAAACGGTACAGGCCTTCCAGGAGCCGGTGGCCTTGGAGACGCCGATCGGTGATGGGGATACCCAGGTTGGCGACGTGATTCCTGATCACCACGCGGTCCCACCGGATGCCAATGTCCACCGGAGTGAACTGACGGAGCAGCTCGATCGTATCTTAGGCACACTCACCCCTCGTGAACAGATGGTGATTAGGTTACGATTCGGCATCGGGTATGATGAAGCCAGTACCTTGGAGCAGGTGGGGCAAAACCTGTCCGTCACACGAGAACGCATCCGTCAGATTGAAGCAAAGGCCTTGAAGAAACTGAAGACCCCCGCGATTAAGGAACTGTTCGCTGCGATCAGATAGACGTGTGAGCATGCAAGGGGTCCGGACGGAATACTGAGTAGTTTGATTCGCACCGCACCCTGCCTTCCCTCCGCATGGGGAGTTATGACAGAATAACTCCACCGTGCGGAGGTCTGGCACTCTCGCTTCTCCCCCTGCTGCCCGGTATTGACATTTCGGTGACGCTGACTGTTTGTCGAGAAGGTCCTCATCCTGAAGGTCCGCCATCCTTATGCCCCACACCACTCCCGAGATGACCCCGCAGATGAGCGGTCACCGGATGCAGGGAAGTGCCGTTCGTCTTTTTTCAGCACCAGTCCCGTATCTTGCCGGGTGGGACTTACAATGTCGGTTGCATGAGGAACGTCTCATCGGTCTGCAGCCGGACACGATTCTCATTCTTGAACACCAGCCCGTCTATACACTGGGACGACGAACCCGACTATCTGATTGGGGTGGAAATGAAGTCGCGTTGTGTCAAACCGGCGCTGAGCTGCACCGAGTGAATCGTGGTGGCTCCGTGACGTATCACGGTCCCGGACAAGTTGTGGCGTACCCGATTCTCAAGGTTGATCGCCATGCTACCGGGCCGAGACAACTTGTCCGGCTGCTCGAAGACGTTGTGATTCGACTACTCGGTTCGTGGAGCATCACCGGCAGTCGTGTCGAGGGCAAACCAGGTGTGTGGGTAATGACCCCGGAGCCCAGAAAAATCGCCTTCATCGGGATACGTATCGAACGTGGGGTCACCTTGCATGGCCTGGCCATCAACGTTGATCTCGATCTCAATCCATTTCACCGGATCCATCCCTGTGGAATGACCGACTGCCTGGTCACATCGATGGCAGCGCTCAGTCAAGGGCCGGTTTCCGTTGATGCCGTCAAGCAGGTACTGGCTCAAACCTTCACAGAGGTGTTTTCGCTTTCTGAAACCAGTACGAAATGATAAACCGGTCTACAAGCGTGGATGGATCGCCCTCAAGGAGGCCTATGCAAGAGCTTGATACCGCAACCTTTCGTTTAGCCGTGGCCCAGTTCGATCAGGCAGCGGAAGCCATGGGGCTTGATACCAACCTCCGTGAGCGACTGAAACTCCCCCAACGCTCCCTCGTGGTCAGTCTTCCAGTGCGAATGGACGACGGACGTGTTGAGGTCTTTACCGGTTACCGTGTTCAACATGATTCCTCCCGAGGGCCTTCAAAAGGGGGCGTGCGGTACCATCCCGATGTACGTCTCGGCGAAGTCGCGGCCCTTGCCATGTGGATGACATGGAAATGCGCGCTCGCCGGTCTTCCTTATGGTGGAGCAAAAGGTGGGGTGCAGGTGGCCCCCAAGAGCCTTTCCTCGGGTGAGCTTCAGCGGTTGACCAGGCGGTATGCCGCAGAAATTTTTCCGCTGATTGGTCCGGATAAGGACGTTCCGGCCCCTGATGTGGGCACCGATGCGCAGATTATGGCCTGGATGATGGATACGTATAGCCAGCAGGTCGGCTATGCGGTTCCAGGAGTCGTCACCGGCAAACCGCTGTCTATTGGAGGGAGTCTTGGCCGTGAGGAAGCCACCGGCAGAGGTGTGGTGTATGTCACATTGGAGGCCTTGCGTCATCTCACTCTGCCGATTGAGGCCTCGACCGTGGTCGTGCAAGGATTCGGCAATGTCGGTTCCCACACCGCCCGCATCATGCAGCAACAGGGCGCGCGTGTCATCGCGGTCAGCGACGTCTCCGGTGGAATCTACAATCCAAAAGGTTTGAATATCGAGCAGCTGATGCGGCGCGACCCCTCTCAACCCCTACATCAAACCAAGCTTGGAGATGCCATCTCAAACGAGGAATTGCTGCAACTCGATTGTACTGTGTTGGTCCCTGCCGCCTTGTCGGAACAAATCACCGGGAAGAATGCCCATCGCCTGAACTGCCGCATCCTTTCCGAAGGGGCAAACGGTCCGACGACGCTGGAGGCCGATCGCATCCTGGCCGAGAAGGGTGTCTTTGTGATCCCGGATATTCTTGCCAATTCTGGCGGCGTCATCGTTTCCTATTTTGAATGGGTACAGGATCTTCAGCGGTTTTTCTGGAGTGCCGCCGACATCCAGAGTCGCCTGCAAGACATCATTACCTCCGCCTTCCACCGGACCCTTCGCTTCTCCACCGAACGTCGTGTTTCTATGAGAATGGCGGCGCTCATGAGCGGGATTGATCAGGTTGCCCAGGCACATCTCCAGCGTGGACTCTACCCCTAGCCAATCATGGATTGCAGGCGTACCGTTTCGCCTGCTGACTTGAGGCTTGCTCCTTGGCCGTCCCCTACGTTAGGGTGCGAGCGTTCGGCAACCCAGCCCACTTAGGAGCCGTTCGTGGATCGAAACACCATCGCCGCAGCCTGGGAATACCATCGCGCTGATGACTGGCCGCAGTTTTCAAGCCCGCATCAAGGTCCCTTGATGACCATCGACACCGTGATCGGTGGTTGTGTCGTGTACTATCTCGACAGCTCCGATGGGCTGGACGATCAGCGACTTGCCATTCTGAAGGACTGTTTGAACGACCTGGAAGACTTGACCAGCGAGCTTGAGGCCGACTGCCAGCCATACTTTCTCCGACTTCACCGCCTCGGAAATCTGTTGCTGGATACAAGACCCTCGTCTTGAGTCTCAGGCGTTGTAGGAGCGGAACAATCCAGCGGGCTTTCTTGCAGGGATGGCTGACGATTCGTTACAATTTATTCAGGACGGTTCATCGTCGAATGCTTGACGCAACATAACTCCCCTGGCTCTCCAAGAAGAAAGTATCGACACCATGCACAGGACTCCGCAATACTTGGCACACATCGTCTTCATTGGCCTTTTCTCGATCTCCACTTTTGCTCTGGCCGAACCCTATGAACTAAGCGAACATGACGTCACGGAGCCAACGGCCATTTCCAGCAGCACAGTGTCTCTCTTTGGCGTCAAACTCGGTGATCCAGAGGGTAACGCCGTCGAGACCCTTGAGGCGCTGGTGAGCCGAAAGGCCCTTGGCATTAAAGTCGAACAGGAGGCCGCTTTCGTCTTCCTGATTGACCAGCGAAAACCGACTGGTCCGATGGCCGGAGTCCGGATTCAGGACGGCAAGGTCGATCTGCTGTTCATCAATAACCGGTTTGCGCATCGGACACGAGGAATCTTTCGCAATGTCCTCAATAGCGACAGTCCTGATGACATCAGAAAGCTACTGGGCAAGGAAGAATACGGTGATGAGAACGTGATGGGGGCCATCATGGCCTATGACAGACAAGGGTTTCAGGTGAACTATCTGGGGAAGGATATCAATATTGAATTTGCCCCCCCGCGCTCGCCCCAACCATGACGCTCAGCATTCTCCGCAGAGAGTGCTTCTCTCAACATTCTTACGATGATTGATGCCTACTGGATCGGATGCGTGAGGCGAAACCCGTAATCGATCAGGCTCTTTGCCGTTGTCCATCGACGATTCGAATTCAAAATAACAAGTAACAAGTCACTGCCGTTTTGCGACACCTTGGCGATCAGGCACCGGCCTGCCTTGGACGTAAAGCCGGTTTTCACGCCTTCGACGCCGGGAATTCGGCCGAGCAGCCGATTCGTATTGTGCAAGACATAGGCGCGATAGCCGCTCACCGGGGTAATGATCTCCCGTTCTGCCTTCACCAAATTGCGGAACGTCGCATTTTGCATGGCCACTTCACTGAGCTTCGCCAAATCTTCCGCTGTTGAGTAGTGATCGGGATTATCAAACCCACAGCCGTTACTAAAATGTGTATCCGACAATCCAAGTGCGGCCGCCTTGGCATTCATGAGCGAAACAAACTGTCCTTCGTCCCCCCCGACATGCTCGACAGCCGCTAGACAGGCGTCATTCGCCGATACCATCATCATGGCCTTCAGCAGATCACCCAGGCGGAATACTTCACCGACTTTGATCCGCAAGTGCGTCTTCGGCGCCCGCGCGGCATTTTTGCTCACGGTTGCCAGCTCGTCGAGCCGGGCTTTCTCGAGGATCACCAACGCCGACATGATCTTGGTCAAACTGGCGGGCGAGAGACGCTTCTCCGTATCATGTTCAAAGAGTATCCGTCCTGACCGTAACTCTTTCAGAAGAATGCTATGGGCCGGGATACGCTTCCAGTGAAGCGCATGAGGCGCGTAGTTGATGGAGCGAACGGCATCCTGAGCATGATGCTCAGTTCTCGCCGAGGCCGGCGGAGGGGCGAGGACATTCCAGATGAACAAGACACCGAACAGGAACATGAGCCAAGGCAGATCTCCCTTGCCCTTTCCCAGACGATGAGGAGGCCGGATATGATCCGCTCGTGCCAAATGCCACCGCCCCTCTAAAACATGAATGATTCTCGAACCTTAGCACCTTTTCTCCCGCTATCAATGACTTTGTGAAAGAATCGAAGCAGATCAGCGAGATCGATCCAGAATCCGCAGTTGAGGCATCGGGCATAGATCCTGCGATTGAGGAGGGTATAGTGGCGTTCGACCATCATAAACCCTCTGCACTTGAGGCATTGCATACATGTCCTACTCTCTCTAACAGGATGTTGAAAAAGTCTGCCGGCGTCGCTCAGAGGCTCAACGTACGGCATGGAGCACGTTTCGCCTCTTTACCCGCTGCGGCCTTGCGGGACAGCCTTGTTGAACATCCTGTGCTCGTTCCTGAACCAGGCTATCAGGCTATGATGTTCTACGGGTGTATGCGGATCTTGCCCAAGGAGTTTTCCGCAGCCTGCTACGTTATCGAATACGATTCATAATGAGTGCGACACATCCGGCGAGGAGCCCTCCACCGAGGAGGGTGGTGCCAAAATAGACGAACACATTCGTCCCCCCTGATGGCTGAGTCCCTTCCCATAAATCTCGAACCCCCCCCTGAACCATCAGGACCGACAGCGTCAGCAGAGCACCGATCATGAACCACCATGCGAAAGATCGAAGCGCCATTCTTCTGCTCGTAAATCGTGGTCTCTCCAGCCTTTTTCAACTCTAGCGAAGGCCCCCCAAGCTGTCAAGAAATAGCCGGGGATTACTCGCGATTATCCCTTCGAATTAGACCTCGCGAGGGACTTGAGCCCGCGGTGAAGAAAGATGGACACGCTGCCGCTTCCATTGTCCGCTATGGCGAGCCCGGGTTCCTCTCCCCCGGCCGTGGTGACACGGAAGGAGGAGAGCGCAAACGGACCCGACTTTGTCCGATAGTTTCTTGGGGGATAGTGAAAGCTCCCATCGCCTTTCCCGAAGAGAATCGACAGATCGTTCGATTGGAGATTCACAATCGCCACATCAACCAGCTGATCGCCGTTGAAATCTCTGGCAAGGCCGAAATTTGGTCCGGCATCCGCACCGGCATCCTTCCCCGGTCCAAACGTCGCATTACCATCCCCCAAAAATGTCGTAAAACTGTCCTTTTCTCCATTAATGACCAGCAAATCGCTATTGTGGTCGTTATTGAAATCCCCGAAACTCACTCCCAATGGTCGCCTGCCCGTGGAGTAGTCCTTGGGGTCTCGAAAGGTTCCATCCCCGTTTCCGAGCCAGACGGACACCGCGTTGGACATCGGCCCTCCGTTGGTAACGACCAAATCCATCTTGCCGTCGCCATTGAGATCGGACAGAGCCACGGAGGTCGGAGTATCTCCATGCTCATATTGCGCTCCATGTCGCAACTCACCCTTTCCATTTCCCAGAAACACCTTGACCTTGTCGTTTCGAAGGGCCACGGCCAGATCGATATGATGATCACCGTTTACGTCTTCGGCAGCCAGTGACACTGGGCTGCGATGGACCGGATACCGAGCCCCTTCTTCAAATTTTCCGTTCCCCCGGCCAAGCAGCAGCGCTACTTCGTCCCCGCCTGAGCACGCCAAAGCCACATCAGCATGTCCGTCTTCATTGAAGTCATTCATGGCAAGGGCACGTGGCTCTTGGCAAACATGAACCTGCAGTTGGTCCTTGAATGTGCCGTCGCCATTGCCGAGTAAAATGGAAACGGTATTGCTCGAAATATTCGTCGTGATTAGGTCGGTAAATGAGTCGTGATTAAGATCACCGGTCGTAATCGTCGTTGGGTTCTTGCCGACGGGATAACTCGCAAAGTAGTAAAAGGGATCAGGCGGCAGATACGGCTCTGCCTTGGAACAACCCCACCAACCGGTTCCCATGAGGACATAGAGTCCCACCACGCTGCAGATAAATCTCCTAGCATCATAGGTCATGAGATGTCATTTCCGTACAAGCAGTTTGAGCGTCGCCCTATCAGAACGTGCGAAGCTCTAAGAACCTCGTCCTCCGGGGCATGAGTCTCATAGGTCATGGCCCAAAGGGACACTTCCTTGCCGGCACACTGCTGGAAAACCCATTTACTTGTCATACGCGCCCGGGAGAGGGGCCAGTATACAGAGGCCTTGTCTGGCCCCGCAATCTTCTATGACCCACCATCGGCCTTTGAATTTCGATGTCCGTTTACGTTATGATCGAAGGATATTTCTTGGAGGACGCTATGAGTAAGATGGTGAACGTTGATATCACGATGTATGGAATTGCTGAAGTTCTGAACTGGTGCCATGACCGAAACAAAGGTCGTGTTCCCGGAGTTGATACGGAAGGTTTTAAGAAAATGCAGGAGTTGTTGGCTCAAAAACCTCAATCCGGTGACTATTTCACTCTTGACCAGTTCTGGAAAAAGAAGGTCAGCTTGCCGCTCACTGAAGACGAAGTGGCGACCATAGACCGATGTCTCTACGATATCCCGAACTTTGACAATGAACCGCTTCCCCAAATCCGCCATAAGTTCTGGCCCCAGGAAGTTGCGTCACACTAATTTACGCTATCAAGCGACCCCAGGCGTCGCTCTCGGGACGCCTGGCAGCCTTCGATCGAGAGAGTGTGGAATTCTGGCTGGATGCACCTCTCCCCTAATCCCTCCTCTGCGTGTTTTTATGACTTGTTCCTCGGTTAATTGAACGAATCTATATAGAAATACATCTGCTCGCCATCCTCAACCGACCAAGGATCAAGATGGGGGGCAGCATAAGGGTATATTGACGAGGTCACAGCGGGAGAATCGAATTGAAGCCGGATCGGCGGGGCACTCAATATCGGGAAACTGGAAGGCGCAGAGGAGTTACACGCATACAGCCACGCCGATGCTAGAGGGTCCCTTCCCCCTTCAGATATTTCCGAAAACGATCCATCAGCTCAGCTCCCAGCGTACCGCCTTCAGGTTTCTTGGTTGTCGGATCGGCAAAATGGCCGCGGATCTCCTGGAGGCGTTTCTCTGCCTGGTCATTGCTCTGCAAACGCTTGGTCTTCTTGAGCGCGGTCTCAAACGCGTCGAATGTCAACTCTTGATAGCCGAATGAACGGATGCGTTTGACCGCCTTCATCATCGCCTGATTTCGAAATGTGGTCAAATGGTCGGAATCGATCTCCTTCAATCCGAGCTTACGAGCTCTACGCTCTGCGGCTTTTCTGATTCCACTTCGGACAAAGTCAGGAGATGTCTGAAGCCGTTTCCATGCGTCATCCGTCCAGCCAATTTTGGCCTGAGGGGCATCCCACACATCGCGGAGTACTGAGGCATCGATACGCGTCAAATGCTTCTCCCTGGCCAAGTCTTCGGTGTCGCGTTTCAGCATATCCGTCACAAAGTCTGCAGCGATAGGCGGGGATTCTTTGATTTTGTCCTGGAGTAACGCCAACGCGTCCTCCGTCCACTCCATCGAAGGCTTCTCCTCTTCACGGATATCGCCGAGCGCCTCAACCTTTTCAAATAACTCGACGTTCACCTCAAGATGGCCTCGCTCCTTAGCGATCTCCTCAGCAATCTGTTTGATCATGGCCTGCATGAATTCCGGCACGGTGGCCAACCGATCTTTTGCCGCAGCCGTCCATGGGAGCCGTCCTTGCTCCATCGCTTCAGCGGCAGCCGTCAGACCGGCTTCACCGCCCATTCCACCCATCATCTGTCCCTTAAATCGCTCAAGAACCTCTTCGGTAATTTCTTCATACCCCAATTCCCGTGCTTTCTTTTCCGCCAGGCGACGGACCATGCCACGAAGAAAAATCGGTGCGCGTTCCATGCGCTTGAGTGCGCCGTCGGTCCACCGAATATCTGCCGCTGCAAACTGGGATGGGTCTGACATCGATCTGAATCCTTATGAGAGCGCCACGCCGTTATTGATTCAGTAACTCTTTGATCTCTTTGCCGGCTTTGAAAAATGGGACCCGCTTGGCCGGAACAGCGACGGTTTCCCCGGTCTTGGGGTTCCGCCCTTCTTTCATTCGACGAGCGCGCAAGCGAAAACTCCCGAATCCTCGAATTTCCGTCTTGTCTCCGTTTTTCAGTGAGTCTCGCACGCAATCAAAAATCGTGTTGACCACGACTTCTGCCTGCCGTTTGGTCAATGTGGTCACTTGCTCCGAGACTTTCTCGATAATTTGCGCTTTCGTCATGACTTCTTCCCTCCGCTTGGATGGTCACCGCATGTGTAAGGCACAGCTAAAATGCCATCAAGTATTTCAAGCTGACACCTGGCTGCATATCCAGTTTAGGGAACATGATGCTCAATTTCGAGTCCAGCATTTCACGGAGGGAAAAACGACGGCGTGGTTCGACGACTTTCGGTTCCCCTTGGATCCCGACCACATCCGCGGCCAATTGAATGGCATCGTCCAAGTCTCCGAGTTCATCGACCAGCTTTACGTCTTTGGCCTGGCGGCCGGTAAAGATCCGCCCGTCCGCCAGCGCTTGCGCCGTTCGCAGTTCCAACGACCGGCCTTCCGCAACCGCTTCGATAAATTGCCGATGGACGTCATCCATCACCCCTTGAAGCAACCCTCTCTCCTCAACGCTCATCTTGCGAAGGGGAGATCCGACATCTTTAAACTTTCCGCTCTTGATGACGACTCCTTCCACACCGATTTTCTGAAGCAACCCTTCTACGTTGGCGGTTTCCATGATGACGCCGATGCTTCCGGTCAAGGTCCCCGGATTCGCGACGATGCGGTCCGTCGCTGCGGCGATGTAATATCCTCCTGACGCCGCCACACTCCCCATTGAAGCAATCACCGCCTTGTTGGACTTATTCCGTACTCGTTTGACGGCATCATAGATCTCCTGAGAGGGCACCACGCCACCCCCTGGCGTATCAATCCGAAGGACGATCGCCTTGACGGAGGGATTTTCACTGAAGCGTTTCAGTTCACTGACCGTCGTTTGGGAATCCATGATGACGCCCTCGACACGAATCACGGCTATTCGATCCTCGCTTGACAAGTCGAGGTCGGGATAAAGGAGATTCATCAGCACCATCGCACCCACCCCTGCCGCAAAGAGCCATACGACTTTGCGAAGCAGATGGCGTTTGGGTGGGCGCGCATCCTGTATCACATCATCCGCCATGGTACCCACCGGTCTGGTTCAGGAAACCCCTACTCCTGATCGTCGGCTTGCGCTCGCTTCCGGCTCTGTTTGACAGCCCGTCCGAGGCTTTGATCAAGCGCCCCCTGCGACGAGTGATAGTCGTCGACCTGCTTTCGCTCCCAATCAAGTTGATGATCGCGAAGGCTGAGTGCGATTTTGCGTTCTTCCCGATCGACTTTAATTATCTTCGCCGTCAGGTCCTCCTGCAACTTAAACTTTTCTTCCAGCTTCTGGGACGAATCAAGCCCGGATTCGCTGACATGAATCAACCCTTCCACACCACCGTCCAGTTCAACGAAAATCCCGAAATCGGCGACCTTCGAGACTTTCCCGGTCACTGAATCACCGACATGGTATCGAGAGGGGATCACCTCGTCCCAAGGATCACGCGTCAGCTGTTTAAAGCCGAGCGAAAGTCGTTCCTTTTCCTTGTCGATGCGCAGGACAATCGCCTCGACCTTCTGCGCTTTCTTGAAGAGTTCTGAAGGGTGTTTGATGTGCTTCGTCCAGGACATATCGGAAATATGGATCAGCCCATCAATACCTTCTTCCAGTCCGACAAAGACCCCGAAATCCGTCAAACTCTTTACTTTCCCTTCAATGCGAGTGCCGATCGGATACTTCCCCTCGATCATATCCCAAGGATTCGGGGCGGTTTGTTTCATGCCTAAAGAGATTTTCCGGCTCGCAGGATCCACATTAAGCACCGCAGCTTCGACTTGATCGCCGACCGCCACAACACGGGACGGATGCCGAACTTCATGTGTCCAGGACATCTCGGAGACGTGCACCAACCCCTCGACACCTGGTTCGAGCTCTACGAATGCCCCGTAATCAGTCAAACTGACGACACGGCCACGGACTCTGGTCCCGATGGGATACTTGCCGGCCACATTGGTCCAGGGATCCGCGCTCTTTTGTTTGAGGCCCAGAGAAATACGCCCGGTCTCGCGATCGTACTTGAGCACCGTCACTTCCACTTTGTCACCAACCGTAAACAGTTCAGACGGGTGTCCGACTCGTCCCCACGACATATCCGTGATGTGGAGCAATCCGTCGATCCCGCCGAGGTCGATAAATGATCCGTAATCGGTGATGTTTTTCACGGTTCCCTGAATCAGCTGACCTTCCTTGAGATTCGCCAAGGTTGTCTGCCGTTTCTTATCGCGAGTCTCTTCCAGCAATACACGGCGCGACACCACCACATTCCCTCGCCGGTGGTTGATCTTGATGATTTTGAGCGGGAATGTTTTCCCAACGAGCCCGTCTAAATCACGCACCGGATGAAGATCGATTTGCGAGCCCGGCAGAAACGCTTTGACGCCGATGTCCACCATCATACCGCCCTTGATGCGGGACACGATCTTGCCTTCGATGCTCTTTTCGTCTTTGTACATCTTCTCGAGCTCTTCCCAGATCTTCATCTTGTCGGCTTTTTCTTTGGAGAGCACGAGATTGCCGTCTGCGTCTTCACATTCCTCGATATACACCTGGAGCCGGTCACCGATCTTGAGATTCGCCAAGTCGTCCGACGAGAATTGATCGCTGGGGATCATGCCTTCCGACTTATACCCGATATCAACGATGACCTTGTCCTTGGTCAACGCCACCACACGACCTTCGGTAATGGTGCCTTCTTCCAGGTTACGGAAGGTTTCTTCATACAACGCCGCCAAGGCGTTCCGGTCTAACTGCGCGTCGCTACTGCTGGATACCGTACCCATATAAACATCCTACTCTTCCGACTCTCGTCGGGTGCTGATGGTGAAGTCGCCGGGCTCACTCAGCGTTGTGAGCGTCGGCGGTCGACCGGCTCGGTGTCGTGCTCGCTCGATCATCTTTCCCCGTGGGAACGGGAACGTGACCTAAATCTGCGATATGCTCGATCACCGTACGGCTGACCAATTGATAAAACTGCTTTGTTTCCGCTTTTTCTTTCTGTTTTCCAGCATCAAATATGATAGGGGACCCAAGTCGTACCGTCACCGGACGCCACCGGGGCCAAGAAGCCCCGGGAGGGAGCACGTCGAAGGTCCCTTTCAAATACGCCGGAACGACCGGACATCCCGTCTGCGACACAATCACTCCGATGCCGGCCTTGGGCTGTCGGAGGTGGCCATCCTGAGTACGTCCGCCCTCAGGGAAAATAACGACCACATGACCGGCACGAATCAGGCTCACGGCCTTTCCGAACGCCTCCCGATCCAGGCGGCCCAGCCTCACCGGAATCCAGCCGAGCGATTGCAACAGACCGCTCAACACCGGGATGGGAAATAAGTCGTGACGCCCCAAATACCAAGCCCTTCGGTTCATCCCGCAGCCCAGGAGCGGAATGTCGAGGTAACTCGCATGGTTGGCGGCAACCAGCACGCCCCCGGTGCGCGGAACCTGGCCCTCGACACGGTAGCGAAAACAGAGCCAGGCGACGCCTCGCGTCAGGACCCACAACAAACCGTAGATGATCCCGCTCACGACCCTATCGACACAGTCGCGATCATCTTCTCTACCACCTGATCGGGACTAAGAATAGAGGTATCGATGAATCGTGCGTCCATTGCAGGGATCAAGGGGTCGATGGAACGGGTCCGATCTCGCTGATCGCGTGTCGATAAATCTTGGGACGTCGCTTCAATCGATCCCCCACGCCCTGCCGCAACCAACTCACGATGCCGCCGCGCGACTCGAATTTCGGCATCGGCGTCCAAAAAGAATTTGAAGGAGGCGGCAGGAAAAACCTTGGTCCCGACATCACGACCTTCCGCCACCACGGATCCTCCCGCGCCAATCTGCCGCTGTATCGGTAGCAGCCAGTCTCGAACGGCCGGAATAGCGGATACAACGGATGCGGCGGCAGTCACTTCCGGGGTACGCAGCTGTCCAGTCACGTCGAGTCCATCGACCAACACCTGCATCGCGCCCTGGTGAAACTGCATATGAATGGAAGTGGTTGTCAACAGGATGGCCACCTGTGCCGGATCGGCAGGATGAACTCTTGACTGCAACACTTTCCATGCGACGGCCCGATAGAGCGCCCCGGTATCAAGATAAAGATAGCCGAGTCGAGCCGCCAATAATTTAGCCACCGTACTCTTCCCCACCCCGGCTGGGCCATCAATCGCAATAATCACTCGCTCCCTCTTCGCATCAAATCGTCACGACGAATGGACCAGCAGATCCGTCAACGTTTTCTCAAAGTTTGGGAATGACGTCTCAACGCAACCGGTATCCGCAATCGTCATGCCCTGTTCCGCCGTCAATCCACCAATGGCCAGCGACATCGCCACCCGGTGGTCTCCATGGCTCTGAGCGTTGGTGGAAGCGTGTAACCGTCCGTTTTCTCCGCCCCGACCTAAGCCACGAACGACCATCCCATCCGGTCGCTCTTCGATCAGCGCTCCCATGGCCGTCAACTCTCGACTCATCGTCGCAATCCGATCACTCTCTTTGACCCGTAATTCTTCCGCACCGGAAATGATGGTGTCTCCCTCCGCAACCGCAGCCGCCACGCACAGGACCGGAAATTCATCGATCGTTTGGGGAATAAGGTCATGACTGATCGTCACCCCCTTCAGTCCGGCAGACTGCACGCGCAGATCCCCGACCGGTTCCCCAGCCGCCTCGCGTAAACCCAATACCTGAATATCCGCTCCCATCTTTCGCATGACATCGATGAGACCTGTTCTGGTCGGGTTCATCCCGACATTTCGGATCGTGACATCGGATCCTGGCACGATCGTGGCGCCGACAAGGAAGAAGGCCGCAGCCGAGAAATCACCGGGCACCGTTATCTCCACCCCTCGCCACCCGACCGGTGGCCGCCCATCCAAGACCAACGCTCCTTCTTCGCGTCTGAGCGGGATGCCAAAGAACTGGAACATCCGCTCCGTATGGTCTCGTGACAATCGTGGCTCGCGATAACGAGTCTGCCCTTGCGCAAAGAGGCCGGCAAGCAGCAGCGACGACTTGATCTGGGCGCTCGCCACGGAGGAGCGGTAGTCGATTCCATGAAGGCCTGCACCGGTAATCGCCAAGGGGGCCAATTCTCCTCCCTTGCGCCCCGCAATGACCGCCCCCATCTCCCGTAGCGGTTTGACCACCCGTCCCATGGGACGCCGTCGAATTGATTCATCGCCCGTAAGGACGGAGAAGAAATCTTGCCCAGCCAACAGCCCAGCCAACAGCCGGATCCCAGTTCCGGAATTTCCGCAATCGATCGGTCCACTGGGCTCGGTCAACCCCCAGAACCCCTTTCCACAGACGGTCAATGCGGTCGGCGTTTCCGTGATGGGAATCCCGAGTGCCTGAAACGCTCTCATCGTGTTCAGGCAATCTTCACCTCGACCGTACTCGGCAATGGTGCTCGTCCCTTCCGCCAACGCCGTGAGAATGATCGCCCGATGGGTGAGAGACTTATCGCCCGGAACCGTCGTGGTTCCCTTGAGTGGGCGACCGGGGCTGATGGTGAATGACCTCATGAGCGACGCACCGTCGAGCTCGCAAGTTTCTCGCGTTCGCCTTTTGCCCGTTCGAGTGCTTTTTCGATACCCGCCGCATCACCGGTCTTAATCAGCTGCCTCAATTCTTCCAAAGCTCGTGTGTATCGGTCGATATACGCCACCACATTCTCTCTGTTCCACAAAAAAATATCTCGCCACATTTCAGGAGAACTCGCGGCAATCCTCGTCGTATCCCGCAACCCTCCCCCGGAATGACCGGCAAGATCGAGGGACGGCAACGCCTGATCACGAAGCTCGGACAAGGCATTCATCAGGGCAAAAGCAGCCACATGGGGCAAGTGACTGACGGCGCCAAGAATTTGATCGTGGAGATGGGGGTCCATCGTCAAGATAATCGAGCCGGCCTCTTCCCACAACTGTTTCACCCGTTCCAGAGCCGTGCTATTGGTCCGTTTCGTGGGAGTCAAAATACAACGCGCCCCTTTGAACAGCTGATCGGTGCCGGCGGCGACTCCTGTCTTCTCTTTTCCAGCGATGGGATGCGCCCCGACAAAATGCACCGCCGCCGGCATGGCGGCCTCCGCCCGTTCTACCAGCGCCCCTTTCACGCTCCCCACATCGCTGACGATTGATCCGGGAGCGAGGCAATGCGCCCATTCTTGCAAATGCCGCTCATAGGTATCGACGGGGGTTGCAAGAACAACCAAATCCGCCTCCCGCACACCCTCCTGAGGATCAGCCACATATCGATCGATCGCCCCCAACGCAACGGCGGTCTTGAGATTTTCCACTCGACGGCCAATACCGACCACATGATCGGCTAAGGCCTTGCGGCGGAGGATCATGCCGAGCGATCCACCGATCAGCCCGACCCCGATTATGGCGACTTGTTTAAAATGGACCGGCATCGAGACGTTACAGCTCTCTTCCCACGGCTTTCGCGATATTCTTCAGATCCCCCATCAACGCCTTGAATTTCGACGGCTTGATGGATTCTTCTCCGTCACAGAGCGCGCATTCCGGATTTGAATGAACCTCGATCAGCAAACCATCCGCCCCGGCCGCCACCGCCGCTTTGGACATCGGCGCCACGAGATCCCACTTCCCCGTGGCGTGGCTGGGATCCACGATGACCGGGAGGTGAGACAACTCCTTCAACGTTGGAATGGCCGCCAGATCCAACGTGTTGCGGTACTGTGTCTCGAACGTTCGAATACCTCGCTCACACAGCATCACATTTTGGTTTCCCCGTGACATGATGTACTCGGCCGATAGGAGAAACTCTTTGATCGTGGCCGACAGCCCCCGTTTCAGAAGCACGGGTTTGTCATAGGCGCCGACTTCCTTCAGCAGTTCGAAGTTCTGCATATTCCGAGCGCCGATCTGGATGATATCCGCCTTCTCCAAAAACAATTCGATATCGCGAGTATCTAAAATCTCACTGACTACCGGCAAACCCGTTTGCTTTCTCGCCTCAACAAGGTAGTCCAATCCTTCCCGCCCCAGACCTTGAAAAGAATAGGGCGACGTGCGCGGTTTATAGGCCCCGCCACGCAAAATCGAGGCCCCTGAGGCTTTGACTTCATGGGCAATCCCGACGGTCAGTTCAAGTCGCTCCACCGCACAGGGACCAGCCATGATCGCGAGTTTCTTGCCCCCGATTTTGACACCCCCGACATCGATGATCGTCGGCTCTTTCTTAAATTCTCGGCTAACAAGCTTCCACGGTGCCAGGATAGGGAGAACGCTTTCGACACCGGGGAGAGCCGTCAAGGGCTGGTTGTGCAAGATACGATCGTCGCCGATGACCCCGATGATGGTGCGCTCCTGGCCCGTCGAGATTTGTGACTTGAGGCCAAGATCGCGCAGCCGATCGATAATGTGGTCGACCTCGCTTTCCGACGCTTCCGGCTTCAATACGATGATCATAATTCCCTCTTACAATATCTTACCTGCCGCCACCCAGGACCTTCCCGAGCGCCTGGAGGAAGGCAATATTTTCGTCGGGTTGCCCGATGGTGACACGCAGCATGGTCCCTTCGATATGCCGCACGATGATGCCTTCTCGCAGGAGTGCATCAAACACGGCACGTCCATCCCGCCCGGAATCAAAATAGAGAAAATTGGTTTCGGTCGGAATCGGTACGAGTCCGAGTGCACGCAACCCCTGGCCGACCTGTTCGATCCCGGCGGCATTGACCGCCCGACTCTTCGCCACATGATCGTCATCAGTCAAAGCAGCCAGCGCGGCTTTCTGGGCAAGGCTATTGGCATTAAACGGAGGCCGAACCCGATTCAAGTAATCGATGACTTCCGGTGTGCTGATGCCATACCCAATTCGCAAGCCGGCCAGCCCATAGATCTTCGAGAAGGTCCTCAGGACAATCGCGCTTCGCCCCTGCTTCACATAGCCCAGGGCATCCGGGAATCGAGGATGGCGGACATATTCGTAATAGGCTTCGTCGAACACCACAATGACATCGTCCGGCACTCGTGCCATCAAGCGCTCGACCCTGTCCGCCGAGACCATCGTCCCCGTAGGGTTATTGGGATTGCAGAGAAACAGCAATCGCGTTCGTGCCGTAATGGCCTGAGCCATCGACTCAAGGTCGTGAGTCCAGTCGACGAGAGGAACAATCACCGGCTTCCCGTGGACAGCCGTGACTTCCATCTTATAGATCACGAACGTGTGGTCAGCCATAATGGCTTCATCGCCGGGAGCCAAAAACGTTCTGGCCAATAAGCCGATGATCTCGTCGGATCCGTTCCCGAGGATAATGTGCTCTCGAGTGACTTTCCACCGATCAGCAAGCGCCTGCCGCAGCTGATAGGCACCTCCATCCGGATAGCGATGGAGCGTATCCTGCGCTCCACTCAGAGCCGCCACGGCTTTCGAGGAAGGTCCCAACGGATTTTCATTGGAGGCAAGCTTGATCACACGCGTAAGCCCGAGTTCACGTTGAAGCTCATCAATCGGTTTCCCCGGCACGTATGGACTGAGCGATCGAATATCAGGATGGACTTGAATTGGCATAATCAGCTATGAGCCGGATAGGACCCGAGAGTCTTCATAAAGAGACAGCGGGCCTTCACCTCTTCCACGGCCTTGCTGACCCGATCGTCATTGATATGGCCTTCGACATCCACAAAGAAAATATACTCCCACGCCTTGCGCTGAGAGGGACGCGATTCGATCTTGGTCATGCTGATACCGTGGGAGGCGAAGGGCCGAAGCAGGTCATACAAGGCTCCGACTTTATCCTTCACCGACAGCATCAACGACGTCTTATCTTTCCCTGTCTGTTCCGAGGGCTTTTGGGACAACACCAGAAACCGGGTGAAATTATTCAGGTTGTCTTCGATCCTGGCCTTAATCACCTTCAAACCATAGAGCTGGCCCGCCAACTCGGAGGCGATGGCTGCGGACGTCGGATCGTCGACACACATCTCGGCTGCCCGGGCCGTGCTCGCCACCTCCACGGTCGGAACATGACGCAGGTTGGTTTCAAGCCAGTTCCTGCACTGCGCCAAGGCATGCGGATGCGATTGAATTTTCTTGACCTCTTCCATGAGGCCTGATTTTGACAGCAAATGATGTGAGACCTCTTGAAGAATCTCCCCGTAGATCCGCAAGTTGGAATCGATAAACATATCGAGCGTATGATTGACCACCCCTTCGGTCGTATTTTCGATCGGGACCACCCCAAAATTAGCCCGCCCCCGTTCTACTTCGTTGAAAACCTCTTTAATGCTCTGGACCGGTACATACTGAACAGATGAACCGAATTTCTGCATGCAGGCCATATGGGTAAAGGTTGCCCTGGGCCCTAGGTACGCGACCCTCTGGGGAGCTTCAAGCGACAGAGACGCCGACATGATTTCTCGATAAACAGATCGAATAGCTTCGCTGGGAAATGGACCGGTATTGAGTTTGGTAAGCCGTTGGATGATCTCGGCCTCTCGTCCGGCGGTATGGAGATTGGCATCCGCATCCTTCTCTTTTTTCAACCGCCCGATTTCTATGACGCTCTTTGAGCGTTCGTTGAGAAGCCGGATGATTTCATCATCGATCCTATCGATTTCTTTACGATATTCTGGCATGTCCTTGGGCATACGGCGTCTCGCTTCAAACACCCGTTCACAGGAGGGCTTCCTCATCCCTTTGAGGGACGGGGATGGTTGAGACAAGTGGAGAATTTTACAGGAACGATGGAAACTATTGCAAGAACGGCTGATGCCCGCGGGACACACCCGATTAGGGCCGGAGCCAGCCCGGCTCACATCAGCAAATGCGACGGTCGCTTGAAATGGTCGTACGCCAACTTCGTCACCTGACGGCCGCGCCCTGTACGGTCCAAGAAACCTGCCTGAATGAGATAGGGTTCGTACACATCTTCGATCGTTCCCTTATCCTCTTGAACAGCAGCCGCTAAGGACTCCACTCCAACCGGCCCTCCGTTGAACTTCTCGATAATGGTGAGGAGAACTTTGCGGTCCATGTCGTCGAACCCGGCCTCGTCGATCCCGAGCCACGCCAGCCCTTCCTGCGCGACCTCCTTAGTGATACGGCCATCCGCCTTAATTTGGGCATAGTCCCTGATACGCTTGATAAGCCGATTGACAATTCGCGGTGTTCCTCGCGCCCGACGCGAGATTTCCGCTGCACCGGCCCGATCAATGCCGACTCCCAGAACACCTGCCGACCTCACCACAATGGCCTCCAACTCGGGTGGTTCGTAGAACTCCAGCCGATAGACCAATCCAAAGCGGTCACGGAGGGGAGAGGTAAGGGAACCAGCTCTCGTCGTGGCTCCCACCAGCGTAAATGGCGGAAGATCGAGTTTCACGGTTCTTGTAGCCGGTCCTTGCCCGACCACCAGATCAAGCTGGAAGTCCTCCATAGCCGGATAGAGCGCCTCCTCCACGGAAGCGGGGAGGCGATGAATTTCATCGATGAACAATACATCATGTTCTTGAAGGTTGGTCAGAACGGCCGCAAGGTCGCCGGCATGGGCAAGCACCAACCCCGAGGTTGAGCGCAACGCCGCTCCCATTTCCCGTGCAATGATATGCGCAATGGTTGTTTTACCGAGACCGGGCGGGCCGTAAAAAATGGCGTGGTCAAGCGATTCCCCCCGCTGCCGAGCCGCTTCGATGCAAATCCGAAGCGACTCTTTCATCTTCTCCTGACCGACATACTCTTCAAGCGTCTGAGGACGCAGGACGTTTTCCAGCCCTCGCTCCTCGTCCGCTGCCTGATTGGTGACAAGCCGTTCAGTCATAGCAGAGCATCGGCACTTACTTGCGATCTGGCGCCTGTTGGTACAGCGGCGGCGGCGGAAGAGCCCCCTGGCCAGGTTTTGCCGTATCGCCACAATCCGGAGGACAGGCTTTGTATCCTTGGGTGGCATCCGGGAACGTGCTTTCCATTTTTCGCAGCTGGCACTGAGTCAGCCGTCCCCCATCATGGGTTCCACAACGCGCAGGAACCGATGAACTCCCGATCTCGGCATAACTCTCGGGGCAAGCTCCACAGACTCCCAGCATATTGGCCCCGAGGGGCACGCATTGCACGAGTACCCCTTCATGCTCTTTGCAGATATCCTGAGATTGGGTGACCCCGGTCGTCGCATAGCCGTCCGGACACTTCCCGCAGGTCATCCTGATGGTTTTCGGCTCCGCAGAATCTTCCGCAAGACTGGCGGATGAGGAGAGAAGAGCAGACAATACCCCTATCATGGCACCGTACAGGATGAGCCTGGCGGGAGTCCTCGTACAAGATGGCATCATTTGTTACCCCCTTGCTAATTCCTTCAGCCCTTCCCGGATCAGCTCCTTCAGTGCCAGCGAGCCTGATGAGGCCTTCGTGACCCGCTTTAAGGCTTCTTTGGCATCTTGAGCGCGGTAGCCCAAGTGTACCAGAGCGGATAACGCATCCTCGAAGAGATCGTCGAATTCCGCAGGCTCTGCTGCGGGAGAACGGGGGTGGACACCTTGAATCTTACCGACCTTATCTTTGAGCTCGAGCGCCAAACGCCCGGCCGACTTCTTGCCGATCCCCGGAACAGTCTCCAGCTTCTCGGTATCCGCAATCTGGATGGCATGAACCAAATCCGTAACCGATAAACTCGACAGCACACTAAGCGCCAATTTGGGGCCGATTCCGGAGACGCTGGTCAACAGCAAAAACGCCTCCTTCTCGCTCCGTGAGAGAAAGCCGAACAGCTGGATCGCATCCTCCCGGAGATGCGTATGGATATGCAGCGCCGTACTGTCGTCAAGGTTTGGAAGCGAGTAGTAGGTACTGAGGGGGATATGAACTTCGTACCCGACCCCCTGCACATCAATCGTCAGATGGGTCGGTGCTTTGACTGCCAACCGCCCCGTGAGAAAGGCGATCATCTCGTCTCGTCATCCCAAGACAAGTGCCATGCAAGAGTCACCGGAGGGTCAGCCCGCCGCCGTCGCCGCCACTTTTTCCATGACGTCATCTGGAATATCGAAGTTCGCGTGAACCTTTTGCACATCGTCATGCTCATCCAGAATTTCCATCAATTTCAGCATCTGTTCGGCCGACTTCTCCTCGAGGCTGATGGTATTCTGGGGCACATACGTAATTTCTGCCAGTGTCGTCTCAACCTTTGCGTCGGCCAAGGCTTTTTTGACGGCTTCGAATTCATGTGGTCCGGTGATGATTTCGATCGATTTGTCACCGGTTTTCACGTCTTCCGCTCCGGCGTCGAGGGCCAAGGAGAGCAACGTATCCTCATCGACCTTCCCCGGCTCGATCGTCAGAAGCCCCTTCTT
>FKKE01000050.1_pt3 | contig 29577 bp, 29 predicted proteins | sample 1106331 | NCBI WGS metagenome assembly FKKE01 (sample SAMEA3931202, study PRJEB13176) | freshwater metagenome | biome: Drinking water system; feature: drinking water; material: freshwater | place: China | collected 2013-02-06
ATCCGGATCAGCAGGGCCGGCATTACGGCCATGCGCTGGCGGAGGCCTACACCCAGGGGGCCGAGGAAGCCGGTCATGAGGTGAAACTGATCGAGGTCGCTGCGCTCAACTTTCCGCTCCTTCGAACGAAGGAAGAGTTCGAGAAGGGCCAGCCCACCGAGTCGATTCGCGTGGCGCAGGAGGCCATCGCCTGGGCGGATCATCTGGTGATCGTGTATCCGCTGTGGCTCGGCACGATGCCGGCCTTGCTCAAGGCTTTCTTCGAACAGGTCTTCCGCCCTGGCTTCGCCTTTTCTTATGGAGAACCGGGCCGCATGGCGAAGAAGCGGCTCATCGGCAAGTCGGCGCGGATCATTGTGACGATGGGCATGCCGGCGTTCATCTATCGTTGGTTCTTCCTGGCCCACAGCCTCAAGAGCCTCGAGCGCAACATTCTTGCCTTTGCCGGCATCGGGCCGATCCGCGCCAGCCTCATCGGCATGGTGGAGGCCGGCGGGGAGAAGCAGCGAGCGCGATGGCTGGAAAAGATTCGAGCGAGGGGTCGGGCTGGGCGGTAGCGGGATGGCGGCAAAGGAGGAACGCTGAATGCTGAACGATGAACGATTGCCCCAACACAGACTGCAAGACGTAGGAAGTCCGGCACCCGTTCATCGCACAGAGTCAGGAAATGTACAGGAGGGGTTCCCCTATGGCATCGTGGGTTGAAGAAGGCCGAAAGCGCATGACTTGAGGGAAAGGTGCGGGGCGAGAGGCTGGAGCGGGAAAAAGCTGAGGGAGTTCTGCTACGTTGCCCGTGCTAGAGGCTGCGAGGTTTCAGCCATTCAGGCCAGGACGTCAACGTATTCGACTTGGCTGCTCGCGGGAGGAATTGGAAGGCCATCAGCCTTGAGCCCTTCCAAGTGCAGCTCGATGGCTTCGCGGATGAGGGATTCAGTTTCGGCTACTGTCGCGCCGGTGGCGACGCAGCCGGGTAGGTCCGGCACATAGGCCGCATAGTTTGAGGGGGCCTTTTCGATCACGATCGCGTACCGCAACTTAATTTGCTCCCTTTTTCCAGCCGGCTTGCTTAAAGATACTATTCAGTGTCCCAGGAGGCAAGTCATCGCTGGGTTTGCCGGCAACAGTGACGCGGCCTGCCTTGATAGCATGTTTAAACTGGCGATGGCTGCCTTTTGTTGCGACAAGAACCCAGCCGTCTTCTCGCAGTTTGTCCAGCACATCGCCGACTTTCACCCGGCAAGGATAACTCAGTCATGGGGAGAAGCCAAACCCTCTGTCCCGCCCTGCAGGTCACATCCTCCCTCCGTCCCTGTAGTCTCAAAGGGGTGGGTCCGCCTTGGTCTCTTTCTTTTTCTCGTCCCCCACGGTGCGATTGCGCAGGCGACGGACCAGTTCGTCGTATGAGTCGCTGTGGATGATTTTGTCGAACTGCGAGCGGTAATTTCGGACCAGGCTCACCCCGTCGACCACGATGTCATAGGCGTACCACTGCTCGCCCTTCAGCAGCAGGCGGTAGTCCATCGGGATTTCCGTCTTGCTGGAGACTAGCTTTGTGCGCACTTCGGCGTAGGGGCCTTCGAGCCGCTCGGAGAGATACTGCACCTTCTCGCCCGCGTAGCCCTCGATCTTCTCGGCGTAGCGGTCGGTGAGGAAGGCGCGGAAGAGCCCCACGAACTCCTCGCGCTCGGGCTCGCTGAGCGCCTTCCACTGCGTGGGCAGCGTCCGCTTGGAGATTTCCCGATAGTCGAACCGGCTCGCGACGACCTCTTCCAGCATCTTGCGTCGGGCCTTCAGTTGAGCCGGCGCTTTCAGCGACTCATCTTCAAGAATCCGAAACATCTCCGAGAGGGTTGAACGGACGACCGCTGTCGGAGCCTCAGTGGCGGCCCAGCCGATGGCGAGGCCGAGCAGGAGCCAGGCCAGGAGCCCGGCTGCCAGGGTTTGCTGAGCGATCCAACGCGCGATGGGCATCACAGTCCGCCTGCGGTCCTTGTCCGATTTCTGGGTCCCAGCCAAAGTCTGAGCAAAGTCGAGGCCAGACGGGGGAATGGGCTGATGGCGCATTTCTATAAGATCCGGAGGGATCTTGGAGGGGAGAGGAAGGAGGAGAGGCCGAACGATGGGGCAGGGTGCGACAGGGAGAGCGGATCGCTGTGGCGATCGGCATCAATGGAGAAACGACTGGGGCGCCGGGCAGCCCTCAAGCCGGCTCGGTGATCGACCGAACCATCAGAAGGGGGCTGTGCATCCCGCGATGCACTCCCTCCCTTTGGCGTCGGTCCCCGGTCAGTCGTGCGAGGAGGCTTCCCATGCCGCTCCTCCTGTCGGCGATCCTGACGGTGCTCCTTTCGACAGCGGGCACAGGCTCCGCCCGCGCGCTGGAGTTTCAGGCCGATCAAGTCACCCGCATCCAGGGCCAAACCCACCGGACCAACCTCTTCTATAAAGACGACAACTGGCGGCTCGAACACAACGACCTGGGACCGGTCGGCGTCACGATCATCCGCAAAGACAAGCAGGTCATGTGGTTCTTGCTCTCCCGGATGCGGCACTTCAAAACCGTGCCCTACGATCCGCGCCAGGCGCCGAGGATCAGCGAGCATCTGGAGGGGGAGATCGCGCGGGAGGAGATCGGCGCAGAGACTCGCGAAGGGCACCCGACGATCCTCTATCAAGTGACGGTTCGAGAAGCCGACCGCACCGTCGTCTATTATCAATGGATGGCGACCGATCTCCATTTGCCCCTCCGGCTGACCCGAAAAGACGGCAGTTGGACGGTGGAATATCACAACGTGAAGGTGCGTCCCCTCTCGGATCAGCTCTTTGAGCTTCCCATGACCTACCTCCCCTTGGACGACCTGTCGGCGCAAGACCCGACCGTCAAGGAACTCACCGCAGACGATCCGACCCGGCCATAGTTTGTGGGCGTGGTGCCGGTCTCTACGCTCGCGTCTCCCGCTCGTCTTCCTCGTCCAGAATCGGCGACTTCCGTTCCGGTTCGAGCCGGAATGGCGTAGCATTGGTGTTGCATGGGATGAAATGGAGGCCGGTGCCCTGGACGGCGCCGACAGGAGACGGGGATGCTCGGATCGCGGAGACAGTCGGAGTGGTTGTTGGCCTGCTTGGCCCTGGCCCTGCTGATGGCCGGATGCGCCCAGTTCGAAACGCGCGACAAGCGCTTCTATTACCGGGCGCTCTGGAACTTTTCGCTGCGCGAGAATTTGAAAGAGCTGGACATCGACTTCAACGGAATCGATTTCGGGCATGCGAATCTCTACGAGACGCTCCTACTGACCGGCGCGCAGGACGTGCCGGCGGTGGAGGATCGCGCGCGAACGGCCACGCTCGCGTTCATCGCGTCGCGGCCGACGCTGCCTCCCAACGAGGAAGCCATTGCCCCGACCTACATGAAGCTGGCCTGGCGCGCGCAGAACACCTTCGATGAGGCGCATGCGCTCCATCGCGCGACCTACGATATCTACGTGGCGGACCTTCCGCCGGACGAGAAGGCGCAGGCGATTCGCAAGGTGCTCGTCTACTATCAAGATAGCCCCTATGCGCTGACGGCCCAGCGACTGAATCATCCACGATTGGACGAGCTTCCCTACGCGAAAAGCTTTCGACGGCGGTTCCCGCTCTTCAACGCAACCATCTGGGCCTATCACTATCTCCAAGTCGCCGTCTATGATGCCTTGGGTTCCGCCCGAGACCTTGCGGCGAAGCAAGAGGCCGTCCGCCCCATCCTGAGCCAATATCACCGCTACCTAGCCCAGCCCCCGGTCGAATGGACCTTCATGCCCATGACGGCGGACTATAGCCCGCGCTTCGCGGAGGACTATCCGGCCATCGCCAATATCTTCGACAATCTCCACATGCTGCACGATACGATCAGCGACATCCTGGCCAGTCCTCAGTGGCCCACTTGGCCGGCGAAGCGCGACGAGATCTATCGCGTGCTGGAGACCTACTATCTCGCCAGCGCGGATGCGAAGAATCCGATGATCGTCCGCGAGGCTGCGAAGGGCCAGGCGCCGCACGGACACCCCTGATGATGAAGAAACTGGCGGGGATAGCTTGTGCTGCGATGGCGCTCTGGCCGCTGGCGGGCTGGGCCTTGGACCATGACAACCTGGACCCCAATCGGCCCATTCAAATGGAAGACGCCTATGCGATTCCCAAAGGGGAGATCGGCCTCGAGAGCGGCGTGCGGCTCAACGACCGGCGGGCCGGCAAGACGCGCGTGACCTTTCAGCCGCAAATCATCTACGGCGCCTTCGACAACACGCAGATCGAAATCCAGAGCGATCTCTTCACGGAACCGCGCACCGTGACGGGCGCGAACAAGTCCGGCGACCTGCACCTGGGCGTCCTCTATAACTTCAACACGGAGACACTCGCGTTGCCGGCCTTCGCGGTTCGCGTGGAAGCCGACTTTCCGACGGGCGTGCGATCCAAGGGCATCGACACGGTGGTGACGGGCGTCATGACCCGCTCCTTCGACCGGCTTCGAGCGCACGTGAACGCCGGCTATACGGTGCTGGGAGCGCCGCAAGGGCAAGAACGCAGCGGCGGCTATCGTTTCGTGGCGGCGCTGAGCTATCCGATCGGCTATCCCACTCGGTTTCGCGAGACGCTGATTGCGGACGTCTATACGCGCCAGTCGGACCTTGTGGGCCAACGAAATCATACCGGCGTGGAGCTGGGACTTCGCCACCAGCTCAGCTCGCGCATCGTGGTGGATACCGGGATTGGAACGGATGTGCTGGGGCCGACCGACCGGTCGGCACTGACGGGCACGGTGGGGGTCTCCGTCGGCTTCTGAGCGCGGGGCGTTACGGCGTCCGCGACCGGCCCTTGAGCCTGGCGAGTTCCTCGGTCTGTTCGTTCAGGCGCTGAGTCACTCGCCCCAGTTCCTCGCGCAGCCGAACCACTTCCTCTTTCAATCGGTCGATCTCAGAACTTGCGGCGGGTTGACTCGGCGGAATTGGAGCCGACCGCTGGGCGACGTCGAGAAAGGTTCGATAGTCGAGGACGACTTCGCTCGCCGGGGAGCCGGACGTGCCGCCGAGCCAGCTGGCGCCAGTGCTGACCACATAGTGGGCCGGATCGAAGGTGAGCCCTCCGCGAGGACTTCGCAGGGGACGAAACGGATTGGCGCGGAGATCTTGTTGGCCCTTGGCGTCTGCGGACAAGGGCTCATGATCATTGGCGAGGATCACATGGAGCTTGCGGTCGACGAGCGTGAAAGCGCCGGATGTCACCGTGCGGGACCCGGTGGCGGACGTATCCGTGAGCACGAAGACGACCCAGTCCGAGGGATGCGCCGTTTGAAAGGCCTGGCGGAGACCGGGCAGGAGCCGAGCGAGTTCGTCCGTGGCAAACAGCGGCCTCGGAGGCTTCGTCGGGTCCATGAGCCCGCCGCGTTCTTGAATCAGCAGGCGTCCCAGGATGGCGCGCAGGTCCGCCTCGGTCCAGGTGGCCGGGTGTTCATGGCGGAGCGCCGCAGCCTCGGCCCGATCCGCATGGCTGGCCAGGCCGACAAAGACCTGCGGGTCCTGGTGGATCGGCTGGGTGATGAAGCTCGGCGCGGCGCAGCCGGGGGCAGCGAGGACCAAGAGGGCACCGAGTCGGGAGAGCATGGGGCTGAGCGCAGGCCTCATCACGTGACGACTGTAGCCGGAATCGATGGAGCGGGGCAACTGGCCCGTCGCTTGCAAGGTAAAGTTAGGAGAGAAGAGCCATGTTGAAGGTGATATGGGGGAAACGTCCGATGCCACACCATCTCGCTCTCTCACTGGCGGTCTTGTGTGGTCTCATGGTAGCCGCCTGCGCCGCGGTCCCGACGGCCGACCTGGCGACGGTCCCCTCCGTCGATCTCACACGCTATGCCGGCACCTGGTATGAGGTGGCCCGGCTGCCCATGTTTTTTCAGCGGCATTGCGCGGCGTCGAAGGCCACGTACCGGCTCCGGCCGGACGGCGCCGTCGATGTCCACAATGAATGTGTGACGACCAGCGGCCACCAGGCGACCGCGGATGCCGTGGCGACCGTCGCCGATCCGGCGACCCGAGCCAAGCTGCGCGTGGTGTTCGACAACTTCTTCGCCCGCTTGGCCGGCGCGTCCGAGGAAGGCAATTACTGGATTCTCCATCTGGATGAGAAGTATCGGACGGCCGTCGTCGGCACGCCGGACCGCCGCTATCTCTGGATTCTGGCTCGCCAGCCTCGGCTCGATGATGAGACGTATCAGCAGTTGGTGACTTTCGCGCGGAGTCGGGGCTATGCCACCGACGAGCTGATTCGCGATCAATGGCCGGCGACGCCGTGAAGAATCCGGTGGCGTTACGAAAGGCGGAGAGGGCGAAGGGTATGCGTATGCAGGGATTTCGAGTGATGGCGTTCCTCTGCGCGTTCACGTGGAGCCTCCTGCTCGCCGCGCCTGAGTCGTTCGCGGTGGTCCAAGTGTTGCCGGACGCCGCGATGACCGTGGAGGGGCGGGCGGTCACAGGGCGCAAGGCGATCACGGCGCACCCGCTCGCCAAGGAACTGCTGGCGGCCTTCGAGCGCGCCGAGGCCGCGGTGCAACAACAGCACATGGAGACACTCATGGCTTTCTACGGCCCGGAGTACAACTACCATGGGCTGGAGCAGGCGGATGTGCGCCGAATCTGGGGCGAGGTCTTCGAGCATTATCGGGGGCTGACCTCGACTCACCTGTTTTCAGAGATTCGCATCGTCCGGGTCGGCGCCCAGTTGCGAGCGGAGGTGACCTGTACCGGCGGGCTGTACGGCACGGAGGTGAAGTCCGGGAAACGCATCACGTTGGACAGTTGGTTTCGCGAAGTCCATTACTTGGCGCAGGAGCAAGGAGGGTGGAAGTTCCTCGGCAACGCCGGAGAAGTGCCGAGCGAGGTGCCCTTCTCCTCCGCACCCCACCATCCGCTGTTTTAATCTGGTTGTCCTGAATAGCCCCCGCCGCTGTCCAGCAGCCTCCAACTGCTTGTTCTTGCCAGAGCTCCACATATGCAGCTTGTGGTCGTCTCGGGTGACGAACGACGCGCGCACTCCATTGCAGCATCATGCGTTGAATCTGATCGAGCCGGTGGTGCCGTACTGTTGGTCGCTCGCCTCTATCGGACTATCGGAACGGCTCGCGACACCTGGTGGAGCTCTTTGGAAAACAGGCTCCGCGATGCCGCTGCTGTCGGCGCGCATCCGTTCCACCCGAGACGGCGATGTGAGAAGGGATCGTGCCCTGCTTCCCCCCTGGGCAGCCCTCTCCTTTCGCTGTGACATGTCTCGATCGCGCGAGGAATTGAGGCCTTCCCTGTTTGCCGTCATCCGCATCGAGAATGATCCTCATGAGTGAGTCGGGTCGCCGAGGCTGGGCGGGACAGGCCCGGAGGGCACTCGGCCAGGCGGACCTGTGAATCATGAACAGCCACCAGGTGCCGGCACGCCGGCATCGCACTCCGGTGCGGCCTCAGAGGCGTGCCGGCGGAGTCAAGGAATGAAGGCGGCCGTGGGGTCCTCTCGCATCTGGCGATGCCGGACGCGGCCTGCCCGCCGTCAGCCGAAGGCGGCTTTCTATAGAAGGCGCTGAACTCGTTCTGTCAGCCGAGCCGTTCCCGGCCGTGCGGGGCGGTCAGGTCTTGAATCGGGCCGAGCGGCACGATGCGGCTGGGGTTGATGTCGTCGTGGGTGACGTAGTAGTGGCGCTTGATGTGGTCGAAGTTGACGGTCTCGGCGATGCCGTCGACTTGATAGAGGTCTTTCAGATAGCCGAAGAGATGGGGGTAGTCGATGATGCGGCGCAGATTGCATTTGAAGTGGCCGTGGTAGACGGCATCGAACCGTACGAGCGTCACGAAGAGGCGCCAGTCGGTCTCGACGAAACGCGATCCGAACAGATAGCGCCGCGTGGCGAGGCGCGCGTCGAGCTGATCGAGCGCCTCGAACAAGTTCCGCACCGCGCGTTCATAGGGTCGTTGCGCCGTCGCGAATCCCGCCAGGTAGACCCCGTTGTTCACCCGCTCGTAGATGAAGCGATTCAGCTCGTCGATCTCCGGCTGCAGCTTCAGAGGATAGAGGTCGAGGGCGCTCGCGGTGAAGGCGTTGAATTCGCGATTGAAGATGCGCATCAGGTCGTCGTCGGAGTTCGTCACGATCCGTTTGGTGACCGTATCCCAGAGGACCGGCACGGTCACGCGATGCGCATAGGTCGGGTCGGTGGCTCGGTAGGCCTCGCTGAGGAACTGGAAGCTGTTGATCGGATCGGGGGAATGTCCGGGTCCCTCGCGAAAGGCCCAGCCCCGCTCATCGCGGATGGGATCGACGACGGTCATGCCGACCACCGATTCGAGCCGCTTGAGCTTGCGGACGATGATGGTGCGGTGCGCCCAGGGGCAGGCCCAGGAGACGTAGAGGTGATACCGGCCTGCGGCCGCGGGGTAGCCGGACTGTCCGTCGGCCATTACCCAGTGACGAAAGGCGTCATCCTGACGCCGATACTCGCCATCTGCCGACTGTTCTTGGGGAAACTGTGGTTGGGCGTTCACGTCGATCCAGGGCCGATGCTGCCCCTCGCCTCTTGCCTCTAGCCACGCGTCCGTTCATCCACCGCGTCGGCCATGTGCTGCAGCGCGGGCGCGATGCGCACATCATACAGGGCCGGAGGGATAGGGTCGAGGGCGAGGAGGTCTGAAGGCAGGCGAGCGACGTCGGACGCGATCCGTTTCCGTATGGTGTCGAGCGGAGGCGAGGCGGCGATCCGCTGTCCTGCCTGCATAACCGGTTGCAAGAGCGGTTCGCCCGGCTGAGCGTCATCAACGAGGCTGATCACGTCATGGGCGAAGCGGCCATCTGGGGCATAGGTGCGGAAGACCTGTTTTCGCCCCGGCCAGGTGGCTTTTCCCTCCGAACGTTTCCGACAGGGTCTGCCGGCATATTCTTGCAGCTTGTAGGCGCAGTCGAGCGAGGGGGCATCGGTCGAGGCCGTCATGGCGGTCCCGACGGCGAAGAGATCGATCGGCGCCTGCTCCCCGATCAACGCGCGGATTCGGTACTCATCCAAATTGCCGCTGGCGAGGATCTTGGCCTCGCGCAGACCGCCGTCATCGAGAATGCGGCGGACCCGGCGCGCGTGCTCGCCCAGATCGCCGCTATCCAGTCGGACCCCCTTGACCGCAATCCCCCTCGCGCGCAAGCGCGGGGCGAGGGCCACCACCTTGCGGGCGGCGGCTTCCGTGTCATAGGTGTCGATCAAGAACACCACGTTGCCGGGATGGGCTTCGGCGAAGCGCGCAAAGGCGGCTGATTCATCGTCGTGGGCTTGGATGAAGGAATGGGCCATGGTGCCGTAAATCGGGATGCCGAATTTCTGGCCGGCCAGCACAGTGGCCGTACCGGCAAAGCCGGCGAGATAGCTCGCCCGTGCAGCCAGCAATCCCGCTTCCGCGCCGTGGGCTCGGCGCAACCCGAAGTCGATGAGCGGCCTGTCGGCGGCGGCCAGCACCGAGCGCAGGGCTTTGGAGGCGATCATCGTCTGAAAGTTGAGCAGGTTGATGAGGCGCGTTTCCACGAGCTGAGCTTGGGGTAAGGGGGCCGTGACGCGGAGGATCGGTTCGTGCGGGAAAAAGACGGCGCCCTCCGGCATGGCGTCGACGTCGCCGGTGAAGCGCAGTCGCGCCAAGTAGTCGAGCGCCGGGCGGCTGAGGCGCTGATGGTGCGCCAGCCAGTCCAGCTCCTCTTGCGTGAGGCGGAGGGATTCCAGAAAGTCGAGCGCCTGTTCCAAGCCGGCGGCCACCAGGAAGCTTCGATGCGGCGGCAGCTTGCGTACGAAGAACTCGAACACCGCGCGGTCCGTCATTCCCTGCTCCACGTAGGCTTGGAGCATGGTGAGCTGGTAGAGGTCGGTCAGGAGGGCGCTGGTCGAAATCATCATGCAGCCACGTGCTCCAGTCGAATCGGCACCGCGCCGAGACGGACCATCTCCGCTTCCGCGTCGCGCCCGTCGTTCGGCCGGACATTCACGGCGCGGACGGCGTCGACGAGCAGGAACGTCTCATAGCCGAGCGCCCGCGCGTCCTTTACGCTGTTCAGCACGCAGTAGTCGGTCGCGAGGCCGCCCACAAACAGACGGCGGACATGGAGCGCCTGGAGATGGCGGTGAAGCCGCGTATCTTGGAAGGCCGAATAGGCCTCGCGGTCTCGGTCGATCGCTTTATAGATGATGACGGCCTCGCGTGGTGCGCGGAAGCCCTCCGGCGGCAACGAGCCGGGCGTGCCCGCCACGCAGTGTCGTGGCCAGGGGCCTCCCTGCTCGCGGAAAGAACAGTGGTCGGGCGGGTGCCAATCTCTCGTCAAAAAGATGGGAAAGCGGCGCTGCTCGAAGCGTCGGACGTATTGTTCCACGATCGGGACGATGGCATCGCCGCCTTGCACGCCCAGGGCGCCGCCGGGAAGAAAGTCATTCTGAATGTCCGCGATGACCAAGGCATCGCCCGGTTCCAGGTGCACGGCGGCCTTTCACGAGATCCTGACCCTCGCTATTGCCAGTAGACCAAGGCCTTGGCGGCTGCGGCCAGCACATCGCTGCGCGCCACGATGCCCACGACCTGTCGGTCGCGCACAACCGGCACCCGCGTGAGATACCGGTCGCGGAAGAGCTTGGCCACTTCTTCCAAGGTCTGGTCCGGCTTCACGGTCAGCGGCTCTCGCGTCATGATCTCCTCGGCCGAGACCTTCCGGAGGTCGCGCCCGTCAAGGATGGCATCGAGCAGGTCGTACTCGCTGACCAATCCCACGAGCGCTTGGTCCTCCCCCACGACCGGCATGCTGCCGATTCGCCGCTCGGACAGCATCTTGGCGATCGTGAAGGCGTCGGTGTCGGGAGGGCAGGTCACCACGTGCCGCTCCATGATCTCGCCAATCGACAAGCTGCGGGGATCGTCGGCCTTGGACTGCCTGTTGGTATTCCCTTGGCTCATCGTGCATTACCTCTTCATCTCTCCCGATTGTTCCTTCGCGCCTAAATAGGCGCGCAGCAGGTCCCGTCGCGCCACAATGCCGACCAGCTTGTCCTCCGCGTCGACGACCGGCACGCGAATCAGGTCGCTCGCCTGCATGACATGGATCAAGGTGCCCAGGCGGGTCTCCGGCCGGACGGAGTAGGGATTGACGCTCATGATCTTCTCCACAGAGGTCTCTCTCCACAGGAGCCCGCGATCCAGCGACCGCAAGAGGTCATGCTCGCTGACGAGGCCGATCAGGCGCCGGCGGTCGTCCACGATCGGTACTGATCCGAATCCCTCGATCATCAGCGAAGCCGCCACATCGGCCTTGGTGCCGGCATGGGCCGTCTGCACCTGACGCTCCATCACATCGGCGACGGTCCACTCGGCAAAGGGCCGCTCACGGGCGGCGGAGGATGGATTCGTTGCCTGTGTCATCGCGGACCTCCTTTTCGAGTTGTTCCGTTATCGCCGGTGCACCAGCACCGAGCAGGGCGCATACTTCACCACGCTGTCCGACACGCTCCCCATGAGATAGCGGGTCGCGCCGGTCAGCCCGCGAGAGCCGACCACCACGAGATCGGCCTGGTCCTGCTCCGCGAGTTTGACCAGGTCGGGGGCGACCTCGCCATGCGACACTCTGAGATGGACGTCGAAGCCTTCGTCTTTGATGCGGGAGGCTTCTTCGGCCGCCGTCGCATGCGCCTGTTGGGTGAGGGACGCGCGGACCTTGTCGGGCACGGCGCCAAGGCCGGCGGGCGCGTGCCCCGTGTCGATGGGCAGCGGCGGCACGACCGTCGTGACGGTCAATCGCGCCGTGCTCGGCAGCCGCAGGGAGAGCAGGAACTCCAATGCGGCTCGGGCAGGCTTCGAGCCGTCGGTGCAGACGATGATGTGATCGAGCGCGGTGACCGGGCGCTTAACCACGAGAACGGGGCAGGGCGCCGTCGACACGACCCGCTGGGACACGCTGCCCAAGAGAAAGGGACGAAAGTCCGTCAATCCGCGCGATCCGATCACGATCAGGTCGGCATGGAGGCGTTCCGCCGTTCGGGCGATCATGGCGGCCGGTTCACCCTTGGCGACTTTGGTTCTGATCTGCTTCCACTGGGACGACACCGCCTCGTTGGTCTGAGCCAGCAGGCGGCTGCCGCCCTGTTCCGCGATCGCCAAGGCTTCGGCGATGGCCTCATCCGTCTGGGTTCCCAGCTTGCGAGCGGCCCTGAACTTGGCGGCGTCGACCACATGCAGCAGCGCGAGGGTCGCGCTCATGGGATGGACCAATTGCGGCGCCAGTTCCAGCGCCCACTCGGCGTGCTGCGAGCCGTCGATGGGACAGAGGAGCGTGAACGTATCGCGAGTCATGACGGTTCCCTCAAAAGAGCCAGCTTGGTTTCAAGATGAGCAAGGTCCCCAGCCCGGCCATGACCGTTCCGCTGATCAGCTTCAGCCACCGTCCTTCGCGCGCGTGCAACTTGTGGCGGCCGAGCGTGATGACCGCGATGCCCACCATGAGGCTGTCGTCCGCCACATAGGCCAGATTGTAGAGGGCGAGATAGCCGTAGTACTGCCACCCGCTCAGGGGTTGGTGGCTCAAGATGTTCGTGTAGATCGCCGGGAACCCGGCCGTGCAGAGCAGTTCGACGGCGTTGACGAGCAAGGCCAGCACGGTCACCGCGACCAGCGCCCCTGTGACCTCCTCCGTCTGGATGATGCGCCGCATACGCGCATAGAGTCCCGGCTTGGCCGACTCGGGAATGCTCAGCGAGGGGCCCTGCACCCAGCCGATGCCATCCTTGATGTGCACGAGCCCCATCAAGAAAGCGATGGCTCCCAGCGCCGCTTGCGTGGGCCTCGCCAGCCCGATGAGCAGAAACACGTTGAGCCACGCGGCCATGAAGGCGAAGTAGACGAGACCGCTCACCGCGACAAAGGTGCCGGCGATCAGAGCCATCTTGGCCCGGTTCCGGATGCTGACGAGCAACGAGAGGAGAAACAGCAGGACCCACATCGCGCAGGGGTTGAAGCCGTCGAGCAGCCCGAGCGCCAGCGTAAAGAGCGGGAGCCCCAATTCCTGGACGCTGATCGTGCCGAACAGCCGCGTGGCCACCCGATCCGATGGCGCGGGAGCCGTTGGCGAGGCCGTCTGGCATGGTGTCACCTCGTGAGAGCTGCATGTCCCCTCTTCTGCCCCTCCGTGGCGTCCTTCGGCGCTCCGATCGAGCAACGCCGTGAGTCGCGCGCCGGTCCCCTCAGGGCCGGTGAAACCGATGACGAGTTCGCCTCCCACCCAGAAGGCCGGCACACCGGGCGTCCGGATGCCCTGCGCCGCAGCCAGGGCCTGGAGTCGGGCCAAGGCCTGCGCGTCGCGTCCGACATCGTGGACCTGAATGCGAACCGACGGGCGTTCCCGCTGCAAATCATCCAAGAACGTCTTGGCCGCCGCGCAATAGGGGCATCCTTCCCTTGAAAAAACTTCGATATCCGGCTCACGGGGCGGGCTCTGCTCCGCCCCCGCAAGCGAGACCGCACAGAGCAGGATCGCTGCGAACACAGCTCGCCACCTGCGGGCGGGCACGCCTTCCTCAACTCACCGCGTCGAACGGCGCCATCATCCGAATGTAGGACAGCACATCCAGGATCTGATCCTGTGTCAGCCGTTCCCGCCATCCGTGCATGGGCGAAAACATCACCCCGTGGGAAATCGTGATGAGCAATTCCCAATCCGTCTTTGCGCGGGAGAGGGGCGCCTGGAGGTTGGCCGGCGGCACGATCAAGGTTCGGGCATCGGGACCCTGGCCGTCCAGATTCTTGCCGTGACAGCGAAGGCAGTTTTTCTCGTAAATGGTTTGGCCGTTGGTCGGGTTCCCTCTCATGGTCTGCGCCGACGCCGACAGGGCGAACACCAGGATGAGAACCAAACCGATGACAAGACGCGCGGGATATCGCATGGGGGCCTCCTCCAGCTCGACGATCAGCCGTGCCTTGTTGAACTTCTGCACGGACAATGCCGCACTCGATGGCGCCGCGCCTTTCAAAATCCCTCATAGAGCAAGGAGTTATGGGCCTTGGGATGCCGGTCGAGGCATCGGCAGACGACAGCCTGGGGCGTTTCAGGTCAAGAATGCGTTCAGAGATGGTGCGTAATTCCCCAGGCAGGGCACGTGGAGCCCCACGGCCATCTAGCCTTGGCTCCCGCCTGCCGGAGCCATGCGGCGGGCAGGTCCTGCGAGGGCGGGCGAACTAGGCGCTCGGCGGATGAGCCACTTCCGACATTCGTCCGCGAGCAAGAGGCAGATGGCGCCGGCCAGGAGGGGAGGCCACACCCAGATCGGCAGCGGCGCGGTCCCAAAAATCAGATTGCCGATCGGCGTGTAGACGATGAGCAGCATGAGCACGATCTCGACGGCGATGCCCCAGAGCAGCAGTCGATTCGTGAACCACCCCAAGGTCAAGGCCGACAACCGTTCGTCCCGGCAAGCAAAGACGTTGGCCACCTGACCCATGACGATGGCGGCGAGGGTGACGGCGGTCGCCTGGCGGTAGAGCGGATCGGTCCAATTCAACGGTGTGCCCCAGGTCCAGCCTTGGGCCCAGAGGAACCAGAAGAACGCGCCCATCGCAATGCCCGCTTCGATCAGGCCCAAGAACAGGTAGACCCTCAGGAGCAGTCCGCGGCTCAACAGCCGCGCCGTTCTCGCTCGCGGCGGCGCCTCCATGACGCCCGGATGCGGCGTTTCCGCGCCGAGCGCCAGCGCGGGGACCATGTCGGTGCCGAGGTCGACGGCGAGGACTTGCGGGATCGTCAAGGCGAGCGGCATGCCGAACAGGCCGTAGCCCAGATACGGGACGACTTCAGGCACGTTGCTCACCAAGACGTAGGTGGCGAACTTGCGAATGTTGGCGTAGACGGTCCGCCCTTCCTCGATCGCGTTCACGATGGTGGCGAAGTTGTCGTCGAGCAGCACCATGTCGGCCGTTTCCTTGGCCACGTCGGTGCCGGTGACGCCCATGGCGATGCCGATGTCGGCTTTCTTGAGCGCCGGCGCGTCGTTGACGCCGTCCCCCGTGACGGCGACCACCTCGCCCATCTCTTTCAGGAGCGAGACGATCCGCATCTTTTGCCGTGGCGCCATGCGGGCGAAGATGGGCTCGGTTTCTCCCCGGGTCTTGGCGGTGAGGAGGCGGCGCAAGGCCTCGTCGTCCATTGCATCCAGGCGCTCACCTTCCACGACCGGGACGAAGGCGCCGGGCTGCTCCCCATCGCTTACCGGCACGAGGCCGATCTTCCGCCCGATGGCCAGCGCCGTCAGCGGATGGTCGCCGGTGATCATGATGACGCGGACCCCGGCCTTGCGGCAGCGCGCGACCGCCTCCGGCACTTCCCGATGCGGCGGATCGATCATGGCCACGAGTCCGAGGAAGGTAAGCGAACGCTCGACCGTCTCCGGCGACAGGGTCTCGGCGCCATGCGGGATGTCCCGCGCCGCCACAGCGAGCACGCGATAGGCCTGCTGCGCAAAGGTGCGGCTCTGGAAGAGGAGCTGTTCCCGTTCTCCGGGCGTCATCGGACGGCCCGCCCCCCGCTCCATGACGTCATCGCACAAGGGAATCACGAACTCGGGGGCGCCCTTGACCAGGGCCACCAGCTTGCCCTCGATCCAGTGAATCGTGCTCATGCGCTTGCGGTCGGCATCGAAGGGGATCTCGTTCATGCGGGGAAACCGCTCGCCGTCGGGGATGCGGAAGCCCTGAACGAACTCGGCGAGGGCGACTTCGGTCGGATCGCCCTGCCAGAGGGCCTGGCCGCCATGACGCCGAACCCGTCGGGCGTTGTTGCAGAGCGCGAGCGCCTGGAAGAACCGTTGCCACTGGGTCAGGGTCTCGGCATGGATGCCGCGCCCGTGGCGCATGAGCGCGCCCTCTCGAACGTCGACGACGGCGCCGTCGACGAACAGCTGCTCGACCCGCATCCGATTCTCGGTGAGCGTGCCGGTCTTGTCCGTGCAGATCACGGTCGTGCAGCCGAGCGTCTCGACCGAGGTCAGGTGCTTGATGAGCGCCTTCCGCTTCGCCATTCGCTGACTGCCCATCGCGAGGGCGAGCGTGACGGTGGGCAGGAGGCCTTCCGGCACGTTGGCCACGATGATCCCAATGCCGAAGATCGCGCTGATCCAAAACCCGAGGCCGGCGGAGAGCCCGATGAGGAAAAAGAGCGCGCCCATTCCCAACGAGAGGAGGGCGACGACGTGGGTGACATGGATGATCTCGCGCTGGAGCGGCGTCGGCCCGGCGTCGGCGCTCGTGGCGAGACGGGCGATCTTTCCGAATTCGGTGCGCATGCCCGTGGCGTAGACCACGGCGCGGCCCCGGCCGGAGAGGACCGTCGTGCCGGCCAGCACGAGATTGGGCGCGTCGGCGAGATTGGTATGCGGCGCGATGTCGGTCGTGCGCCGTTTGGGCCGCGATTCGCCCGTGAGCGAGGCCAGGTCCATGCGGAGCCCGACGGCGTCGATCAAGCGGGCGTCGGCGGGGATCTGCTCGCCTTCCTCCAGCACCAGCAGGTCCCCGCAGACGACGGCCTCGCGTGGAATTTGATGCGTGTGCCCGCCGCGGAGCACCCAGGTGGAGGAGGGGAGGAGTTGATGGAGCGCCTGAACGGCGCGTTCCGCCTTGTACTCCTGCGCGAAGGTGAACAGGGCGTTGATGACGATCACTCCGACAATCGCCCAACCGAGCACCGCCATCCCCTCGCCGGGGTTGAGGCTCTCGGCCACAAAGGCCAAGCCGGCGGCCGCCCAGAGCAGCACAGCCAGAAAATGGGAGAACTGCTTCAGGAGCAGGGTGACGACGGGAACCGGCGTCGAGGCTTGCAAGCGATTGGGGCCGTCTCGCGCCAAACGGCGGCGTGCCTCATCATGGGAAAGGCCGGCAGGCGAACTGTCAACTTCCTTCAGGAACTCGGCTTCGGGGATTGAAGATAGACGCATCGCGTATTCCTTCATGGAAGCTTGCATCCCCTGTGCCATGGGGGAGCTTCGGCGGAACAGGTTGACCAGCCAGATCAGAAGAGTTCTCATGAGCCGCTGGCTCACCCAGCATGATGAAAATGCGGGTGGTGCCAGCGGGCACCCAAGCGCGCGCAGCGGGGGTCCCTACACCGGGCGGGGGTGCGAGCGGGGCACCCATTGCTCTGAAGATTGCAATGGGTCCCAGGCTGCTCGGAGACAGGACCCGCATTTTCAAAGCAGCCATAATGGCTGTGGCGAATTGCGTCAGGGGCTGCGTCCCGCTGGGGCTATTCTCGCCAACCTTCGAGTGGAGGTCGTCCGCGGGGCATAGGGTTGTCGCCGCCTTCCGGGCTCTCGTCTCACACGGCGGCCTGGCACTCCTCTTGCCCCATTCCCCATGGGAGCGATCACTCATGGGAGATGCCTTCGCCGTGTGGCTGACGGGGTTGCCCGCCTCAGGGAAAAGCTCGATTGCCCGAGAGCTCGCGGGGCGGTTGCGGGACAGCGGCCTCAACGTGCAGGTGCTGGAGTCGGATGCGGCGCGAACCGTCCTGACGCCGGCCGCCACCTATGCGCCGGCCGAACGAGACCTCTTCTATCGCGCGCTGGCCTATAGCGCCAGCCTGTTGGTCGCGCATGGCGTGCCGGTCATCCTCGATGCGACGGCGACGCGGCGGGCCTATCGCGACCTCGCGCGGACGCTCATCCCTCGATTTCTCGAAGTGGCGGTCGAATGCCCGTTGAGTCTCTGTCAGGAGCGGGACTACAAGGGGACCTATCGAAAGGGCAAGGAAGGGGGCAGCCGGACCGTTCCAGGCCTTCAAGAACCCTACGAGGCGCCGCTCACGCCCGACCTCGTGGTGGAGACGGCGCGAAGTTCGCCGCGCGAAGGAGCCGATCGGATCATGGCGCTGCTGCATTCGCGCGGCTTTCTGACCGGCGCCCGAGCGTATCGAGGAGGACCTATGGTCGTGCTGGATCAGTTGGAGAACGATGCTTTCCATCATCTGATGCGGCTCTTGCAAGAAGCCGACGTCAGCCCGCCGGTGACGGCGGACGCGAGCCGCCTCTCGCGCGCCAAGGACGGCCGCATTATCGTGCCCGTTGAGATGGAGGCGGTGGAGCCCTCGGTTCCCTTGGCGTTGATCGCGACGCACAAGGCGGAACAGGTCTACAAGCAGACCGGCTGCCGATTTGTCATCGCGCAGCGGCCGGTGCGCGATCCGCAGCGCCGAACCTATGTGTGGGGAGGGGAGCGGTGGGAGACGTTCCCCTGACTCGCAACGCGTGACGAGCGAGGCGAGCAAGGCAGGCGCGACAAGTGCAGGATTATCAGTCAGGGAAGTCCCAGCTTCTCCAGCGTTTTGCCTTTCACGCCTGTCTCGCTCGTCTCGCGCGAGAGATCCCTTCCGGCATTCACCGCGCGCGCTGGGTCAGTAGCCGAATATAGGCCACCACGTCCCGCATTTCCTGGTCGTTCAAGCGGCCACGCCAGCCATGCATCTTGCTCATGGCAAGCCCGAACTCGATGGCCATGATCAATTGTTCGTCGGAGCGGCCCATGACGATCGGCGAATGGAAGTTGGCCGGGGGAACGAATTCTTCCTGCGCGGCCGGGCCGTCGCCCCAGCCTCCCTTCCCGTGGCACTTCGCGCAGGACCGCTCATAGACGGCCTTGCCGGCCATGAGGTCGCCGCCGAGTTCCTGGGAGCGAACCGGCTGTGTGAACCAGAGGACCGCCAGTGTCACGGTGACCCCCATCCGAAGGGTCTTGCGGAGAGAATCGTTCATGGCCTCTGTCCTCCCGTCTCAGCTCTTCTTCGTCGTGTGCGCGACGAAACTCGTGTAGATCTGCTGTACGTTGGCGCTGCCGCAGGCGGGACACTTGACCGGTCCCGCGCTGCGCTCCTTCAGCGTCAGCACGATCAGTGATTCTTTCCCGCAATCCAGACATTTGTAGTCGTACATGGGCATGGCTCCCTCCGGTCGCAAATCAAAAGGCAAAGTGAAAAATTACCAAACAAGGCTCGCTAGTCACCCGCCTGCCTCGTTTTGCATTTTTCATTTTGCATTTCCACGTTCCGCCCGTTCTCCCCACGTGGCCACGATCTGCGCCATGTCGTTGATCCGGCGGGCCACGCGTCCGTAGAGCGTGTTCTCCGGATAGGCGCCGTCCGCTTGGCGCTCGCCCGCCGGCACGCCGGTCAGTAGTTCGAGCGCCTCCTCCACCTCGCTCACGGCATAGACGCTGAACTCACCACGTTCCACGGCCTCGACCACGTCTCGGTTGAGCGCCAGATGCCGCGCATTGCGCAGGGGGATGATCACGCCCTGTCGTCCGGTCAGCCCCCGCGCCTTGCAAGAGGCGAAGAACCCTTCGATCTTTTCGTTCACGCCCCCGATCGGCTGAATCTCCCCAAGCTGATTGACCGATCCGGTGACGGCCAGCCACTGGCGGACCGGCGCCTCGGCCAGGCTGGACAGGATCGCGGCCAGCTCGGCCACCGCCGCGCTGTCCCCTTCGATTTCGGAATAGGTCTGCTCGAAGGTCAGGGTGGCGGAGAGGGCGAAGGGATGGGCTCCGGCGAACTTGCCGGCGAGAAACCCGGAGAGCGTCATGACGCCCTTGCTGTGAATGCTCCCTGCCATCTTGGCTTCCCGTTGAATGTCGATGACGCCCTTCGTGCCGACGAAGGTCCTGGCGGTGATCCGGCAGGGGCGGCCGAAGGCATAGTCGCCGAGGAGATGAACAGAGAGACCGTTCACCTGGCCGACGACTTCGCGCTCCAAATCCACCAACAGGGTGCCTTCCTTGATCTCGTCCTGTACCCACTCCTCGGGCAAGTTGACGCGGCTGCGGCGTTTCGCCACCGCCTGATCGACGTCCTCCCGCGAGACGCAGTAGCGTTCCTGCTTGCGGGCCCAAAATCCGGCTTCGCGGGCCAGGTCGCTCAGGAGGCTCATGCGCAGGGAGAGCCGATCGTGTCGATCTGCCAGCCGCATGCCCTGCCGAATGAACTCCGCGACGGCGTCGGCTCGGAAAGGCGGCAAGTTCTCATCGCGGCAGAGCCGCGCGAGAAAGCGGGCATAGAGAAGATCTTGCGAATCGTCTCGCGGGACGTCCACGTCGAAATCGGCCTTCACCTTGAAGATCTTTGGAAAATCTTCCTCGTAGGCTTGGAGCAAATGGTAGATGGCGGGCGGTCCGATCAACACGACTTTGGTGTCCACCGGGATCGGCTCGGGTTTTAAGCCGCTGGTGGAGAAGCCATAGAACTCGCCGGGGTCCTCGATCTTCACCGCGCGGGTCTTGATGACACGCTTCAGCGCATCCCAGGCGAAGGGCTGGCGCAGCAGGTCCATGACGTTGAGGATCAGATAGCCGCCGTTGGCTTGGTGAAAGGCGCCGGCTCGAATCTCCGTGAAGTCGGTGAACACGACGCCGAAGTGGGATTTGCGCTCGATCTTCCCGATGAGGTTGGTGTAGGTCGGATGCGATTCATCGACAATGGGCGCACCGGTGCCGGGCGTCCGCTCGACGACGAGGTTGACCTGATATCGTGTGAGGTCGGCCTGGCGGCCGCCGACTTCGATGCCGAGAATGGGGATGGCCGGGGTCTCGCGGCGCAGGAAGTCTTTGTAGTTGGCCACAATGTCGTCGTGCGCCCGCTCCAGATAGTCCAGCACCGGCTTGAGCTCATGGAAGGTCTTCTGCAAGAGGTCGAACCGGCTTTGCAGCACGTGCCGCACGACGTGCCGGTCCATCTCGCGCAGCCGATGTTCGGCTTCATGGTCCAAGGCATGGATGTGGGACTGGAACTCGCGGATCTTGGTCTCCAGTTCCTTTCTCGCGCCGGTGATGCGTTCTTGGTCGCTCTCGTTCAGATGGGTCAGCTCTTCGTCGGACATGGGGCGCCCTTCCCGAGTCGGGACCAGGCTGAAACCCGTCGGCTCGTCCTGGAACCCGAACTTGCGCGCGCGGGCCTCCTCGCTCACCTCCTTGAAGAGCGCTTTCTTCTTGCTTTCCGTCTCATCCATCAGCTTCGCCCGCGCCTCGAGGTACTTGGAACTTTCGAAGGCGAGGGGGATCTCGCGGCGTAGGGATTGAATCAAGGCGGCCATGGCGACCTTGAAACTACGCCCCTGGCCGGCGGGAAACGAGAGGCAGCAGGGGCGGGAGGGATCGAGAAAATTGTTGACGTAGCACCAGTCAAGCGGGGTCGGGGCGGACTGCGCCACCCGTGTGATCATTTGCTTGATGACGCCCCACTTGCCCGTCCCGATCGGCCCGGACGCGTAGATATTGAAGCCGTGCGATTGCATCGCCAAGCCGAAGCGCAACGCCTCGATGGCGCGCTGCTGGCCGATGGGCTCTTCGATCGGCTTCAGCTCGCTCGTATCGGCAAACCCCAGTTGATCGGCGTGGACCGTGGGGGTCAGGGCCGAGACCGGCAGCTTCCACTTCTCGATGGTATTCACGGGCGCACCGGCACCGGATTCACGGTGGTGGCATGGAGGCCCTTCTCGCCCGGCTCGACGTTGAAGGCGACTTCCGTGCCGTCTTCGAGCTCTTCGAAGGTCATGCCGTGCACGGCGTGTCGGTGAAAATAGATCTCCCCTCCGCCTTCCGGGAGTATGAATCCATAGCCTTTCCTGGGGAACAGCTTCGCGATGACCCCGCGCAGCGGCGGTTCCCCCACGCGCACCTCCTTGTCGGCCCGCTTGTCCCGAAACTTCTTCAGCTCGATTTCCACGGCGTCGAACGCGGCGCGAATCGCCTCTTCGAAGGTCTTGTCCTCCTTGCGGGAGGTCATGGTATGCCGGCCGGGCAGTGTGACGACGACCACCGCCTCTGCGACCAGCTTGGCCTTCTTATGATGGCGATTCTTGGTCAGGGTCACGCGCCCATGGGTGATGTCCTCATGGCCGCGGTCCAAGTCCGCCAAGCGCTCCTCAATCTCCGTCTTCCATCGCGGGGTCATAGCCACATTGCGGCTGTCGATCCGAATCTTCATTGTGCCTCCCTCAGCATAGGACCTGTCGAAAGGGCAGCAAGGGGTATGCCATGCGATGCGCAGTGGCGACGAGGGCAAGAGGCACGGGGCGAGAGGCAATAGGCGCGAGATTTCTGCCCCCATAGCCTCTGGCCTAGGGCTTCGCGCCAATCCGCAGCTGTCCCATAATTCCTCACTTCTGCCTGTAGAGATGGAGACGATTGGGGCAGTGGGGTGGAAGTTTGAGGTGGGGGACCTCTGAGGGCGAACGTTCTGGGCGAGACAGGAGAGGAATGCTGAAAGCTGACCGCTGACAGCCCCTGGGGATCCCTTCATCGAGATACGAACGATGAGCGACGCTGTCTTGCGGGGAACAGGACTTGCTCACTCCATAAGCATGCCGACCTTGCATCGACAACGGCTGGTGCGCTATCTCCGCCACACCTTCGGTCCGACGGCCGAGTTGGTGAGCTTCGGCCCGATCGGGCAGGAAACCACCGGCCAGGCACAAAAGGGATACGGCTATGGCAAGCCGGTGGGCGTCACCTTTTCGGTAGGCGGGACCATTAAGCGAGCTGTGATCGAAACGATGAGTCCGGGGCCCTTCGGCCATGAGCACATGGCCGATCGCGCGCAGGCCATGCTCTGGGACTATGATTCGTATGGACGCCTGCCTCGGCACGTGCCCGCGCTCGATGTCGGCACGTTTACCAAAGACGGCGGGCTCGTCTCCGTCGCGTCTGGGCGGGAATTCTTCGTGCTGACGCAGTGGGCCGAGGGCCGAGGCTATCAAGACGACCTGGCCCGCCTCCTCCGTACCGGCCGCCTTTCCGCGCTCGACCGACCCCGCGTCCGCGCCTTGGCCCGCTATCTGGCGAGCATTCACCGCGTCAAGCGGCGCGACCCTGATCTCTACCGGCGTCGCTGGCGCGAACTCTTGGGCCACGGCGAGTGCATCATGGGCTTGACGGACAGCTATCCGACCAGGACGGAGTTCATTACTACCGAGATGCTCCGAACCATCGAAGAAGCCTGCAATCGGTGGCGCTGGACGCTGAGGGACAAGGGAGAGCGGCTCTCCCAGGTGCATGGGGACTTTCATCCCTGGAATGTGCTGTTTCGGAAGGGAACCGATTTCTCAGTGCTGGACCGCTCACGAGGCGAGTGGGGCGAGCCGGCGGACGATGTCACGTCCATGACCATCAACTATCTGTTTTTTTCGCTCCGTCGGTGGGGGTGCCTGAAGGGGGCTTTCGAAGTGATCTTCCGAGAATTCTGGGAGCGCTACCTCAAGGACAGCGGGGATGAAGGCGTGCTGCAGACGGCCGCGCCCTTCTTTGCGTTTCGCGGGCTGGTCATCGCCAGCCCGCTCTGGTATCCCCATCTCACGGCGCAGATTCGTCGTACGATCTTCACCTTCGTCGAGAACGTCCTCTCGATCGACCGCTTCGATCCCGCCGACGTCAACCGCTACTGCCGCGATTAGGCGTTCTCAACAGAGTCCGCGAGTTCAACTCAGCGGCGCTTGCCTCGTACTGCCCAATACCCAGGTTTGCGCTTGAGGTGCATCACCGCCGTCACATAGATAGTCTGCCGCTCGATCGTGTAAATCACGCCGTAAGGAAACTGATGGATGAGAAAGCGACGAAATCGTCCTTTCAAGATACGCCAGAGAGTGGGGTGGCGGCGAATTTGAGTGAACGCTGCGTTCACTGCGTCAAGAAACTCAAGGCCGAGCCCATCTCGGCAGTCCTATAGAACAATGCGGCCTGCCGAAGTTCCGCGCGAGCTTCGGGGTCGAGAACCAATTTCACCGACGGAGTTCCTTGCGAAGGTCGGCAATGACTTTGGCGGCGGGGATTGCCCTTGTTCTCTTTCTTTTCCAGCTCGAAAGCCGCCGCTCGGCCTCTGCCACCCAGGCTTCATCCACGGCCGTGAGTCGGGCATCCTTCATCTGGTCGAGTAATCGCTCGGCGAGCCGTTCACGCTCCGTCGCGGGAAGCTTCCGCGCCTGTCTCTCGATGGCGAGTGCCAGCGTGGTCATCGGGTTGCCTCCTTAATCTAGTTTCGTAACTTTGTCGGAGAAAGACTGTTCGATATCGATCACCGGGCTTGCCCAATGCGGAGAAATCATCGCTTCTTTGAGCAGGGAGATGACATTAGAGATTGCCCCCCAGATCCGGAAGCAGTCTAGCGAAGTCACCTCACGAATGCTACGGTGGCCATGGCTCCCGAGCCGCGACCAGGAAGAGCCTACGAGTGAAAGATGATGTGTGGCGGCAGGAGGGGGGTCGGCGAAAGTCCTCCAGAGCGGGGGGCGCAGACGGTAGAGCAAGTCTAACGCAGCGCCGACTTCGTGCCTCCTGGCACGGCCGCAGAGGCGGGGCGTCCGACTGTCAAGGAAAAGGCGTGGCCCATCAGCGCATTCTGGAGGACTTGAGGCCGACTACCTCTCCGTCGCCGCCGTCCCATGGCTTGGCAAGTGGCGGGGCGGCTATCGCATGATCAGCACCGGGCAGGGCATGCGGTGCAGGATTGCATGCGACACGCTGCCGAGGACCAGCCGCGTGATCCCCTTGCGCCCGTGCGAGCCCATCACCAAGAGGTCAGGCCGCCGCGAGGCGACTTCGTCGAGAATCGTGAGCGACGGGACGCCGATGACGGCGCGGGCCTTGGCCTTGTAGCCGGCGGCTGAGAGCTTGGCCGCGATCCCCTCCACAAAATCCTTCGCGCCGAGCAACAGCTGCTCCTGCACCAACTCGCCCGCGCGGAAGTCCGCCGGCCAGGGCGGCTGGCTGTAGGGCACGACCGTCAGCACCGTGATCTCCGGCGGCGACTTGAAGGGCATGGCGCTGAAAAATCGGAGCGTCGCGTCGGCGTCATAGGATTCTTCCACACACCACAACACGTCACGCAGGGGGGTGTGCGCGTGATTGACCACGAGGATGGGACAAGGCGCGCCGTTGAGCACCCGGTGGGACACGCTGCCGAAGAGCCGCTCTCGAATAGGTCCCAGCCCCCTGCCGCCGAGCACGATCAGATCCACTTTGTGTTCCTGCGCCACAGAGAGAATCAGGTCCGCGGGCTTGCCCAGCTCCAGCCGCTTCGAGACCGGGCCGGCCGGCATGGGGAGCGACGTCGCTGCCCGATGCAGCACCCGCTCGCCTTCCTCCCGCATCTGGCGCTCCATCGTCGTGTAAAGCTCGCCGGCGACCTCCGGCATCATGGTGGGATAGGCCGGCTTGGGCACATCCAGCGCGTGCAGGAGAATCGTCTGCGTGGGGCGCGAGAGCTCGGATAAGGTTTTCGCGGCCTGATAGGACTCTTCAGATCCGTCGACGGCGAGTAGGATGCGCATGTTTCCTCCTTCGGATAGTCACTGGTCATCAGTCATTTGTCATTCGGACAGAAATGAGAGGCCGGCCAGGTCTCCCTCTGATTCCCGTCTTCACCGATGACTATTGACCAATGACGATTGACCTTCGTAGTACCGTTCACATTCTGCCTCCCGGCCGCGGACGATGCGATGGCCCCGAAGGGGGCCGCGGTGCGCGGTGATGACCGTGCATTGCCGTTCGCCGCGTCCGCCGTCGTAGTAGAGGATGACCCAATCGCGGGTCGCGCCGAGTTGATGGGCATGGGCGGTGTTGGAAAACATGGCCGTGTAGTGGCGGGGCCCTCGCTCCGTATGCAGGATGGGCAGCCAGGCATCGTGCGTGGGATTGAAGCGGCGCGGCGCGATGCGCTGCAAGCGTCCCGCGGCGGCCTGTTCCCGATATTCTCGATCGACGTCCAGCAGCTCCGACACGGGCGCATCCTCCTGATCTGCGGCGGCGCGCGGCCTGCGCACCCGTTCCAGCCGCGCCGTCAGGGAATCCACGATCCCGGCCAGTTTCTTCGGACCAATGCCTTCGATCTCGCTCAGCCGTCCGTCGTGCGCGGCGGCTTCCAATTCTTCCAGCGTGTGAAGGCCCAAGTCTCGATGCAGCCGGTCGGCCAGGGCCGGGCCGATCCCCGGCACGGATGAGAGCAGGGCCACGGGGTCCGTCTCGCCCCGCAAGCGGTCGAGCATGGGCAGGCGCCCCGTGACGATCAGATCATGGATTGAGCGGGCGAGACCGTCGCCGATTCCCGGCAGCATTTTCAATCCTTCGGATCCCTGTTGAGCCACGATGTCGGCGAGCGCCCGTGATTCGCGGCGCACCGTCTCGGCCGCCCGCCGATAGGCCTGCACGCGAAAGGGGTTGGCGCGCTGTTCCGCCAGCAGCATCGCCACCTCGTTCAGGCGTTGGGCGATCTCGATGTTCTGTGGAACAGCCATGACCCTTTAATCTGGCGATGGGTGAGGGGCGAGAGGCAATGGGAAACACTTTGGCCCAGGTCTGAATCCGCCCCATCGCCTCTTGCCTCTAGCCCCTTGCCTGCTACTCATATCGCAGCGCCTCGATCGGATTGAGCCGAGACGCCCGGTTGGCCGGATACAAGCCGAAGAAGATGCCGACCGCGACGGAAAACAGAAAGGCCACGGCCACCGCCTGGGGCGACACGATCGTCGGCCAGCCGGCCACCGCGGTGGCGACGCGCGCGCCGGCCACGCCGAACAGCACGCCCATGACGCCGCCCACCATGCTGAGGATGATGGCTTCCACCAGGAACTGCAGCAGGATGTGCCGGCGCTTGGCGCCGACGGCGAGGCGCACGCCGATCTCCCTCGTCCGCTCCGTCACCGAGACGAGCAGGATGTTCATGATCCCGATCCCGCCGACGATCAAGGAAATCGAGGCAATGCTCAAGAGCATGATCATCATGGTGCGGCTCGCGCCGGCCGAGGCCTTGGCGATGTCGTCCATGGTGCGGATGGTGAAGTCGTCCTCCTCCGACGCCTGTAGCCGATGGCGCATCCGCAAGAGGTCGCGCACCTCGCGCGCCAGCTCCGGTACGGACGAGCGCTCCGCCGCCGACAGGATGATGACGCCGACGGTGCCGAGAAACTTGGTGCCGAGCACTTTGCGCTCGGCCGTGGAAAAGGGGACGACGATGAGATCGTCCTGATCCTGTCCCATGAACGTCTGCCCTTTCGAGGCGAGGAGGCCGATGACCCGAAGCGGCACATTCCTGATGCGGATTTGCGCGCCGAGGACCTCTTCTCCGCGTTCGAAGAGGTTCTCCGCGGCGGTCTTCCCCAGCACGGCGACTTTGGCCGCGCCGTCTTCGTCCGATTGGGTGAAGAACGTCCCCTGCGCCAGCGGCCACTCACGGATGTCGGGAAACGACGGCGTCGTGCCCAGGACGACGGTGCTCCAGTTCTTGTGCTCGTGCACCGCCTGCAGGATGGCGCGATTCGCGTAGAGCATGTTCGCCACGCCCGGCAACTTCCGCTGCACGTCCTTGGCGTCTTCCAACGTCAAGGTCGACACGCCGCCCAGTCCGCTCCGCACGCCGCTCACCGTCGTGGCGCCGGGAACGATGATGAGCGTGTTGGTGCCGAGGCTGGCGATCTGGTTCTGAATCAGCATGCTGGCGCCCTGTCCCAAACTCACCATCGCGACGACCGCGCCGATGCCGATGATGATGCCCAGCATCGTCAGCCCGGCCCGCAGCGGATTGGCCAGCAGGACCCGAAAGGCCAGGCGGATGGTCATCAGGAGGAAGTTCATCATGACCGTGAAACGTGAGGCGTGAAACGTGACGCGTCAGAACCGATCACGGATCACGCATCACGCACGACGCGCTACCGCATTCTCGGCCCGCCGCCGAAGCCGGGAGGCACCGAGACCGCCTCCGTGGTGTCCGGCGCTTCCAATCCGACGATGACCTCGTCGCCTTCCCGGAGCCCGCTGTCGAGCGCTTCCGTATACAGGGAGTCGGCCACTCCCGGCGTCACGAGGAGGGCCACCAGCGCGCCGCCCTTTTGTTGAATCCACACGGTCGGCTTCTTTTTGTCCGCTGCCGCCCCTGCCGGTTTGAACCGGAGCGCGGCATTCGGCACGCGTAACGCCTCCTCCTTGCTGGCGGTGACGATCGACACGTTGGCGGTCATCCCGGGTTTCAGCCGAAGCTCGCGGTTCTCCACCTCGATGATGACGTCGTAGGTCACCACATTTTGGATGCTGATCGGCGCATTGCGGACCTGCGTGACGACGCCGTGGAACAGGCGCCCGGGATAGGCGTCCACGGTGAAGTCGGCGGACTTCCCCTCGGCGACGCCCCCGATATCCGATTCGCTGACGTTGGCGTTGACCTGCATCCGGACGAGGTCCTTCGCGATGACGAAGAGCGTGGGCGCCTGCAGCGTGGCGGCCACCGTCTGGCCGACGTCGACGTTGCGCGACACCACGATCCCGTTCACCGGCGAATAGATCGTCGTGTAACCCAAGTCCAGTTCGGCGTTCGAGAGGGTGGCGGTCGCTTGATCCACTTGCGCCTGGGCCACTTCGAGCTGAGCCTGGGCGTCGCGATGGTTCGTGCGCGCGAGATCCAAGTCGGATTGGGGAACGAATCCTTGCGGACGCAAGGTTTCCATGCGGGATAATTCGAGCCGACGTTGGTCCAGCGCGGCCTTGGCTTTCATCAGCACGCCGTTCGCGTTCCTCAACGAGGCCTTCGCTTGGCTGACCCGCGCCTGAAAGACGGCCGGATCGATCTGCGCGATCACCTGCCCCTGCGTCACCGCCGAGTTGAAGTCGGCAAAGAGCGCTTTGATTTTCCCGGACACCTGGCTGCCGACTTGGACGGACATGACCGGGTTGATCGAGCCGGTCGCCGTCACCAAAGATGTGATCGGCCCGCGGTCCACCATCGCCGTCTTATAGGCGACGGGAGGGCCGGATGGCATGACCCAATATCCGATCACACCGCCTCCGGCCAGGAGGAGAAGGCTCACCCACGTCAGGATGACACGGCGACGTGATCGAGGCGGGCTCGCCGGCACAGGGAGCGCTGCTCCCCTCGGGTACGACGGTAGCGATGCCCCCGGAACGACAAGCGATGTCTCAGGGTCTATGGTCGGAGGCTCCTCCGGCATCAGGCTCGGTGTCGTCGATGACTCTGATGACTCTTTGGACGTGATGTCCATAAGCGAGACACAGCAAGCCGGATGCCGGGGGCGGCGATGTCGGCCAGACGGCCATCCTTGTGGAATTCCTATGAAAGCAAGCTGTGGAGTGCCTGAGTACTCTTCGGTGCGATGAGAACTGGGGCGAATTACCCCAGACGGAACCGTGGAAATGCGGCGGACTGGGACACCTGAAGAGGTGAGGAGTGAGGGGGGGAAGTGAAAAATGCAAAACGAAAAATGAAGAGTGTGGGGTAAGGCCTGGGAGAGTGAAAAGTGAAAAATGAAAAATGAAGAGTGTGGGGAAACGGATGGGGGCTGAGGGCTGAGGGCTGAGGGCTGAGGGCTGAGGACTGAGGACTGAGGACTGAGGAGAGGTACGCTTAGCTCTGAAGATACTTGCGGAACCAGTTTCGTGCGAGATCGGCGACCTGCTCCAGCGTCCCCGCTTCTTCGAACAGGTGCGAGGCGCCGGGAACGATCACCAGTTGCTTGGGGCAGGTCAG
>FKKE01000697.1_pt1 | contig 29563 bp, 29 predicted proteins | sample 1106331 | NCBI WGS metagenome assembly FKKE01 (sample SAMEA3931202, study PRJEB13176) | freshwater metagenome | biome: Drinking water system; feature: drinking water; material: freshwater | place: China | collected 2013-02-06
CCAGACTGGGCCTGGACGATCCCTCTAGATCATTATGAATACAAGCAAAATATGATGAGAGACGCGCTGCGTCAAGGCAATGAGGAGAAGCAACTCGCCGAAGTCTCGCGCTGCCACGGAGGTGCGCCAGGAATCTGTTGTTTCCCGCTGCTGCTTGCCTTGGCCACCTGGCTGATGACCTCGCCGCTGGCCGCGCAATCGCCATCCGATCCCCTCACTGACGCCCGAGGCTACGAGGCCGCCCGGCAGTTCGAGCAGGCTGCGGTCTCCTATCGGGAGTACCTAGCCACACATGGCGAGAACGACGAGGTGCGAGCGGCATTGGCCAGAGTCCTCTCCTGGCAGGGACAATACGAAGAAGCACTCAGGCTCTATAAAGAGGTGTTGAGTCGCCACCCGGCTGACATGGATGTTCGCTTAGCCCTGGCCAGGATACGGTCTTGGCAAAGAGAATTTGATGCCGCACAGGCCGACTATCGAGCCATCCTGCGAGAAACTCCGGACAATCGAGAAGCCACACGGGGTCTGGCGGACACATTCTATTGGAGCGGGGAATATCAGGAGGCGCTGCAGTGGTACGAAACGCTGTCCGCCGAAACCACAGACGCAGAACTTGAAAAGCGGCTCACCGCGGTACGGGCCGAACTCGCTGCCTTGACTCAAGCCCAAACCCATCGTGCTCCGGTCGGCATCACCCGGGCGACTCCCACGCTCCCCTTCCGTGACTACCTGAAAATCGGGTACAGCCACTTCAGCTATACCAATGCAATTGCTGATGAACAGAATGGACTGATCGAAGTGGCGAAGTCGATCGGCACGCGCACCTTCGTGGGCCGCATCGAACCTCTCTACCGATTTGGATCGCACGATACACCGGTGTCCGGTGAGTTCTACAGTCCGCTCTGGAAAAAAGCGTGGGGCTACGTGGGAGGGTTAGGAACAGCCAATCCAAGTTTCGCCCCCACCTGGACCATGGGAGGCGAAGTGTTCCAAGGCTTGGGCATCATCCACGATAGGTTGTCGTTTGTAGAGCCCTCCTTCGGCTACCGTCATATGGACTATAAATCCGCCTCTGTCGACCTCTTGATTCCCGGGGTGACCTTCTACCTTCCCTACAGCTTCTGGCTCACAGAGAAGGTCTACTTCGTTCCGCACACGGGCGCGACCACCCTGTTCTCCCAACTCACGTGGCGTCCAACTGACCGGCTACAACTCTATGCAGGCGGAGCCTTCGGCACATCCAGCGGCCACATTGTAGCCACACAGGACTTTTCGAAGACAGCCAGCTACCTCATCCAGGGCGGGATCATCGTCCCCATCGCAACCCGCTTTTCCCTGGAGGCCTCCGGTTACTATGAGGACCGGTCCCAGTCCTACGTCCGCCGTGGCGGAAGCGTCAATGTGATTATGCATTGGTAGGGTCACACACATCCACTCGCCCCCCACCGGTACCACAGCACCCGTTAGTTTCAACTTCGGCAGGAAATCGTAAAGGGAAGCAGCAGATCTCTCACAAGGGGATCAGCATGATCTATTTGAAGCTGTTGGAGCTGGGAAAAGGCAATACAGGGCAATCTCGCCAGCGCCTCTGCGGCCCGATAGCGCACCCACCACTCGTCATCGGTCAACCGGCTGACAAGCAGTGGAACATCTTCCGCAACACCGATCTTGCCTAACGAGAGGACTGCGTGCAGTCGTACTGGCCATCGGGGATGTCCCAATCTCGCCCGGACAACCGACAGCTCCGTGGGCCCGCCACAACGGCCCACGTAGCGAAGACAGGCAATCAGTAATTGGCCGTCGGTCTCTTCTCGACTCATCAGCTGACGAACGAACGGGAGGGAGATCGCACTTCCAGTTGCCTCAAGACAGCGGATCAACCGCTCGGCCTCCTCAAGGTTTGCCCCAGACAACGCTCGATTCAGCGCCGGTGCAGCAATCATTGGACCGGCTTCACTCAAGATCCCAGCCACTTTGACCAACGACCAATCCGCGCGTGCCCCCAACTGAGGAACCAGCGCCTCCATGGCAGCCTGGGCGTCGATCAGCACTAAGGCCCTCGCGGCAGCCAGAGACAACTCCGGTGTCCGGGAGTGCAGCAGCCGCTGAAGCTCATCCCAGACCGATCGCTCACGCAAGTGACCAAGGACCACCACCGCCATGAGTTGGTCGGCTAATCGTGAGCTGCGAAGCATTCTCATCGCCGCACTATCAGCATTAACCAGACGTATCACCTCATCCAAATTAGCCGTTACTTCACCACGAATCGTCTCGCGCAGATAGACCCAGAAATCAAGAAACAGCAGGAACTCGTCAGGGCGAAGTGCTGGAAGGTCCGTTGGGATTTTGGCCAAACTTCGGATAAGCAACGGGTGCCAGACCGCTCGAAACTGTTGCACTCTCCGGCGACGGCGCTGGGCGAAATATTGGAGGATCATGACACTCACCAGAACGGGAACAGCCATCGTAAAGGCGACCACGCCAATCCAGAAGGACAGTTGGATGACGAATTCTGATGAGACCAGCAAAGACATCATCACAGGAGCCCGAAGCAAGAGTGGGTCAGGAGGTTGATCGAACAAATCGTCTGAGCCTTGCGGTCAATTCCTTGGGGTTAAAGGGTTTTATCACATAGTCATTCGCTCCCATATCCAATAGGCTCACAATATGCTCCTCTGCTGAGACAGCTGTGAGCACCACCACCGGCACGTGATTCCAGGTTGGCTGGCTTCTGATGAGTTGAAGCAATTCTGCCCCGCTAAAATAGGGCAACATGAGATCCAGCAAGATCAGGTGTGGGGGCGTCATCTGCGTGATCATTGCCTTCGCTTGCCGCCCATCCGGCACATACGTGACGCGATAGCCATCCCGTTCGAGAAAGAACCGGACGACGGCGCTGAACTCCTCGTCATCGTCGACGAGCAAGACTTGTAGATTACCGTGCAGCCGCGCTTCACTCATTCGGTCACGCTATGAGACATCGCGCAGCCTGTCAAGAAATCCTGCACAATTTGGAAGCGCAGAGGCGGGAACTGATGATCGACCATTCTGGCCGGGGAGAACCGCTTAGCTCAGCGGCACGGTGATCGTGGCTTCATTTCCACGGTCGTTATATGTCAAACTGGGAAACATCGACCGCGTCATAAAGATTCCGCGTCCACTTCCCTCTTCGAGACCAAGGGCTTCCACGGTTTGAGTGAGAAAGCTCCGCCAGGGAAAACCCTTTCCTTCATCTGTAATACGATAGACCAAGCGTTTGGCTTCCCGCTCATACAAGACCTGAATGGTGACCTGCCGGTGTTTGAATCGAGGCTGAGCCAAACGGTGTTCCAGCAGCGACTCGTACTCGTCTTTCGCCAAGGCCTCCTGCTTCTCCCGATAGGAGATATCCAAATTGCCATGCTCGACCGCATTGACCAGAAGTTCCTGAAGCGCCCCCTGTAAGTGCAATCGTTGCACATCGGATAAGGCTGACGCGGACGTTTTGATTAGCCAAGACAAGACCCCGGTAATAAACGCGGGGTCGGAGTCCATGACCAACTGAAAGTCCGATTGTCGGATACCGGACAGATCCGCAAGATTTCCCGGCAACAGGTGGCGGGCCCTGTACAGAACATGAGCCAGTTCCTCTTCTGTCACCGGCTTGTGCAGATAATCGACGGCACCATCGCGGAGCGCCTGTACGATGACGGACTCCGGCGCATCGACAGCCATGACGATGACAGGACACAGCTCTCGGCGGCTTCTGACTTCCTTGAGCAACGCCAGACCGGCGGCGTCAGGAAGAAACAAGTCCGTGATGATGACATCAGGAGCCGTTCGGTCGAGAGAGGCCAATGCAGCGGAGGGATCGGCCGCCATCGTGACGACAATGCCTCGCCCTTGGACCATGTGGGCAATACCGGCCTGGTTCTCCGAGGATGGGTCAATTACCAAGACGTGGCATGGGACACTCTGCGAGGTCATGCAGCAAGTCCTTGACTCATCGCCGTGCGCAGCGCCGCCAACAGGCGGTGCAGTTCCCCCTCCACCCGGTCATAGACGGCATCGGCACCCCCAATATCACCAGACTTTCCCAACTGCTCGAGTTCCGCGGTCACCGCAATGGCCGACGGGGCACAAAACTGCAGTACAGCGCCTTTCAGCCGATGCGCCGAACGGGCGACAGCTGTCGCATCCCGTCCGACCACGGCTGCCTTGATATCCGCGAGATCTTTGGGCCCTTGCTCCAGAAACAACTCGATCATCATCTGGAGGATTTCCTGGTCCTGGTCGACACGGGCCAAGGCCTCCTGAAGATTGAACGCCGGGCCATCACCCATGGACACGACTCCTTCCGGAAATAGAGGATGTATTGTTCATGCCGCAGTCTCAATTCCCATAACGGCCAGATCGTCAGGAAATTGGTCATGGCCGAGCCAGCGAGCAGCCTCGTCGATTGCATTGGAGAGAACCTCCGCCAGCGGCTGACGCCGGGCAACTTGGATTGCCTGCCCCAAGCGGTCCTGTCCCCACAACTCCCCGTTAGGAGATGGCACTTCATACAGCCCATCGCTCAAGACATAGAGCCGGTCTCCTGGTATGAAGGGGGCCTCTTTCGTGTGATACACAGCCTCACTGTCAAACCCGAGGGGGAGATTCGGCTGAGACAGCCAATGGATTTCACCGGTCTGCCGGTGAATCAACATCCCATTGTGTCCCGCCGTTGCATAGAAGAGCCTCTGGGAGCGGATGTCGAGCCGCGCGAACACGATTGTGAAATAATTGCCATCTTCCGTGATGGGAAACTGGCGGTTGGCTTCGGTCAAGATGGCGCCTGGATCGCTGGATCCGACTTGGTGCAGCAGGCTGTCCTCGCGAAGAAACGTCGAGAGCGCTGCAGAACGCAGGGCCGGCGAGATCCCATGGCCTGATGCATCGAGCAGATAGAGGCCGAGCGAGTGCTCATTCCATGGCACGACATTGAAGAGATCTCCGCCCAAGGCCAACGACGGCCGGTAGGCATAGGCCATTTCGACGCCGGGAAGTACGGTGCCTGGAGTCGGCAGCAAGGACTCGACGTATCGCGCAGCGGCTTGCAATTCCTGCTCGAGGATCGCCTGCTTGCGACGGATTTCATCGCCCGCATGTTCCAATCGACGGATCAGCATCGCGGCGCGCAGGCCCGATTGGACACGGGCAGTAATCTCCTGCCCACTGGCCGACTTGCTGAGGAAGTCGTCTGCCCCGCGGGCCAGTCCTTCCGCGATCTGCTCCGGCTGATCATGGCCGGTCAGCATGAGAATTTGGCTAGAACAGATCGCTGGATCTTGCCGAACGACTTCACAAAACGAGGGACCATCCATTTTCGGCATCATCCAATCGAGAATCGTCAAATTCGGCCGCTCCCGGCGAAGCAGTTCCAGCCCCTGTATTCCATCTCCGGCTTGCAGAACCCGATAGCCGAGCCGTTTCAGACGCGCGGCCATGCCCGCACGCGACACGATCTCATCATCCACGACAAGGACCGTGTGTGGAACCGCCGGAGAAGTGTGTTCAGCTGACGTTGACGGCATAGCGCGACCGCTCTCAGATTCCAATGTCACGTAACGCAATGGGACTACGCGGCCAGCTGATAGGCCGCCACTGCGTCGGGCTCACTGTCGTAGATGGGAATCAGCTTGGAAATATTTGCCAGCGTCATGATTTCCCGCACATAACTTTGCGGTTTCAGCAGGCTGACTTTGCCCTGCGCCAGTTTAAAATTCTGGGACACCAGTGCCAACAAGCCCAACCCAGAACTATCCACGAACCGGACTTCAGCCATGTTCAGCACAAGATGGCGGCAACCTCGCTTCCGAATCGATTCGACGGCCGATTTAAACAGATCCCGATTCGCATACGTGAGATCCCCCACCAAGTCCAGAATCACACCATTGAGAATTGCGCGCTCCTTTACTTGCATCGACATACAGTCCTCCTTGCAATCAACGATTGACGTACTCCAACATGGCCCCGGCTATCTCCGCCAGCGGCAGCACGCGGTCCACCCCGCCGAGCTTGATGGCTTCTTTCGGCATACCGAACACCACGCAACTTGCCTCATCCTGCGCGATCGTGGACGCGCCAGCCTGTTTCATCGCCAGCATGCCCTTCGCACCGTCACCGCCCATCCCGGTCAAAATGACTCCAATGGCATTCCCACCGGCATACCGCGCGACAGAATCAAACATCACATCGACGGATGGCCGGTGCCGATTCACTGGCTCGTCTTGGTTGATTTTGACAGAATAGCGGGCCCCACTCCGGACCAAGGTCATATGATAGTTCCCCGGCGCTACTAAGGCATGGCCCGGCAAAACACTGTCGCCATCCTGGGCTTCCTTGACAGCGATCCTACACAGCCCGTTCAATCGGTCGGCCCACGTCTTGGTGAACCGTTCCGGCATATGCTGGGTAATCACGATCGGCGGCGTATTGGGTGGTAGCGCCTCCAAGATGTCCTTCACCGCCTCAGTCCCACCTGTCGATGATCCGATGGCAATGATGGTATCGGTCGTCTTGATCATAGCGGTGGGGACAGGCTCCCACCTCTTGGTGGGTGCCTGCTCCCCTTCCGGCAGTGGGGACAGGCACCGCTTCGCGGAGCCAGTCCCCTTCACCTTCGCGCAAGCGGCGGCCTTGACCTTGCCAATGAGATCCTGTGCAACCTCCTCCATGCCATCCCGCAAATCAATCTTCGGCTTCGTGATGAAATCGATTGCGCCGAGTTCCAGCGCCCGCAAGGTAGTCTGGCAACCGGACTCGGTCAATGAGCTCACCATTACAACCGGCATCGGATGTCCCCGCATCAATTTCTCGAGAAACGTGAGGCCATCCATTTTCGGCATCTCCACATCAAGGGTCAGCACGTCAGGGTTCAACGCTTTGATTCGTTCCCGCGCGATATAGGGATCGGGGGCGGCCCCGACGACTTCGATATCAGGATCCTTGGCCAGCAGAGTCGCCAACACTTGCCGCATCAGCGCCGAATCATCAACGGTCAGCACGCGAATCTTTGCCATGAACTTCCTCTGATCAGAGTTTCGGGTTTTGGGTTTCGGGTCTACTCTCGACACATGAAACTCGGGACTCGGAACTGTCTGATCTAAAACAGCGTCACATCCTCTTCCGGCTGCTGTTTGGCCAATTGGATCTTTGCCGCATACTCTGTCTCGCGCTCAAAAATCGTCCGGTTTTTCAAACGCTCAATCTTCTTGAGCAAGACCCGTCCTGATTCGGTGAAGTAGTACACCTTGCGCGGATAGACATCGCCCAAGTCTGTTTTTACTGGGATCATCCCTTCCGCGCTCAAATACTTCAGCACCCAATCGGCATTGCGCGCCCCGACATCGATATTGCCGTCGTAAATTTTCCCCGCCCCGAACAACTTCACTTCCAACCGATGCTTGTTGCCGCCTCGCTTGAGAATTTCATTAATCAGGGACTCCATGGCGAACGAGCCATAGCGAGTTGAGTCACCCCACGAGTCACTGCTTCCGTTTGGCTCAGGCAGCATGAAATGATTCATGCCCCCCACGCCCGCCTGCGGATCACGGATGCAGGCCGAAATGCAGGACCCAAGAACCGTGTACACCACCATGGGCTCCTTGCTGACAAAGAGCTCGCCAGGAAGAAGCGAGGCAATTTCATGTGGGAATCGCCGGTCCGTCAGCCGTCGAATGTGGGCAAACTCCTGGAGTGGGGCTTCGAGATTCATGTTTCCTTCTGATAGACCGTCGGGGCAATTAATCTGAAGGGGTGCTTGACCCACTGCAGACTTTCCGAGTGACCGATGAAGAGATACCCCCCAGGTTTGAGATATCGATAGAACTTATTGACCAGCGTTTCTTGGGTATCATGGTCAAAATAGATCATGACGTTTCGGCAGAACACGACATCGAGCGGACTCTTGATGGGGAAACGATCATCCATCAAATTCAGCCTTCGAAATTGAATCATGTTCGACAAATGCGGCTTTACTTTGAAGAGCCCGCTGTGTTCCCCCCGCCCCTTGAGAAAATGCCGCTTGACCACCTCAGACGGCACCGCCTGGAAACGCTCTTCGGCATAGGTGCCGGATGCGGCCTGGGCCAGGACACGAGTGGAGAGATCGGAGGCGAGAATTTTCATGTCCCACTGGTCCGGCGCCTGAACAGCGTCGTACAACGTCATGGCGATGGTATAGGGTTCCTCCCCTGTCGAGCAGGCCGATGACCAGATTCGGATGCGTCTGGCCTGCACTAACTCCGGCAACACCTGCTCCCGCAAGAAGTCAAAGTGTTTTGGCTCTCGGAAGAAATCGGTCTTGTTCGTGGAAATCAGATCCAACATCCGCGTGAATTCCTCGCGGGTCTGATCCCCAATGACCTTGTCGTAGTACTCGCTAAAGGTCGCCACCCCTAGGTCGCGCAGACGTTTAGACAGGCGCCCTACCAGCATGGACTCCTTCTGACCACCCAGCGCTATGCCGCTTTCCTCGTAGATCAATGTGCACAACCGTTCATATTCATCCGGCGTGATTGAGTACATCATGAGAGGCCCAGCTCCAGAGACACGGATCGTGCGGCTCCAGTGGCAGCACGAATCCTGCGCTGATCCTCTATCGGTCAGTGTCCGTCACTGCTTGACCGGCCTGTGCAGCGGGCTGGGCAGTCGCGGCGAACAGCGCATGGCGAGCGTGAGAGACCGCGGCGGGTGATGCGCGCAGCTGGTCATAGCCTGCGTGCCGGTCTCACCACCCCCGCCTGTCCGACATAGGCTTCGGCTAGAACTCTTCGAATCCCTCATCCTCGATTTGAGGATTCTTGCCATTGCTGGCATGTGCGACAACGGCTGACGATTCGTCGCGTCCTGCCGCCATCACTCGTGCCCCGCCAGAGGCCTTGGATTTTCCCTGGGCCTGCAAGGCTGAGGAGCCCTTTGGTGAGTCCGTTATTCCGTAGGAAGAGGCAATAACTTTGCCCGTGTTGATTCTTAATTCATTGACCGACGGTATCGCCGCTTTGGCCTCCTCAGTGACAAGAATTCTGAACCCCATCACCTGTTTCTTCAACGCCGAGGCTTGCGCCTTCATGGATTGGCTGGCGGCAGTGATTTCCTCCACCAATGCGGCATTCTGTTGCGTGGCCTGATCCATTTGCATGACCGACGTATTCACCTGATCGATCCCGCTGGCCTGTTCCTGCGAAGCGGCTGAAATCTCACCGATGATGTCCGTGAGCCGCTTGACCGACGTCACGATCTCATTCAACGTTTGGCCAGACTGATTCACCAGTTCGCTGCCTTCGGACACCCGCTGAATGGACTCCATGATCAGGCCCTTAATCTCTTTGGCCGCCGTAGCCGACCGCTGGGCCAGATTCCGCACTTCGGCGGCCACGACCGCAAACCCTCTCCCATGTTCGCCGGCTCGCGCCGCTTCCACCGCCGCATTCAAGGCGAGGAGGTTGGTCTGGAAGGCAATCTCGTCGATCACCGTAATGATGTCGGCGATCTTCTTGCTACACTTGGTGATCTCGCCCATCGCATTCACCGCATTTCCGGTAACCGTCCCTCCCTTCGCCGCCACATCCCGGGCTGCGACGGCCAGCTGATTGGCCTGCTTGGCGTTGTCGGCGTTCTGCTTTACCGTCGCGGTCATTTCTTCCATCGCGCTGGACGTCTCTTCCAAGGATGCCGCCTGCTGGGTGGTCCGTTGCGACAGATCTTCGTTCCCCTTGGTGATTTCTTCCGCTGAGATGGCCACGCTCTCCGTGGCCTCGCGGACCGTGATCAGAGATTCCTTGAGTTTTCCAATCGCGGTGTTGAGCGAGGACTTGATCTGATCAAAGTCCCCATAATAGGTCCCCGCCATGACCTTGGTCAGATCGTTGTTCGACAAGGCCACGAGTACCTCTTGGGCTTCCTGCCAGGGCTGGACCACAGCGTCGAGCAGCCGGTTAAAATTCTCCGTGAGCAGCTTCGGCTGTCCTTCGAATCGATCGCTCTGAATCCGCTCTTGGAGTTGCCCATTCGACGCGGCACCGATGAGCCGTTCGACTTCGAGTTCCGCCTGTTTTTCTCCGGTGATATCGGTGATGAACGCCACCACCTTCATCGGTCTCCCGAGCTCGTCCAAAATCGGATTAAAGCTGGCTCGCACCCAGACCTCCCGGCCACCCTTGACAAGCCAACGATAAATTCCCCGATTCACTTCGTTCCGGCTGAGATTCTCCCAGAAAGCAACGGACTCACTTGTTTTTGCGTCAGCCGGATCACAGAGGAGGCGATAGTGTTGCCCCTTGATTTCCTCAACACTATAGCCGGTGCACTGCACGAAGTTGGCGTTGGCAGACGTGACCACTCCCTGCATGGTGAACTCGATGGTGGCATACATCCGATCGATCGCGTCGACCATCCCTTTCATCTGCTGGCGTGCCACCTCTTGCGCGGTAATATCGTAACGCACGCCCACGTACTTGCGGGGCTTGCCGGTGTGCTTATCCATCACCGGCGCAACGACGGCGTCCACGAAATACGGGGTCCCGTCCTTGCGCCGGTTTTTGATGACGCCATGAAAAATCTGGCCCCGCCCAATCGTAGCCCACATCTGCTTGAACACCTCCTTGGACATATCCGGATGGCGCACAATGCTGTGGGGCTTGCCGATTAATTCCTCCTTTGAGTATTGCGAAACTTCGCAGAACTTCTCGTTCAGTGAAAGAATGTTCCCCTTAAGGTCCGACTCTGAGACAATGGTGGTCATGTTCATGATCGACTCGCGGACTCGGAACTCATCCTCCCACTGATCGCGCTCCACTGCGAAGTTGGCAGCCTGGTCCTGCGCCATCTTGGTCACCTCCGCCTGCTTAGCAGCCGCCTCTTGGAGGTTCCCTCCCATCTCATTGAAGACCTGGGCTAGCTGACCGACCTCATCCTTTGACGTGACGGTCGACCTCGCCTGGAGCTCTCCTTTCCCGATCGCCTGTGCCGCTTGCAAGAGGTTTGTCATATTTCCCACAATGAGCTTTGTCACGATAAACCCGAGAAAGAATCCCAGACCGGCTAAAAAGGCCATGCTTCCAATGAGCGTCCAAATTGCCTTTGCCCCGACCAAGTTTCCTTCCTCGTTCATATCCTTTGCGACGGCAGCCACCGTGAGCAGCAATTCATCGAGCGTCGCAAGGATGCCTTCGAGCTTCTGATCCGTTTGCTTAACCAATGCATCAGGGGGCTTTGCGCGGGACCCAGTCGGGTCGGATTTGTCGACCCGGTTCCATCGCTCACGGGCAAATGCCAGCATGTGTTCTGAAACGGCAAAGTACTCCTCCACCTTCTGGCGGAATACTTGCAAATCATTGGCTTCATTTCGGCCGCTGAGTGAACTGCGAAGTGTCGTGGCGGCATAGGCGTTGATGGGAGCAATGATCTCCGCCCTCAACTTTGCGGCAACTTCGATATGCTGCTCGGCTTCGCTGAGGTCGCCAGCCGTCGCGGCCAGACGTAGGATGTAGCGATGTCGCGTGAGATTGTTAGACGCATGGGCCAGGTTGGTCCCGGCAATCGTGTAGTCTTCATACACCACTCGAAGGTTCTCGCGTACGGAGTTCAGACCAATGATAATCACGACCGTGACCATCAGCGTGAGGCAGCTGACCAGCGCAAAAGACAGCTGCAACTTCCAGCGGATCATCAAGTTGTTAAACCAACGTTTCATCGTTCAGCCTCCGGATTGAGAAAATGCCGCGTTCCAAGCTACACGTCTCAACTTGCCACCGAAACTTGAGACTAGAATTCATCGAAGCCATCCCCGCTGGATCGATGATCCTTGGCGGTGCCGACTACGGCCCTGGCGGGATCAGCTGCGCGAGTCGAACCGCGCACTGCATACCCCATCTTCGGCTCAGCGCGCTTCGCGTGTACCTGTTGATCCTCCCCGCCCCTCCCTGAAGGTTTTATGATCGTCTTGGCGGCATCCTGAGGCAGCTGAAGCAGCCTGGCCGACTGATCTATCTGGGGCACTTGAACAGAACTCACTGTGAACTGTTTCACCAGTTGTGCGAGTTCCCGAGCCTGGTGCTGCATCGACTCGGCAGCTGATGTGGTCTCTTCTACCAGTGCGGCATTCTGCTGGGTCGTATCGTCCATTGACAGGACGGCTTGGTTAATCTGTTCAATCCCACTGGCTTGCTCTTGTGACGCCGCACTGATCTCCCCAATGATGTCTGCCACACGCTTGACGGACGCGACGACCTCCTCCAGCGTCTTACCGGATTCATGGACCAGCCCGCTGCCGACCGTCACCGATTGAAGCGATTCTCCGATCAAGTCCTTGATCTCCTTGGCCGCCGTGGCCGAGCGCTGCGCCAGGTTGCGGACTTCGGCCGCAACCACGGCAAACCCACGCCCATGCTCCCCGGCACGTGCTGCCTCCACTGCCGCATTCAAGGCCAAGAGATTCGTCTGGAAGGCGATTTCATCGACCACCGTGATGATGTCCGAAATTTTCTTGCTGCTCTTCGTAATCTCGCCCATCGCTTCGACGACACGCGTTGTAATCGCGCCACCCTTCGTCGCACTCTCACGCGCTGCCATGGCCAACACATTGGCCTGTTTGGAATTGTCAGCGTTTTGCTTGACGGTCGACGTCATTTCCTCCATCGAGGCGGCCGTCTCTTGGAGCGAGGATGCTTGGTGAACCGTCCGCTGAGACAAATTCTCGTTCCCCCGACTGATTTCCTCTGATCCTTCCGCTACCAGTTGAACAGACTCCCGAACGGTGCTGATAATCTGGCTCAAGTTACTGAGTGCCTGGTTGATGCTGTCTTTGATTATGCCCAGCTCTCCCTCATAGGCCCCCCGCACGGGATGGGTTAAGTCACCTTTCGCCAGGGCGCTGAGTGAGACCTGTGCCTCGCCCATGCATCGCTCCAAGTAGGCTTGAGCTGTTTTCTGTGGCGTAATGTCGTAGGCAAACTTGATGATCTTCTGGACCTTGCCTTGGGCATTGACAATGGGGTTGTAGGACGCTTGTATCCACACCTCTTTACCCCCTTTCCCATGACGTCGGAACATGCCCGCTTCGAACACTCCTCGGTTCAGCTTCTGCCAAAAGGTCACATAGTCCCCCGAGCCCACATAGGTCGGATCACAGAACATCCGATGGTGCTCTCCCTTGATCTCTTGCAGGCTGTACCCCATAACTTTCAAGAAGTTCTCGTTCGCCGAGATGATCGTCCCATCCGGGTTGAACTCAATCGCGGCTTGAGAGGCGCCAATGGCTTTCATGACACCGCTCAACTCCATCGATTGCGTCGTTTGTGCCCTGTACGCTTCCTCCTGCAGCTTCGCTGTCTGCTCCACCGTTTTCGCCATCTCGTTAAAGGACGCCGCCAGTTGCCCAATTTCATCCTGTGTCGTAACGGTCGCGCGGGCGGCCAAATTCCCGCCTTGGAGTTGCTGCGCTGCATCCAACACACTTCGCGCATTCCCGACGATTGACTTCGACACGAACCACACGGACCACACACCGATCAGCAGTGCAGCCACACTCAACGCCAGCATGGTCCAATTCAAACTGTCACTCAGTACCTGACCCTCTTGATACTGTTCCTGCGCCTGTCGGTTATTGTTCGCCACCAGCCCATCGATCGCTGCATTGAGTACGCCGAGCTTCTCCTTTACTTCGACTCGTTGCACCTCTTCCGCGTTGTCCTTGCGGAAGTCTCTGCTGAGGCCGAGGAGCTTCTTACGGGCTTCCATGTACCCTGGCATGCCTCCCTTCAGTTGCTCAAACAGCTTCCGCTCTGATTCCGTGACGATGACACTCTCGTACTTCCTCATTAGTTCGTCGATGGCCTGATCATGTTCTGCGATCTTGTTTTCTTGTTCGGCCATCGCAGCCCCATCGCGCGCCATGATATGCCAGAGAACGGCATTGCTCCTGCGCAGCATCGTCGAACGCAATTCGCTCAGCATGGTGATGGGAATCACACTCGTCTTATAGATCGATTCAGACTGGCCACTCAGCCGATTCATGCCTGTAAACGCCATGCATCCAATGATGGCCAGCACAATCCCCGAGAGCCCGAAGCCACAGATGAGTTTTCCCCTGATGCTGAGATTCTGATATCTGTTCGGCATTGACACATCCTCCTCAGCACCAGCGTCAGCGATGCCCACACACCGATTGGCCTGGATCGTCTTCCACCTTATGCCGCCTCGGCACCGTTCGGCACCGACGAGTCGCTGTCGCTCAACAAACAATTCATATCCAGCAAGGCCACCAATTTGTCTCCGGATTTCCCAATCCCGCTGAGGAACTTCACATCGACTTTGGCTCCGAACTGCGGTGGAGGTTGCATATCTTGCTTGCCAATGTTGAGTACGTCCGAGACAGCATCCACCACGAGCCCCATGACCTTGTCTCGGACCACCACGACGATGATGACCGTGAACGTTGTATAGTCGATCGTCGGCATCCCAAATTTGGTCCGCAACTCGATGATCGGCACGATCGTGCCTCGGAGATTCAAGACTCCCTTGATATGCGCCGGCATGTTGGGAATTCTGGTCACGGCAGTGTAGCCCTTGATTTCCTGTACTTGGAGGATATTCACCCCATAGAGTTCTTCCCCAAGATTGAATGTCAGGAATTGGCTGCCGTCCGTCGCCATGCCGATCTGCTGATTGACTGTTTTCGCGGATGTCTCAGGCATCGTTGCAGCCATTGGACCCTCCTTCATGGGGCCGACCGTTTTTGCTCGGATCGACCTTTTCTACTCACACCTATCAAGTCACGCCGCAACCGGTGCCTCTTGCCGTGCTATCTCCAGCAGCCCTCGGACGTCCAGTATGAACCCGACCCTTCCATCGCTGAGGATCGTTGCGCCGGCGATGCCCTCGACCTTTCGAAAGTTTTGCTCCATGCTCTTGATCACCACCTGTTGCTGGCCCAAGATCTCGTCGACCATAACGGCAACCCGTTCTCCCTCCGTTTCCAGAATGAGCAGGATTCCCTTCATGACTTCCCGATGCTCCGGTCGAATATCGAACACTTCATAGAGTTTCACGACGGGAAGATATGTGCCCCGCACGTTGATCAGCTCGCCGCGTTCGACAATGGTCTTGACCGAGGTTTCCTTCGGCTGAATGGACTCCAGAATCGACAGCAATGGCACGATATAGGTTTCCTGTCCGATCCGAACTGTCATGCCTTCGATGATGGCAAGGGTCAACGGCAGTTTGAGCGTGAACGTGGTGCCCCGCCCCTGCACTGTCCTGATGGTAACTTTTCCGCCTAACCCTTCGATATTGCGCTTCACAACATCCATCCCGACGCCACGCCCTGAGATGTCAGTGACTTTGTCCGCCGTGGAAAACCCCGGCTTAAAGATCAACGGCCAAATTTGGTCATCGACCAGCTTGTCGTGCTCTCCGATCAGGCCTTGCTTGACGGCCTTAGCCAGAATCTTCTCCCGATTCAATCCCCGTCCGTCGTCTTCCACCGTGATGCAGATGTTCCCGCCTTCATGGAAGGCATTGAGCCGGATTGTCCCGACTTCGGGCTTGTTGTTATCAAGACGTTCCTCTGGCCCTTCCAACCCATGATCGGCTGAATTCCTCACCAGATGCGTGAGTGGATCGCCAATGGACTCGATGACCGTCTTGTCGAGCTCGGTCTCCTCGCCGGAGAGGACCAGTTGTATTTTTTTTCCGGCCTTCGCCGATAAGTCACGGACGAGCCTGGGGAATCGGCTGAAGGCCATCCCGATCGGCAACATGCGGATCCCCATCACACGTTCTTGAATTTCACGAGTATTCCGCTCCAGTTGCGCCACCCGCTCCAGCAACACGGGCAACTGGCGCATCTCAAAACGAGATCCCAGATCGCTCAACATGGATTGGGTGATCACAAGCTCACCCACCAGATTGATGAGTTTGTCGATCTTGCCCGTATCGACGCGTATCGATGCCGTATCGGCTTTCTTCGATTGAGCGACGGCTTCCTGTTGCCGCTGCTTCTCCAGGGCCTGCTCCAACTGCTGAGGCGTCACGACTTTCTGCTCGACTAGAATCTCTCCGACCTTTTTCTGTTGCGCCAATGCCTGATTCAGCGCCACCGGAGAGACGATACCGCTCTCGACTAATATTTCTCCGAGCGGTTTGGGCCCTTCATCGCCGGCTTCTAATTGCGGAGTTCGGGTATCGTGTTGAGATGTGGGGCTCGTAACCCGAGACTCGGAACTCGCCACTCCTATCTCACGAATTTCTAACGTACTGTCCTCACGGACAAACTCGAAAACCCCTTCGATGATCTGTAGTTCTTTCGCCGTGGCAAGTTGTAGCGTCCACGAGCAATAGCACTTTTCCGGATCGATGTCGGCCAGGTCCGGCAACCGAGATAGGTCGAGAGACACCTCGATCAGATGCCCGATGTTACTCAACTCCCTCATGATCTGCAGCGGGTCGAGCCCTCGCTCAAACAGCCATGCAGGTGGCATCCATTGAATGACATATCGTCGGTCTTCCTGACGACCTGGAGTGAACGCCTGGGCCGGCTGCTCCACTTGAGGCCGTGTCCCCGAGGATCGGGACCCCGAGCTGCATTCGGATGCGAGCTCCTGCGTGAGTCGTTGCACCACCTCCTCATCAACCGCCGCCCCAGTCTTCACCGAGTCGAGCAACGTTTTCAGACAATCCGTCGCTCTCAACAGGAGGTCTGCAACCGACGCCGACACCGCCTTCTGCCCATTCCTCAGTTGATCGAGCAGGGTCTCCATCTTATGAGTAAATTGTGCGACCGCGTTGAACCCAAACATGCCGCTTCCACCCTTGATGGAATGGGCCGAGCGAAAGATCTTATTGAGGAGATCCTGATCTTCCGGATGTTGCTCGAGCTGTAACAGCCCTTCCTCGACAACGGCCAGATGCTCTGCCGCTTCATCGAAGAATGCATCTTGAAATTGCGAAAATTCGTTGCTCATAGACCACCGATAAGGGTATCGGGTTGCTGGTTTCGAGTTTCAGATAGTTGGCCTCACCGCCCCTCCAACGCGAAACACGGAACACGAAACCTGTAATCCCCGATCCCCTTAGTCATGCCGGCAACACTTTTGCGACCGTTTTCAGGAGCACGTCGGGATTAAAAGGCTTCACGATCCAGCCCGTCGCACCCGCCTCTTTTCCGGCCAGCTTCTTGTCCATTGCCGACTCGGTTGTCAGCATGAGAATCGGGACAAATTTATAGGCGCTCATTTTTCTCAGTTCCTTGATGAGTGCGATCCCATCCATCTCGGGCATATTGAGGTCAGTCACGACGATATCCATCTTTGAGCCATTCGCCACCTTGTTTACGGCATCTTTCCCATGCTCGGCCTCCACCACGGTGAACCCGGCATTCGTCAAGGTGAAGGCCACCATTTGTCGCATCGTAGGGGAATCATCAACGACCAGCGCTGTCTTACCCATCGCGTCCTCCGGAATCTGTGATCGTCATAGTTGCCTTGGCACTACCTGCCCCTCTAAAAAAGTGTCACCGTGCCCGCGTCTCTGTCCGTGGTATCCATTGGCACAGGCTCTTGATAGTCCGGTGTCACGGTCGCCTCGTGCAGGCGCCGCTCTTGCTCCATGGTGTAATTCCGCTCAATGTTCTGGAGCGCCGCGATTTCCCGTTTCGCATCGGCATCGTGAGGCCCTTTTAAGAGTGCATGCAGATGGGTGCGCCCTTGATCCAACGCCAGACCAATATGTTCCAACTTCTGGCGTGTGATGTCCTGAAACTGTATGGCCATCACGACCTTCGACAGGCTTGCCGCCCGCTCTTCGTCGCTTACACACGCGCCGGATGAAGCCAAGACCTTGAGATGCACCAACAGCTCCAGCGCAGCTCGCTCGGTCTCCTCGGTGACGGCGGTCATTTGCGCTTTCAAGACCGGAATCAGCCGCACCGCACAGTCTGCAAAGGCTTCCCATGCCCGTTGATGATTCTCAATCGCGCTGTCCGTCGTCTCGCCACCCTTGGAAGGATGCGGAGACACCTCGCTCCGAATTCCATTCGGCTCCATCGCCTTGTTTCCAACGCTCCGCTCTTCAGGCCTCGATGCACCCGGCCCTTCAGGGACGCACGTGTGTCCTCGTTCAGGCCGCCAGCATTACTCGCTCAGCGGATCGTTGAATCCGAGCTGCTTCAGCTTGTCCTGGAGCTCTTGCGGGATCCCCATGACCAGCATCCGTCCCTGCTTGCGAGCTGCCAGAATCAACTGAATAGCCGCCGTATCCACTCGTGCAACCCCGCTGAGGTCCAACGACACCAGCCCCTCGTTTGAAAATAGCTTGACCAAGGACTCCTTGAACTCCGCGGCCTCGAACACGGTGAGATCACCGGACGGGGCAAGATGTCTCGGGTTCTGATCCGCTGCGGCATTGCCAGAAACCGCCGATGAGTCCGCCGTCATGGTCTCGAGACCTTTCCTTACTACTTCACGTTCTGATTCCTGTTGTCGGTTATTGGCACTCGCTTCTTGAGTCGCAACATGCTTACGGATTCTTTGTCTCCAGCGGTTGAGGGCTCGTTTCGTGGATTGGCGCCTGGTCCGTGAGACCCTCTCTGGCTTCCTCCATCGCTGACTCTCCAGTAGCCTCCCCCAAATCCGACTGAATCACCGGTACCGGCGGGGCCTTTTCCAATATGATGATTTCGACCCGTCGATTCTTGGTCCGTTCCTGGGGCGTAAGATTCTCCGCCACCGGCCTGGTGTCGGCATGCCCGACGGCTGTCAGGTGGCCGGTCGGCACTCCATAGAGCTCAGACAGCACCCGCACAACAATCACCGCCCGCGCGGCCGACAACTCCCAATTCGACGGGAACTGCGCTGTGCGGATCGGCACATTGTCTGTATGACCTTCGATCCGGACATAACGGTCCAATTCCAACATGGCGGCGGCAAGACCTTTAAGAAATGGCAACGCTTCCTGTCGAATAGTCGCCTCGCCACTGTTGAACAGGATTTGGTCAGGAATGGTGATGACAATGTCGCCGTTTTCTTTCTCAGCCAGATGAATCACCGCGAACTGAGGGCCAGTTTGCATGGCCTTCACCATCTCACGAAGGTGACGGATGGTCTCTCTCTTAGAAGTGGGGATCGCCGGCTGGGCCAAAGAAGGTCGGCTCTGGCCGATGTTAAACGCCAAGGATGATACGGGCTGATTCGCAACTGGGCGCAGCGCCGCCTTGATCGATTCGCTCACCGTCCGAAACTTTCCTTCGTTGACGGCCGAAATCGAATACATCACCACGAAGAAGGCAAACAGCAGCGTGATGAAGTCTGCATAGGACACCAGCCAGCGCTCATGGTTCTCGTGTTCTTCGTGTTTATGTTTCGCCATTTACGACCTGGAACCAGTTTCGTGTTTCGGGTTGCGAGTGTCAGGTTTGTGATTTTGCCCTCTCGAAACATGAGACTCGAAACCCGCAACACATCACTTCTTGCCTTCCTTTGTTCGCTGATCGGGAGGCAAGAACCCTTCGAGTTTCTCCTGTAACAGTCGTGGGTTCTCCCCGTGTGCAAGCCCCACGAGGCCCATGATCGTCAGAGTTCGCGCACCCGCCTCCTCTTTCAGCTTCATTTTGATCTTATTGGCAAGAGGCAAGAAGAACAGATTGGCCGCTCCGACGCCGTAGACGGTGGCAACGAACGCCACGGCGATACCGCTGCCCAGTTTCGAGGGATCGGCGAGATTTTCCATGACATGGATCAAGCCGAGCACGGCGCCCAGAATCCCGACTGTCGGCGCATACCCGCCAGCCGCTTCCCAGACCTTGGCCGCCAAGATCCCTTGTTCCTCATGGTGCTCAACTTCAATTTCAAGGATTTCGTGGACTGCTTTGGGATCGGTGCCATCGACGATCAGCTGTACCCCCTTCCGCATGAAAGGGTCTTTGATCTCTTTGAGCTTACCTTCGAGTGCCAGCAGTCCTTGCTTCCGAGATACATTGGCGAGGTCAAGGATCAGTTTAATCGTCCCCTTATTGTCATGATGCGGTCCGGCCAACGCGAGTGACAGCGCCCCCACCGCCTTGATCAACACCGGCAGCGGATTCTGCACGCAGCAGGCACCGATGGTCCCACCGATGACGATGATGAAGGCCGTCAACTGCAGAATGGAGCCCAGGTGTCCGCCTTCCAGCGCCTGGCCTCCGGCGATCGATCCGAGCGCGAGCACGATTCCCAGAATTGTGGCGATGTCCATGCGTCAGCTCAGGAGGACCACAGCGGCCTATTTGAAACCGAATTGGGCTAGAATCTCGTCGGCCACGTTCTGTTTGATCGCCGTCGTTTTGGATGCTTCCAGCTGTTTGAGCAACTCGCCCGTTTTGCCCGTGACAGCGTCGCCGTTGACCTGTTCTTGGAGACCGAACACGACGACAAGTTCCATCAGCTTGTCTTGCACCTCATTCAGGATCCCCACCAATTTCTTGACGCGCTGGGCGACCAAGTCCTGAAACGACAGGGCCGTCATGATCTCCGTCAACAACTTGTCGTCTTGTGCCAACCCGACGGCTGTGTGCCGAACGCGTTTCGCCAAGGTTGCGCAATCGACCGCTTCCAATGTCTCTACGATTCCGGCCAGCTCTTTCGCAACCCGGCTGTGGTTGTCCTGAATCGTCTCGGTCAACCGCATCACTTCAAGTGCGCCGTCTTCCGTCATCTTATTGAGATCGATCAGATGGGAGGTTGCTTCCGGCAAGCTGGCGCTGCCGGAGGTAATAGGCCCACGGACCTGATTTAGCGCGCGCATCGCGCTTTCGACATACCGCGCCAGTTCGCCGAGTTCTTCGTATAGTCGATTGCCACTGTTGTACACGATCCCCTCCCGTACAGTGCGGCAGGTTATTTGAAAATCTTCCCCAATTTGTCCTGCATGGTCTCCGCCGTGAACGGCTTCACGATGTAGTTGCTGACGCCAGCCTGGATCGCCTCGACCAGGTTCGCCTGCTGTGCTTCCGCCGTCACCATAAGAACGGGAATCGCCTTGAGCTTGTCGTCAGCCCGGATGGCGCGGAGCATCTCGATGCCCGTCATGACCGGCATGTTCCAGTCGGATACAACGAAGCCAAATGTGTCCGCCCGCAGTTTTTGGAGGGCTTCCTGTCCGTTTTCAGCTTCGTCGATGTTGGCAAACCCCACTTGCTTGAGAATGTTTTTCACGATTCTTCGCATCGTGACCATGTCATCGACCACGAGAATCTTCATGTTCGGATCAGCCGGCATAGTGCCTCCTTGCCCCTTCGGCTATCAGTTGAAACCCTCGCGGGAACCGACCGCGTCCTCCGAGCCGCCGTGGATTCTCGTCCGTATGGCCCCGCGCGGTGTACTATCGGATGATTCCTGTGGAAACCTGAGAGGCAGCGTGACATAGAGCAGCTCGGCACGCGTTCTGAGCATACGCAGTGTGAATGCGGCGGCCCGAGCCTTGCGGAATGAACGGGGGAGGGAAGCAGGCCTTCAGGACACGTCAGGCTGCTTGAGCGCGACTGCGCAACCAGTCGTGAATGTCCCGACGGAGGAAACGCCAATGTTTCCCGATCTTCGACGCCGGCAGTTCGCCCACACGCGCAAGCTTATAGACCGTGGATTTTGGCACCCGGAGGAATCGTGCCACATCCATGACGGTCAAAATCTCGTCGGCAGATACAGCCGTCTCATTGGAATGAAGGGCTGATAGTGTTGGTGCGGTATTACTCATGACCAATCCGTTATCGGCGTCCCCGTGACAAACTTTACAGCCGATGCACCTCCCGTCATGAATCAATGTGTGTGGGGAGAACATCCTCGGTAATGGTTGCTACCTCGGCTCCTCAGGATGAGGAAGTCTGGTGCCGGGAGATACGAAGCCGTTCCGCCTGTGTCTGAATAATGTGGCGGATGAGGCGATCCTGTTCGTTCTCACCGAGGTCGACGAATTCCGTAGCGAGCCACATGCCATGGCCGTGAGGATCCGGAGAGGTCCGGATGACGTTAACGACGGTGTGAATCGGGGTGAAGGGAGGCAGAATGATCTTGAGCTCCAGTCGATCTCCGGGGTCGAACGGACGCGGCGAGACAAAACTGATGCCGCCCCCACTGATGTTGACGTTCGTCATCCGCGCGATCTCCATACAGCCAGGATGCGCGCTTGCCAGGGTCTTCAGGACGACTTCAAGGAGCCAATCCACCTTCAGCACCCACGGCAGCAGCGCGGACTCGCTCAGCGTGTCGCCGGAGCGGGCCAGCAAATCTGCCGTTGGCTTGCCGACTGCCGAGGCAATCATCTCGGGCGTCACACTCGGCTGCTCGCGGAAGGCCGCTTCGGCGGATTCGCCGACAAGCCGGTATTCGAGTAGAAGGGTATCCTCAATGCGAATCCATTCTCGGCGATCGTCCGAGGCATCGACGGGCGACGAGTGGCTCACGGCTGAGGAAGGCATGACTGGTCCTTTCGTCGCATGAGCGAGTGAACAGCCCTGTTACGCAGCCCGCATGACCGCAGCATGGGGCGGTGCCGGAGAGGAGGTGGCATGGATAGCCACTCGATTCCGCCCTTGCGCCTTAGCCTGGTACAACGCAGTGTCGGCCGCTGCAATCCATCGACCCACGTCGGTGATCGATGCATCACGGAGCGACGCGATACCGAGACTGACCGTGATACGGGCCTGCCCGCCCTCGACATCAAACGCGCGGCGTTCTACTTCGGCGCGGATGCGTTCAGCCAGTGTCCGCGCCATATCGAGATCGGTATGGGGTAGCACGACCGCAAATTGCTCCCCTCCGAATCGACCGACACAATCGACCGCCCGAACATTCTCCTCCACCAACGCCGCCACAGCCTTCAGCACATCATCACCCGCCGCATGTCCCAGCAGGTGGTTGACGGTGGTGAAGTAGTCGAGATCCATCACGAGCAACGAGGCTGGCGTACCATACCGTAGTCCGGCCTTCAGCTCGCGCTGAAGCGGCTCTGCGAATGCGCGTCGTGTCAAGACCCCGGTTAGCGAATCCCGCAATGTCAGGTCTTGAAGCGCTTGTTGCGCCTGGAGACGCCCAAAGGCCAGCCCCAGCAACGCCGCGCAAATGGTCAGAACCTGTTTTTCTTGGTCCGTAAACGAATGTCCGCCTGAACGTTCGACGCACAGGATGCCGACCTCCGATCCGCCAGTCTTTAGAGGGATTTCCAAGGCACACCCGGACTGGCCTCTCTGCATCCGGACAGGATTGTCGTGCTTCGGCACAAGTGACAAATGGCCGCGCCGCACAGATCGAGGGGACTGGTGCACAGTCGGTCTAGGCCTTGCCGATTGATCCACGCGATCCGACAATTGGGATCGCAACACTTCTTCCTGTTCCTGCTGATCCGGCTTCGACCAGGTCCACACCCGGTTTGAATGGAACAGCACCAGTCCCATGGCTTCTGCGCCAACCAGTAACGACATGTCATCCCATGCTGCCGAGACGATTGTCTCTGGCTCCACCGAACTGACCGCGGCCTGTGCGAGCCGATGAATCATAGACAAGTGCGTGGGGCAGGCGGATGGGTTATCGTGTCCTGATGCCGTCATGCGCGGCTACGCCTTCATCCGGAGTGTCCCTGGACAGCCCCCCGACTCACCGATTCCTGACCGCAGTCCCTTGAGGCTCAACCGAGTTGCGAACGCCTCGCGCAACTGTGCCGCCACAGCCGCCCGTGCCACAATTGCCTGTGTCTGGACTCGTCGATCGATGTTCAACAGGCGCTCGATGTCCAGAGACGAAAGCGCGACCCCGCTCAATGCGGCTTCCCGCGCTCGGTAACACTCGTCAACAAGCTCCCACTGTCCCTGTTCCGCCGCGCTCGCAGCAACGGACGTCAATCGTTCCACCTCAGTTCTCCCCGTGCCCGTTGCCGGCGCCGTCATCGTGCGGCCCCCACCGGCTGCTGTTGCTGTGCCGCCACTTCTCGCCAGCCTTCTCGGAGCGTGATGAGACATCGGCGTGGGCCTTCGAGATGTCGGGCATCGTTCCGCACATTGGCCGTCACCAATTCGGCCAGCATATAGTCGTACAGTCGATTCAGCGCTCTCGCAATGTCTCCGCCGCGCTCAAAGTCAAGGACGCTGTTCAGTTCGCCAACAATGGAGATGGCGCTCCCGATCGTCCGCCCCTTTTCCTTGAGGTTGTTTGATTCGATCCCAGCCCTCGCAGACTCGATCGATTGGATCGCGGCATCGTAGAGCAACACGATGATCTGCACGCTCGACGAAGTCATAATCTGCGTCTGCTGATACTGCCTCGCGTATTGGCTCAGCATGCTTCCATTCCCTCGTTCAATCTATCGCTGATTCGCGCTGTTGCTCTGCAAAAAGTTGCTCTGGCTTTGCAGCCGCCCCAACAAACTGTCCAACGCAGCATATTGACGGCGCAGCCGTTCTTCGTATTGAGAAACGGCGTCTTCCTTGCGGGCAATCTCGGCCGTCAGGTCAGTGATTTGCTTGGTCAATCCATTTTTTCTGAGCGTCAATGAGCCGTTCGCCGCATCATCGATGGCATCGACGGCATTGTTGACCAGTTGCGCGATGCCGGTGGTCGATGTTTGGTTGATGAAGAGGTTCTTGACCGCGGTATAGTTGGCGGCGAGGGCGCTGTCCAGTTTGGCGCTATCGACGGTGACTGTGCCGTCGCGCTCGGTTTTGAAGCCGATTTCCCCAGCCGTCTTCAGCGACGCCAGTCCCGTCACGCTAGACGACATCGCCGTGCGAAGTTGCGCCAAGACCCCACGAACCGTCGGCTCATTAAAAAAGATCCCGCCCTTCTTGGTGGCGGTGTCGTAGGTATTCCGCTCGTTGATAAACTTCACCACCTCATTATAGGCCGTCGCGAGAGCCGTGATATTACCCTTCACCGCTGCGATGTCACCGCTGACTCCGACCTGCACCGTCGTGCTCCCGGTGGTTTTCAGCAATGTCAATGTCACGCCGGGAATGGCATCGGACACGACGTTGCTGCTACGGGTGATCGTAGCAGGGTTCTGGCTTGGATCGCCGACAACAACCGTGGCATCTTGGGCAGCCTGAAGCGTATCCACCCCGCCTGTGCCGCTGCTGTTGTCGAAATCGAGTTCCGTGTCGTCGCCGACGATCGTCACACCGTTGGCCGCTCCGCTAGCGGTGGCCGTCAACACCAGCCGATAGGCCGGGGTCGTGTCGGAGCCGGTATTAATGATAGCCGCGGTCACGCCGGCCCCTAAATCGTTAATGGCGGTTTTCAAGTTGTCGAGGGTGGCCGTGGCGCCGAGCGTCACCGTTTGGTTCGAACCGCTTCCGACACGAAACGTAAACGACCCCGTTGCACCGCTGACGATATCGGTTGATGTCGAGGCCACCGCCTTTGCGGCCCTGTTGGTCACCTGATGTGATTGGGCAAGCTGTGTGATCCGGATCGAATACGTCCCCGGCGTGGCGGTGGAGGAACCGGTCGCGCTTAGCGCCGTGGCATCCGACACGCTGGTGCTCGTCCGGTCAAAGGATGTCGACAGCCGCAATTTATCGGCCGCGCTCTGGAGTGCGATCAATTTCGTGCTGAGCGTGGCATAGTCGGTGGATTTAGAATTGAGCGAGGCTTTCTTCTCGTTGAGTCGATCGACCGGGAGGCGGGCCACCTTGACCAGTTGGTCGACCACTTGGCCGAAATCGAGTCCATTGCCCAGCCCCCCAAAGCTAATCGCCGCCATGCTCCGTCTCTCCAGTCGTACCTAGACCCGCTCTTCGAGAAGCATCCCTTTGTCCGCCGGGAGCGCTCCTTCTCGTGAGAGATACTTCGCGAGTTCCAGCAATTCCTTCGGGGGAAACTGGCGGATCACTTCCCCCGATTCCTTGAGCACCTTAATGACAATCTGATCACTCTCCTCATCGAGCTGGAGATTGACACGCGTGCCAGCCGACTTCAGCGCGTCATTGACAGCTTCAGCCGCCTGCTCGAGCCTCGCCCGATTGAGCATCGCCCGCTCGGTCACTCCCCGTTCGTTCGACGCAGGCGTATTGTGAGGGGAATCCAGTTGCTTCCGTGCTGCACCCGGCCCTGTAGCCGCTGCTTTGTCCGGTTCACCCCCTTTGCGGGGCGTGATCAGGAGATCCGCCTTGTTCTGCACAGATGTAATCATGGCAGCCTCCGTGTGAACCTAGCCGGCGAGCGGCCGCTCAAACCGAGCGGCCGCTCCCGCTATCTGCCTTACCGCTGTAACAAGGCCAGCGCCTGTTGCGGCAGGGTATTGGCCTGAGCCAGAATCGAGATTCCGGTCTGGACCAAGATCTGGTTCTTCGTAAACACTGACGTTTCGTACGCGACATCCGCATCCCGGATGCGGGATTCCGCAGCCGTGAGATTTTCGCTCGTGATCTGCAAATTCGCGATCGTCGCTTCGAACCGGTTCTGGAGTGATCCGTATTCGGCGCGGGCTGTGGCGACCGCGCTGATGGCATTGTCGATATTCGCCAGCGCGCTGCTCGCGTTGGCCGATGTCGACACGTTCACTGTGCTCAATCCCAAGGACGAAATCGTCAAGTCGTTCAGGTCCATCGACAGCGTGTTGCCTGTCCCGCTCTTGAACCCGATCGCCATGCTGAAGCTGATCGTACTCCCGCTGGTGAGAGCCTGACCGTTGAACTCCGTCACCTGCGCAATACGGTCCATTTCCGAGCGCAGCGCCAAGAACTCCTGATCGATGTAGGACCGTTCCGTATTGCCTACCGTGCCGCTCGCCGATTGCGAAGATAACTCACGCAACCGGGCCAGCAACGAACCGATGGTCGCGGCCGCACCGTCGGCGATCTGCGTCAAGCTGATCCCGTCGGAAGAGTTCCGCACCGCTTGGTTGATGCTGCGGATATGCGCGCGCAAGGTTTCGGACAACCCGAGACCAGCCGCATCATCGGCGGCCCGGGTGATCCGGAGCCCTGACGACAATCGCTCAACCGAGCGTCCGAGCATATTGGTATTGACCGACAGATTGCGTTGAGCCGCAATCGATGCGGGGTTGTTATTCACAATAAGTGCCATGGACCCTTCCTCCTTGATACAGAAACTAGATCGTTCATCCCGACCTCCGCATCCGTGCAGAAGCGTATTCTCGGCTCAGGCCTGTGAGCTGATTGCTTGCTGTATCGGACGATCCGCGAGGGACTTGAGCCATTTACTCAACCGGCACTGAGACTGCCGATCGTGGCACAATGAGCAGCAACAGGCACCGGAAGGGTCGAATCTTCTGCTTCCCTGCTGCCTCAGCGTTCGGCCGGTCCCAGGCGTGGCAGGATTTCGTACTCCAGCACATCGGCCATCAGAACGATGTCGCGGTTGGCCCGCGCATCGAGCAGCTCCTGTACCCAAGCGCTGAGCGGTTGCTCGCCTCCTCCGGGACGCTGCAACGGTCGGTTCCTCTCCGTCAATTCAAGATAGTCTGCGAGTTTCCCCAGCCACAAATCCAGCCCACCCACTTGAGACCGTCCGGTGCGGAACGCGCTCGCGATCGTGCGTCCCTCCGCCTGCAAATCGTGGGCATAGCGCGTAGCCGTCTCCTGCACCGACGCGAGCAACTCTGTTAGGGATTGGGAGGTCACGATCAGCCCAGTGAATTTCCCGGATGCCTCGCGGAGGAACTCTGCATCGAGGTCGCGATCGGTGATGGCCCGCTGATCCAGTCGCAACGACGTGACGATGCGCGACCTCGCCTGTGTCCGTTCGCTCACGTCGGCTAATACTTCTCCAAGCGTGCTCCCTATCCGAGCGTCCCATTGTTCCTGATCGAGTGTCACGCGCATAATTGATCTCCTTCTTGTCACAGGGCCGGTTACGCCCAAACCCCAGTCCTATCCAGCCGAGGCAGATGAGCCCGCGACCAATCGCAACTGTCTCCCCCACCGCACACCATGGACTCCGGAGAGTCGCCGATGCACATCATTCAGCTGCATCTGCCACCGGCGATAGGCCGTTGCATGATGCCGCGCCAGCCGATCTATGCCCTGCACATTGTCGCTGTAGAGGGTCCTCATGAATTCGGTTGTGACGGGCGCTGTGGCCAAGCTCTCCATCCCCATGCGCACGGTACATTCGCGTTCCCGCACCTGCTCTTGCTGAAGCGTTGCGAGCGCCAGCGCCGCAACTGGTGTGCGCCTCGCCGTCCGCACAATGTCCTCCGCCCTCTTGCACAACGAGTCGAGTCGTGGCTGCATTGCGACGAGTCGGTGCATCGCGTCCTCGGCGTCCGGAACAGGACCGTCCGGCATTGGTATCCGGCTCGGCAGGCCAGTGAACAATTCGTACCAATATCGTCGCCAGAACGACGCATACCAGGCTGTGACGACCGGCTCGAGGCCGGCTTTGAGACAAAAAGTGCCAAGTTGATCCTCATCGATCCCGGATTCATAGACGCGAACCGTTGAGATCCTGGATGGAAACGGGCCCACACCGAGCACATACAGGATCAGTTCCGCCACGTGGGCTGGCGGAAGCCGATCTTTGCACGAGTGATGCGCGCACACCTGTTCGAACCCGCAGGGCGCGCAGTCGAGCTCCGGCTGCAGAACCCAATGCCCCGGCCCATAGGGGCCGGTCTCCTGAAAATCCACGTGCCCCACCGAGAGGTCGATCACCGGCGTCTTCACCGCCACCGCCACATGCATAGGGCCAGTGTCGTTTGTCAGAAGAAGACGGCACTCCGCCAACAGCGCCGCCAGCTGTGCGATCGAGGTCAGGCCCGCCGCGTTCAGAAACACATTGCAGCCTCCTGCGCTTCGATAGGCCTGAATGGCCTGCGTAATTGTCTCCCGCTCCGACGCCGCACCAATAAATACGATGCCCCCCTTCCAACGTTCACTGACGCGGGCCAAGGCGGATCCAAACGCCTGCGGTCGCCAGGCCTTCATCACATCGCTGGCACCGGCCTGCACGGCAATCCACTGTCCCTGCGTGTCTTGTACCGAGGCCAGCAATCTACGCGCCCACTCTTGAGATTCCTGCGCCACGCTCAGCTGAAGCGGAGCAAACGCACCAGGTCCGCTGCCGCCCATCGCATAGACATCGACCAGATTGAATCGATTGACGCGCCGGAACCGATGGATATCGGTGAAATAGGCCATCCATGCATTTTCGATGACGACGCCACCGTCCCACGCACTTCTCCCGCCGCGAATATCTGGCGCCCCGACATACCCGGCCAGAAAAGCACTGGGACGATTGAAGGTCAAATTGATGATACGGTCGTACCTTCGCTCCGCCAAAGGACGTGCCCATCTTGCAACATCTTCAAACAACGACACGACATCCTTCGCGGCCGCTCGGCTTGAATCGATCAGTTCGTGGAAATCGAAACTGATGACGTCTCGTAGCCCGTTGAGCATAGAGGCCACGGGAGCAAAGCGGCGATCGACGACGAGATCAATCCCGACGCCGGGCCATTCCTCCTGAAGCCGGGTCAACAACGGGCCCATTTGAATCACATCACCCATCCGGGTGATGTTGAGGATCAAGACTTGTTTCATCTTGTCCCAGTTGCTGCA
>FKKE01003124.1_pt1 | contig 29516 bp, 40 predicted proteins | sample 1106331 | NCBI WGS metagenome assembly FKKE01 (sample SAMEA3931202, study PRJEB13176) | freshwater metagenome | biome: Drinking water system; feature: drinking water; material: freshwater | place: China | collected 2013-02-06
AGCCAACCTGTGCGAAGCCAACCTGTGCGAAGCAGACCTGCGCGAAGCCAACCTGAATCACTGCGCCGGCAACAAGCGGCAAATAAAGTCGCTTTTCATTTCAGAAAAGTGGGCGATTACCTACACCGCAGAGTATTTGCAGATTGGATGTCAACGCCATAAATTTGCGGATTGGTGGGGTTTCGATGATGCAACTATCAGCAAAATGGACATATCCGCTCTTATGTTCTGGCGCGAAATGAAAGACTTTATAAAGATGACGGTTGAGCGATTCCCGGCAGTAAAAACAGGCAAGGAACAATGAAAGACGATCTGCTGCAACAAATAGTCGGCCTGATCGAGCAGCCGACGCTGTTATTGAATCTGCCGGAACCAGAGCGCCTTGACTGGGAAACAGCGCTGTTTGATCTGGCGGAGTTGCTGGAAGATTACCGTTGCGGGCTTGCCGAGGTGATTCGAGATGGAAAAGCGGAAACGAGTTCCAATGAAACTGATCAAGCCTAGCTATTACTGGCGCTCTCGGCAGTCATGGCAGCCGGGCGTTCTGCAACTGACGCAGGCCGACTTGAACGCTGTTAATGGCAACAAGTTGAAGGTTGATGATCTGAAAATGGACCTGATCCGAGCCAAGGCCGATGCAATCATCTGGCGGATGATGGAGAAATGGAAATGAGACTGACACTGATCGCAATCGCACTTCTGACTTCGCAAGCCAATGCGGCGAACTTCTACGCCGAAATCGGTTTCTATCACTACCTGACCAGCTCAGACGAAAAGGTTCTGGCCGATGACAACTTCGGCGAGGATACGTACACGCCTATCGCAATCGGTATAACCTGGAATTGCGGCAAGTGGTACTGTCTCGGAGCGGATGAAATTGACACCGGCTGGCACCACATTTCGCACCCTGATCGCGGCTTTCCGTTCAACGAGAAGGAAGAGGTTTACTTCGACGGATTCGGCGCCAAGGCCCGCTGGAAGTTTTGGGAGTTTTGATGAAAGCGCTTTCTGGCCGGCCAAAGAAGTGCAAAGAATGCGGCAAGCTGTTTGTGCCGGTTCGAGTGTTTCAGGTTTGGTGCTCGTCGGATTGTGCTGTGAAGCTGGCAAAGAAGATCAGGGCCAAGGAAAAGAAAAACGAAATCAAGCAGCGGCGGGAGGCCATCAAGACGCGCTCAGAATGGCTCAGGGATGCGCAGACGGCATTCAATGCTTGGGTCAGGGAGCGTGATCACGATAAACCCTGCATCAGTTGCGGAAGGCACCACAAGGGCCAATACCATGCAGGGCACTATAGGTCAGTAGCTGCATGCCCAGCGTTAAGATTTAATCCGCTGAACACGAACAAGCAATGCCGACCCTGCAATGAGATGCTTAGTGGAAATATCATCAAGTACCGCATGCGGCTGATTAAGAAAATTGGGTTGAATCTTGTTGAGTGGCTGGAACAAGATCACCAGCCAAACAAGTACACGATTGAAGAAATCAAAGAAATAAAGCGCAAATATTCCAGAATGGCGCGAGAACTGAAAAAGCAGCGTGAATCAGCATAGGTGATTTATGAGCGAAATAGACGACGATGACATCATTGACCCGAAGGTTGAAAAACGACTGAACCAGACAGCGGCGACGCTGACGATTACGGCGAATCAGGCGTTACGCAAAAAGATCGAGGCTGACGTCGAAGCGTTTTTGAAGGCTGGCGGCAAGATCACGCAGATTGAAACAGGCTTGTCAGCAGACCCGGTTACGTTTTTCATCAAGCCGCTGGCCTCCAAAGAGCAGCAGCGATTAGCCTACGAACATCGACGCGGAGTCAAGCGCGAGCGGAGGAAGTAACATGCCAGCCCCGATAGAAAAGATTTGCGACGAACCCGGATGCTGCGAGCAGGTGTACCGCAAAAAGAACAAGTGCAGGCGACACTATCAAAAAGAATATAGGCGGGCGATCAATTACAAAGCCGTGGATCACGCAAAAAATCAGGTAAAAGTGACGAACGGTAATGTATTTGTTAATGGCTTGCAGTATAAGATAGGGTTCCGAGGTAAGGCGTATTATCTGCTCGGGCGGGAATGGAAGCTCAGCAGCCGTGACCCTCGGTGGGTGGCGGAGCAACTGGCTAAGGTGGGAGGTTGAGATGGCTACGAAAGTGTTTTTGAAATGTGTTGCAGTAGGGCATATTGCGGGCTGGACGCTTGGAAAGGAATATCCGGTTAGTGATAGAGGAACTTTTTCATCGGATAGAGGCGTTGACGGATTTTTGGCATGCGGCTTAACCTTTGGCGGGAACAAGTTTGAGCGCATCGAGCGCGACTGCTTCGAGCACGGCGGCAAGACTTGGTTCCGCCACACGCCGGGCGACCCGATGCCGTGTTATGGCAGCGCATTAACAAATACGATATGCCAAGCAGAAATAGATGATATTCCATTAATGAACGCGCGGCCAGCCGAGGCTTGGAGCTGGGGGAAGGGGACTAGCGTTATAGGCTGGCGCTACGCCGACAGCGAGCAGAAACAGCCGGTTGGTGATGATTGGGTTTCCATGCCGGCTGGGCAGGCCGTTATCGCTCGCAAGGGAGTCCCATGCGTCGTTGTTGATGGCGATAGTTTCTCTGAGACAAAATCGGAAGCTCGGCATTATCAAGTTTTCGACAATCCGCTTGCGGGCGGAGTGTTGTTCCCTGTATTTCCAGTGCCAGATCCAAACTGCGCCATGATTCAGGATGACATGCCGATCTTCGCAGTCGAAGATAGCAGCTTGACCCCAGCCCAACGCCGCCACTGGGAAGAGATGGAAGCAAAGCAGGCTGCACGGGAGCAACTCAAGCACGACGCCGAAGCCAAGGCGCTGAAAGAGCGCGCTGATCAGCTCGCCGACGCCGGCAGGGCGATGGACCGGGTTAATCAAGATCACGGGCACAGGCTGGGGTGGATGAGATGAAAGAAACATACAGACACGAGTTTAATTGGTGGCAGCACATCCTTGGTATGCTTTTCGGCATGTGGCGAATAAACAAGGATTCAGTTGATTTCAAATGGGGGTATTTCGCACCAAAATTCGGATTTGAATTAATGCTGTATCGCGGCGGGTACTTTGATCAGCGATATGCTGTAAGTTTTTGCCCAATATGGGGTGTATGGCATATTAAGCTGCCAATGAAAACAAGAATTCCAGAAAGCTGCGACACGCCGAGATATGGCGTGCAAATACACGACAATGCGTTTTGGATTCATCTTGGTGGAAAGATGAATAGCTGGGAGCAGTGTGATTCAAAAATCATTTCTTATCGGCTTCCGTTCGTTTCGTGGGAATTTGAGTATCACAAACAGCAGGCGCCGGATGGATCAATGATTCAGGGTGGATATGAGCATCGAGATAGCGCATACACGGAAACGCACTCATATAAATACGTTCTTCGCTCGGGGGAAGAACAGAACGTACATGCTACGTGCTTGATAGAGGAATGGTGCCACCATCGCAAATGGCTGCCTTTTGTAAAAAGGAAGTCGCGAGGGATAAAGATTGATTTTAGCGGCGAGGTTGGAGAAGAAACGGGGTCATGGAAAGGCGGGACCGTTGGCTGCAGATGGGATATGGAAAAAGGCGAGACAATAGAGCAATGTCTGCGGCGCATGGAAAGAGAGAGGAAATTTTGATTACGTTCGCCTACTGGCTGGCATATTTCGTTGCGCTTGCAGTGTTTTCTATGATCATGATCGGCGAGACTATTTACAGCTTTTGGATAATCGAGCTGGGCGAAAAAGCGCGCTTGTACGAGGATATGTGCAGGCAAATGGACGGGCTTGACTCGGTGGAGTGGTTTTAATGGGGCGCATAATGTATTCATTCTGTGGCGGCGTTAGTTTTTGTGCGGCGCTTGTTTCGATTAAAAACACAGAGCTTGGAGCCGCTATTTTCTTTTCGTTTGCGGCTGTCGTTTGCATAATAGCTGCATTCGCTGCGGCAAAAATGGAGGTCGGGTAATGTACAGCTCATGGGAAGTAGCAGCTGCAATCATCCGCAGAATCAGCGGGCAGGAAATCCACCTAACCATGGAAGAACTCGAAGCGGTGCGCGGAACGGTGCCGATTGCTGAGTATCATCCCGGCAAAATCATCTACAGACTCGGCAAGCCCGAGGCATGGCCGGAAGAGCCGAACGGCGACATGCTGAATGGATTCGAGGTTGACGGCGCATGAAGGTGCATTATTTCACTACTACAGAAGTTCGTGATATCGGCATTGCCAATTGCTGGGTAAATTGCGCACACAAAACAAGGAGGTCACTGATGAGGCACTTGGAAAAGTGTTACAAAGACGGCCTCGCAGTTAAAATACTTGTGCGGATATCTTATGGCGAACACCATTTTTATGGGCGAGCAGAGATTTAGGTGCGCTAACAATGAAGCCAACAAATCACGCCATTAAAAGATGGGCCGAGCGATTCCCGGAACTGGACATGAAACGCGAATTTTTCAAAGCGGTTCGCCCTCTTTCTGCAAGCGAGTTTGCCTTGATTCGGCGAAGGTCATCAAACCCCAAGTCGATACTGAGGGCTAACAAGGATTTTAAGGGAGTGTACTTCCGCAAAACGGATTCCGGGATTTGTTTTGTGATCGCGCCCGGCGAAGTTGTATTGACTGCGTTCGTTGTCAACAGGGGTGAGTATGCTAAAGCCAACCTTGATGAGTGGATCAAGTCTAATGCCTGAAAAGCCAGTAGCCGAAGTAAAACAGATATTCCAGCCGTCAACGGAACTGATCAAGGCCCTGGAAATCCTGCTGGAAGAGGACAAGCGCGGCGAGCTACGGGCAATTGGATATGCCTGCGTTTACGCTGACGGCTTGGGCTCGCAAGGCTGGTCTACTGAGGCTGGCGTTTATTGCGATAAGCTGCTGTCGAGAATCACAAGGCTCAAGGCCATGTACACTGCAAACTTCGGTGACTGACGATGTGGTACCTGATCCGCACAAAGTACGGCAACGAGGAAACGGCCCAGGTCAACCTTGAGCGCCAGGGGTTCGAGACCTACAAGCCGCTCATCAGCCTGGAAAAGATCGCCAAGGGCAAACTTCAGACGGTGATAGAGCCGGCATTCAGGGGTTACGTGTTCGTCAGTTTCGACCCTGCCACGCAATCGGCGTTCAAGATCAACAACACTCAGGGCGTTTACGGATTGGTTACATTCGGCGGAATGATTGCCTCAATACCTGACTATGTAGTTGATTCCATTATAAAAGCGTTTGAACGGTTCGAGCATTCAGACCGCTACAAGCAGGGGGAGACTATCCGCATCATTGCCGGCCCGTTCGCGGGGTTCGACGCAATTTTCAGTGAGCCAGACGGCGACAAGCGGTCAATAATCATGCTTAACTTGCTGAATCAGCACAAAGCCATTACAATCGAGAACAAGTTTATAGCACGCTGATTTCGGTTTGCCGAAAATTGGCGGTAGCGTCTCTGAATTCATCGCGACTCCCAGTCGCACCGCAGCCAACCCCCAAGGCTGCTTGTCCCGGACGTTCACCCAAAGGCGCCCGGGTTTTTTTATTCAGATTACGGCCCCGTGCGACGGGCGGCACCCGCCGATGCTCGCGTCATAAAATGCCATGCTATTGACCACGGCCTCTGCCCTGAGTTTCGAATTCAGCCGGTACGCTGTGGTTTTCATTACGGCCCGCCTCGCTCTAATGGATTGGGGGCACCCGGTCGCCCTGAGCGCTGGCGGGTTTTTATTCGTAGCGACTGACCGGATGAGATCGAGCGCTACCCAGCCGAAAGGTGCATCCGCAAGGGGTGCCGAAAGTGGTGTCCGGATCTTTGACCAAATTCCCTGCGACCGCTCAAATACGCAGCGGCCAACCTGTCGGGCGGCGCGGGGTGCCTATCGAACCTTGGTAAGGATATAATGTGCACCCTGATACCGATGACCTTAAAGCTATCGTCGGCTATGTGCTGGCAGGATTGGTTGCTCTCGTGGCATGGTTTGGAAAGCGCGAAGTGAACAGGCTGGATGAGCAACACGCCGATCACGACAAGCGCCTAAACAAGCTAGAGGACGTTGTTTCAAACATCATGACGGCGCCACAGGTATTGGCCTTGTACGCTGAGCAGCGTGAAGACGCACGCGAGAAATTCAAGGAAATGCGACAAGACCATAAAGAGTTGCGGGCAGAGCTGGCAGGCCGAATTGAGAATCAGACAACAAAAATAGACCGCATTTTGGAGCGCATTGAAAACCGCAAACAGAACGAGCGGGAAAGCGACAAATGAAAATCAATAAACTCCATTTTGGCGCCATCATCTCCCTGATTGTCGGATTTGCTGCAATCGCTATCATGCTGCATTCGGTGGGCTGCGCATGCTGATGATCAACGGCGCGTTCCGAGGGATTGCTTCCGGGGCTGCTGCAGGCGGTGGCGGGGGCGGTGGGCTGCCTACCGTGCTTCTGTCGCTTGACGCTGGAAACAGTGGAAACCCGGCATACGAGTATCTGAATTTCACGGCGGTATATGAGGGCTGTTTCGGCTTTCCGTCGCCGCTTGACGCCAACGGGTGGCATTACAACGACTACAACCCGTCCTGCATTGATTTGTCTCCGGTGAGCGGTCGCGCCATTGTGTCCTGCCGCAACGACTCTGGCAGCCTTTCTCCCCGCATTGCAGAGATTCAAATTCCAACACTGTATTCAGGTTCGACCAGGGCAAGCATTCCGAGCGCCACGGTCACGCGCGCACTTTTTGATGCGGTCGCTGCAGCTCCGTCGAATAACGACATTTGGGCTGGCGGTCCACGCATTCAAGGAATCAAATGCGTCGGCGATAAAGTAGTTGTAAACGCATACGGCGATTATGATCTGGGCGGATCAGGAAGCGTCACGCAAACGACCATGGTGCTGGACAATAGCTCTGGACCTAGCCCAACAGGTGCGCGTGGCTGGTACGAATTTGTGCGTGCGCCTGGCGACTATCTGGGTGCGCGCATAAGCGGCTGGATTGCCGAAATTCCTGCTGAATTTCAAAGTGAGTTAGGCGGAACGCACTTGATGGGGGGCTCCAGCGGCAACCTTAAATCAGGAAACAGTCGGCACTCCATGGGCCCGTCGTTCTATGTTGTGACGTTGACCGGTGAGGCTTCGATTACCGGTGCATCTCCGCCAGCGAACGGGTCTGAAATCATCGTCAACGATGAGTTAATGAATTTCCCGCTTGGCGAGACAACATCGCTAACGCCGGAATCTGAGCTTAACAATTGGACCGGCAGCAGCATTATAACGACCGATCCACTTTGGACGAATTTGAGCGAATGCTATTTTGCTTTTATCGTCCCTAACACAGACACCTATATCGCATTTGGATACTCGGGCGGGCATGCAAATGGAATTTACTATTTGGGGTCATACCGGCCGTTTAATGAGGCAGATATATACAACCGATACTGGTGCTTCAAGGTTTCCGATCTTCTGCGCGTGAAGTCCGGAGAAATTCTTCCACATCAAGTCCGCCCTTATGAAACAGGCACGCTGCCGCTGCACTTCGATGGAACTCTGAACGGCATTCTGGGCAGGACGGTACGCGGCGGAACTTACGACCCGACGACCAAAAAACTGTACATAACCACCTCACGAAACGACGCGGAACAGGCCAGTGCGTTGTGTGAAGTCTACGATCTTTCCGGAGTGGCGGCTTAATGGCAGCGGCAACCAGTATCGCGCGGTGGCTTTTCAGCGAGGCATCCAGCGGCACAACTCCGACAACCGTGGCGGACGATACCGGCAACGGCAACACGCTGACGATCGATTATTCCACCGGTGACGCAGCCTGGACCAGTAACGCTGCCGGGAACGGCCTTGACTACACCGCAGCGTCGCCAACCGCTGCAAGTGCGGCCTGCTACATCTCCAACATCGGAACGACCGGAAATATCAGCACCAGTTTGAACGGTGCAACTGAGATGTCGTTCATCATTCAGGGCGACTGGGCAACCCCGTCCACGGGCAACACTGCCTGCTTGGCCGTGATTTCAATCGACGAAAACACGCTGGGGTCTTGGCATATCGTAATGGACGACGCCCGCCGCCCAACTGTTCGCTGGGGCGATCAGACCGGAACCTACAGGGCAACGATTTTCAGCACTGCCATCGGCACAGGCGTCAGAACCCTGGTCTGCCGTATCGACACAACCCAGGGAACCGACACAAACCGAATCAAATTGTCTGATAACGATAGCGCGCTGACAGTTGACTATACCGATGTCAGTTTGAATCTGGCGCTCGGACTTAGTGGATACACTTACGGGATCTGGATAGGCAATCGCGCAAACAAAGACATGAACGTCGACGGCCCGATCTACTACGCCGAGCTTTTCACCGGCTACCTGACAGACGGACAGGTCACGTCCGCCACCACTGCGCTGGCATCGAACAATGACGCGAACTGGGCTGCAACCGCAACATCAGGCGTACCGCGCCGCTCATTCAATCCGGGTTTGATTTCTTTTTAGGAGATACCGCTAATGGCCCGCACTTACACCGTGGTTTTTGATAACGTCAGTTGCTCGGCAGCTCAGGATTTTTTCGAGCTTACGCCCGCTGATGACAAGCCTATCGAAATTATAGGTTTGCAATTGAGCCAAACCGGAGTCGCTGATATTGGTGACGCCGCAGAAGAGTTGCTGCCGATCAAGATTTCACGCGGGTTTGCAACATCGGGCTCTGGCGGCACCGCACCTACCCCGGCAGTTGTCAAGGCAAACGACACGGCGGCAGGCTTTACGGCAGAGGTTAACAACACCACGGTTGCATCGACTGGCACCGAGGTTATTTTGTTCTGCGACAACTTCAACGTCCGTGCAGGGTATAACCAATGGTTCCCGCCCGGCGCAGAAATCGGGGCAAGCCAGGCCAATACGCTGCTGGTTGTGCGCTTGACCCGCGCCCCCGCCGATGCGATCACTCTGTCCGGCACGCTCTGGGTCCGTGAGATCGTATAATGGGCATGTTTCAGCCTAGCCCATGGCATGGTCATTACCTGCGGGCAAGGCCGCGCTTTGCGCCGTCAGCAATAACAGCCCCGACCATCTCAGGCGGAACGCCAACAAGCACTACTGATACAACGCCGAACATTGGTTTTACAACCAACTATCAGTACGGCACTGGCTATGCGGTGATCGCGACTAGCGCATTGACCGGCATTACAGCAGAGCAGATTGCCGCCGGAACCAACCAAGCAGACACGCCGCTACCGGCCTCGCAGGTTTTTACTGCAGCCATCACCAGCTACACGGCCAATATGCCGCAGAGTTCAGTATCAGCGCTGGCGACTGGTACATGGTATGCGGCTGCTGTGCATGACAACAACGTTGCAACCTCTGGCGTGCTTTCGTGGACATTCACCATCACGTCAACCGGGTCAAAACTTTTACTACAGCTCATGAATTCTTGAGGCCAGACAAATGACGATGACATTTAGACCGGTTGTCGCTGGGACAACAGACGTTTCGGTGATAATCCGCATCGTTGACTCGACGGATGGCACGCCTGAAACCACGGTAGTTTACAATACGGCCGGCATTGACATTCGCTATCGCCGTGATGGTGCGACTGATACAGCAATCACCGAGGCAACCCTGGCTACGCTTGACGCCGCACACGCGGATGGCGGGTTTCTACATATCGGCAATGGCTACTACCGAGTTGACCTGCCAGACGCTGCATGTGCGGCAGGCGTTAATGGCGTTCTGGTGCACGGCACAGTGACCGGGATGGTTGTGATTGGAACCTATGTTCCATTGTTCGCTGTCAACCCGTATGACACAGTACGCATGGGCCTGACGGCTCTGCCGAACGTTGCCAGCGGCTCAGCAGGTGCAATCCCGACCGTAGGTACTGGCACAGCGCAGATCAGCGTTACGGGCGGCCGTGCAGCCGCTGACGTGACCTACTGGAACGGTGCTGTCCTGACCGGCAAGACCGGAGCTTTCCCAGAGTTCGGCATTGTGGATTCTGGCACTGCTCAGTCCTATGATGGGGCCACCGATAAGCTGCGCCTGCGGGCTGCGTTTAGCTCACCTGATATCGTCGGATGCTGGGTGTGGATCTACTCATCCACGAACGGCCTGCATACTCGCGGCATTATCACTGCGTGGGACAACACCAACAAGGACGCCACGATTGATACGCCGGTTCAAGACCCGACCGGAACCATTCTTTACGTGGTGGTAGCAAGCCCGAAAGCATCAACCTCTTTGCCGCTGCCTGCAAACATGGTCCAGCTTGGAAGTGACACACAGTCTGCAACCGACCTGAAGGACTTCGCCGATGCTGGTTATGACCCTGCCACCAACAAGGTTCAGGGAGTTGTGACTACTGACACGGCAACAGCAGTGACCACGGTCAACGGCTTGGCAGCTAACACAATCACCGCTGCATCGATTGCGGCCGATGCCATTACTGCTGCAAAAATCGCGGATGGCGCGATTGATGCGGCAACGTTCGCCGCTGGTGCGATTACAGCATCTGCAATTGCGGCTGATGCGATCGGCGCTTCTGAGCTGGCGGCTGATGCCGTGACCGAGATTGTAAACGGCGTCCTGACCACGGCCATGACAGAGGCATATCCAACTGACGGCAGCACTGCGACAGTTGCTCAGATGCTGTATCTGATTGCCCAGTCTATCGGCGAGTTCAGCGTTTCCGGCACAACCATCACGGTCAAAAAGCTGGATGGCACAACCACAGCGGCCACCTATACGCTTGATTCGTCAACTGCCCCGACAAGCCGCACACGCGCAACCTGAGGCTGATCAATGTCGATCGCTCACATAGTAACGCGAGGTATCGGGCCGGACGCAGCCATCAAGGGCATTATAACGGCCGGTATTCTTGGCGGCGCCGCTGATGAAACAGCCCCTACGGTATCCAGCGCCACTATCAACACCGCTGGAACCACGATCACCTTTGCGTTTAGTGAAGCGGTTGTGGCTACCATCTCCACCGGCTTCGCCCTAACTATGAGCGGTGGCGCAGTAACGGCCACATACTCAAGCGGTAGCGGTTCATCTTCTCTGGTCTATACGCTGTCCCGTACAGTCCAATATGGTGAAACCGGCACCCATGCCTATACCCAACCAGGGAACGGCATTGAGGACACATCTGGCAATGACCTAGCCACCTATTCAGGCGCTACGGTCACGAACAACAGCACAGACGGTCAGGACGTAACAGCTCCAACCGTTTCAAGCAGAACCCTTGCAGCCAACGGCACCAGCCTGACAATCGCGTTCAGTGAGTCGGTGGAGTTTGGGGCTGGAAGTAACACAGGCTTTGCGCTGACCCCGACAAACGGCGGAGCGGCTGTAACGCTGTCCTATGCAAGCGGTTCAGGTTCGTCCAGTCTGGTCTACACGGCAAGCCGGACGATCAAGAGCACGGAAACCCTGACGCTGGCTTATGTCCAGCCCGGGAACGGTGTTCAGGATGCAGCTGGTAACGATCTGGTTAGCTTCAGCGGTCAGTCTGTAACCAATAACAGCACGCAGAACGCGGCTCCAACCGATATCAGCCTGTCCGGCTCCAGCGTACTGACCACTGGCGGCCTAAACGCTGTCGTCGGCACTCTGAGCGCTACCGACCCGGATGCGGGTGATACCCATACTTTTACCCTGGTAGCCGGCACTGGTGACACCGATAACGCCAGCTTCAACATCAGCGGCGCGAATCTGCGGTGCAACGACCCCAGCGGGCTGACACCGGGCGCCTATTCAGTCCGGATTCAAACGACCGACAGCGCAACAAACACCTATGCCGAGGCTTTCACGATTACAGTGGTAGAGCCGGGCGGCGGATCAATCTACGAATTCAATTCATTCCTTTCTGGCTTTAGGCTGAGGTTCTGATATGCACGGTTTGACAGGTTACAAGTCCGGTTCAGGCACCAATGACAACGACCTGATTTTCGGAACCCTACTCAACATGGATACGTATGACACGTTCGAGCTGATGTCCACGGCCGGCGCCATGGATGTGTTCGTGTCATTGGATGGAACCAACTTCACAACCGCAGCTTTATCACTTGCTGACCTTGGCGCAATCACATCTGACCCGGTTGTGGTGACTGCAGCAAACAGGCTGTATGGTTTCCGTGGCAAGTTCGCAGCTATTCAGGTACGCCAGAATGGTGCAACTGCTGTGGTTAACGCCAGCATTCGGTACGGGGTGATGTGATTGGCCGCTCCAAAAGGTAATAAGTTCTGGGAAGCAAGAAGCAAGCACGGACGCAACCCGATATTCGGCTCCCCCGAACAGTTGTGGGATGCTTGTTGCGAATATTTCGAATGGAATGAAGCCAATCCGTTGTGGGAAACCAAGTCGTATCAGTATCAAGGCGTCCCAGTTCAAGACCAGATTCCGAAGATGCGCGCCATGACAATTTTCGGGCTTTGCGGATTCCTAGATATATCAAAGACTTGCTGGGATGAATACAAAGTGCGAGAAGGTTTTGGTTCAGTCACTACGCGAGCCGAGGAAATTATCAGGCGCCAGAAGTTCGAAGGTGCAGCCGCCGAGTTCCTGAACGCCAACATCATCGCCCGTGATTTGGGACTTGCTGATAAGTCTGAACTGACCGGAAAAGACGGCGGCGCCATCGAAGTGAAAGAACAACCAATTTCTGATCGCGATCTAGCAAGACGGATTGCGTTCATTCTCACCAAGGCCACAAAGGCCGACGACTCCACAAGCAACTAAGCAACAAGCAGGAGATACACCATGAGCAAGATCAGAACATCACTCCACGGCCGACTGGCAGGACTGGACCACAGCAACCGACTGATGGTCCCTGGCGGCTTTGTATCAGGCGACCACGGCAGCCAGATTCTGTTGCCGAGTACAAACTCGGTTACGTTCTTCGATGATTTCATCGGCGATCTGGTGCAGGACGAATGGGGCTTTGTTGAGGGCACAGACTCAGCTACCAGTGCGGCCGCAATCCTGGCGGGCGGTATTGGCGGCGTGCTGCGGCTGACCACTGGCGACGCCGGCACAGGCTATGCGGCCGATGCCGAGCAAATGAACATGGCTCTGCAGTGGCAGGCATCGAACGGTGGCCTGTTCATTGAGGCCCGCCTTAAACTGTCAGCTATTACAACCTGTTACGCGTTCATCGGGTTCACCGATACCCTGGCGCTTGAGGCCCCGATTGTGTCGGCTTCATCGGCTAACACACTGACCACCAACGCCAGCGACGCCGTGGGCTTCATGTTCGACACCAATATGACCAACGACACTTGGTGGCTGACTGGCGTGGCCAATGACGTGGACGCAACTGCGCAGAACACCGGTTATGCGCCTGTGGCAGACACCTACGCCAAGTTCCGCATTGAAATTGACAGTGCAGGCGCTGCGTCGTTCTTCTACAATGGTGTGCAGGTCGGCACCAAGATGACTGGCGCGATCACTCCTGCCGCAGACCTGACGCCAATCATCACCGTGAGCAAGCTGTCGGTTGCTGCATCGATGACCATGGATATCGATTACGTCGCCCTGGGAATGCAGAGAGCATAGTGACGTTTTTCGCCATGGAGTATCGGATTTTCCCGAGCCAGTACCGAGAAACATGGCGAAATGTGACAAAACCCTGAATGCTTGACGAAATCCTAGCCAAAATCGCAGAACTGCCTGAAAAGGAAAAGCAGTCAATGGTTGCCGAAGTCATGGCGGCTACGAAGGACGCGGTTTGGATTCCGAACCCTGGGCCGCAGACTGAAGGATACTTCAGCAAGGCCGATGTTCTGCTGTTTGGCGGTAATCCAGGCGGAGGCAAGTCTGGGTTAGAAATTGGGCTTGCTCTCACTGCGCATTATCGGTCTTTGATTGTTCGGAAGAACTTCAACGATCTCGAAGGGCTGATCGACAACACCAAAAAGATGCTGGGCACCGATGATGGCTTTGTCGGCGGCAACCGCCCTAAGTATCGCAAGCCCGATGGTGGCGTAATCCATTACGCCGGCCTGCCTGAAGATGGCGGGATTGGCGGGCACCAGGGCGTTGATCATGACTTGTTGTGCGTTGACGAAGCCGCGCAGATTCCTGAAAACCAAGTCCGCTTGATGATGGCATGGGTTCGTAGTGACAGACCTGGGCAAAGATGTCGCACAGTGCTTGCCAGTAATCCGCCGCTGGATAGCACGGGAGACTGGCTGATTGCTTACTTTGCCCCGTGGCTTGATGAGCAGCATCCGAACCCCGCAAAACCTGGAGAGTTGCGATACTTTCTGCCAGATCCGCGCGGCGGCGATAGAGAATGTGAGCAGCACGAAACCGCAGAAATCCAGGGCGTGACTGTTTACCCGCAGTCTAGAACCTATATTCCGTCAAAGTTCACAGACAACCCGTATTACGATCCGCAGCAGTATGCTAAGTCCCTTGCCGGTCTCGGTGACCAGCAACGCGATATTCTGATCAGCGGCAATTTCATGTTGTCCCGCAAGCAAGATCCAAATCAGCTAATACGAATTGAGTGGGTCAAGGCTGCGCAGGCTCGATGGACGCAAGATCCGCCGCAGGGAATTCCTATGTGCGCCATCGGCGTTGACGTGGCTCAGGGCGGTGACGACAACAACGTTATTGCGTATCGGCACGACGGATGGTTCGGCGAGCTTGAGGTTGTTCCTGGATCTGCAACCCCGCTTGGTACCGATATAGGCGGCGAGGTAATCAAGCGCAGACGGGATGGTGCTGTTGTTGTGCTTGACTGCGGCGGCGGATATGGCGGCGCGGCCTTCAAGAATTTGAAAGAAAACAGCATAGAGGTCATGGCCTATGTTGGCTCGCACGGGTCCATGGCCAGAACTGAGCCTGACCGCCTTTTGGGCTTCTCAAACAAGCGGACAGAAGCGTGGTGGCGGATGCGTGAGGCGCTTGACCCTGGGCAGCCAGGAGGCTCAAGGATCGCGCTTCCGCCAGATGCGGCCCTGCTGTCAGATTTGACGTCGCCACGGTACGAAGTCCGCAACAATCAAATTGTCCTTGAAACGAAAAAAGACCTTGTTAAGCGCATCGGAAGATCACCGGACCGTGGCGACGCGGTTGTCATGGCATGGTCTGTAGGGCCAAAGATTTCGACCAGTTACGGGCAATGGCAAAGCGGCGTTGGCGGAATATCCGGCCGGGCGCCAAGGGTTGTCATGGGCAGGGATTCGGCGAGGCGCAGACGGTGATACTGGCTCCATTCGATATCAACACAGACCTGACCCGGTGCCTGCAGATGGCTGTCGATATGCACAAGGCCAGCATCTTTTCCGCCCTAGAGTACGACAAAGCGAAGGTAATCAAGCTGTTTCTGACTGCGGACGAGCACAACGGAGACCCGTACTTCTTCTGGGTGGTCCGCGATCCTGTTATTGGCGCTGTTGGCATGATGATTGGGTTTGCCCGCTCGCATTTCTGTAGCGAAGACACGTATTCCATTGATCTGTTGCTGTGGGTGGACACTCCGTATCGCGGCACCCAGTCAGGAGAGATGCTGGTTACACGCTATCTGGAATGGGCTGTTGAACTTGGTGTTACACTGCCAATGATAGGAAGCTCGACGGGTATCGACATTGACCGGACAAAGGCGTTCTACGAGCGCTGCGGTTTCGAGTGTGTTGGCCACAATTTCATTGCGAGGATTTGACCATGGTTTGCGGCAAAGGCCCGTCGATAGGCGGAAAGGTAAAAAAAGAAGCCAAGCGCTTTGGCAACAAGCTCAAAAAAGGCGTGAAGGATGTCACTGAAAACGCGCTGGATATTGCCACGGTTGGAACGTACAGCGCAGCCAAGAAAGGAGTCAGGAAGATTGGCGACATGCTGACCCCTGACATGCCAGAAATCATCATTGAAGGCGATCAGGCGGCAGAAGCCGGCCCTCAATACGTAATGCCGGACGAGGAAGAAATCCGCCGCGCTCGCCGCCGCCGTGGCGCTTCATCGCGTTCCGGCCGGTCTGCTACTATCATGAGTGGCGATTCAACCGACACGCTGGGTGGCTGAACGTGCACGAGCGCGCTAAAGAACTCATCAGACAGGCCGATAACCTATTCGAGAAGCGCGGATCTCTTGTTTCGTTGTGGCAGGAAATGGCCGACAACTTCTATCCAGAAAGGGCCGACTTCACGAGCAGCCGCAGTCTCGGCAGTGAGTTTGCTGACCACCTGATGACGTCCTATCCGGTCCTGGCGCGCCGCGACTTGGGTAATGCGTTCAACGGCATGCTACGCCCGAGGTCGAAAGACTGGTTCAAGCTGGCTGTCCGTGAGAATGATTCGGTCGATACCTACGGTAATCGTTGGCTTGAATACGCGTCTGGCGTTATGCGCAAGGCAATGTATGACCGCAAGTCACTGTTTACTCGGGCAACCAAGGAAGGCGATCACGACTTTGCCACCTTCGGCCAGACGGTTGTTTCAGTTGAGCCCAGCCGCGATCTGACGCACCTGCTTTACCGCTGCTGGCATCTGCGTGACGTGGCGTGGTGCGAGAACGAGAACGGTGTGATTGATACCGTTTATCGCAAGTGGAAGCCATCGGCTCGCACACTGGCCAGTCTGTTCAAAGACGTGCATCAAAGCGTTCGCGACAAGCTGGAGAAAGACCCGTATTGCGAAATCAATTGCATGCACGCCGTGGTTCCATCCGAATCATATGCAGGCGAGAAGAAATACAAAACGCCATTCGTATCCCTGTATGTTGATGTGGATAATCAGCATGTCATGGAAGAGGTGGGCTCCAAGCGACTGCGGTACGTCATCCCTCGCTGGCAGACGGTTTCAGGTTCTCAGTACGCCTATTCGCCGGCCACCATCGTCGCCTTGCCTGATGCCCGCCTGATTCAGTCCATGACGCTAACCCTGCTGGAAGCCGGCGAGAAGGCTGTCAGTCCGCCGATGATCGCTGTGAAAGAGGCTATCCGGTCCGATGTGGCGCTGTATGCTGGCGGTATCACTTACACCGATGCGTCTTATGATGAGCGCCTTGGCGAAGTGCTGCGCCCGTTGAGCACAGATCGAAGTGGAATCCCATTCGGAATTGATTTGCGCAACGACGTCAGGGAAATGATTTCCGAGTGCTTCTACCTGAACAAGCTGTCGCTGCCACCCCAAGGCGATATGACAGCCTTCGAGGTCAGCCAGCGCATTCAGGAGTACATCCGTCAGGCTCTACCCATCTTCGAGCCAATGGAGCAGGATTACAACGGCGCGCTGTGCGAAGAGACATTCGCCATCCTGTTCGAGTTCGGCGCCTTTGGTCCAATCGAGAATATCCCCCGGGATCTGCTGGACAAGAATGTCGAATTCAAGTTTGAAAGTCCGCTGCACGACGCTATCGAGAAAGAGAAAACCCAGAAATTCACCGATGCCGCCAACCTTCTGGCTGTTGCTGTTCAGATCGACCCTGATGCGCCGGTTAACCTAGACCCCCGCGTCGCCTTCCGTGACGCACTGCAGGGCATTGGCGTACCGTCCACATGGATCACGCCAGAAGAGGAAGCCGAAGAAGCCTATGCCGCCAACGAACAGAAACGCCAGATGCAGAGCATGGCGCAGATGGCCGCAATGGGCGCCGAGGGCGTGAAGATTGGAGCCGAGGCCGACAAGGCCGTAATGGAAAACGAGAATGCAGCCTAACCCGTATTCGTTCCCGGATCTGGAAGTCAGCGAGGCCGCTGCCATCATCGCGGTGGCCAAGGGCGAGGCAAGCCCTGATCAGCAGATTCTGGCCTTCCGCACGATAGCGGACAAGATCAGCAACATGTATGACTTTCACTACTACCCGAAATCACCAAGGGATACGGACTTTGCGCTGGGCAAGGCGCAGGTCGGCCAGCTCATGGTCGGCATCGTCAAGTCAGGCACAGAACCTTTCCGGCAACAGGCTTTGAAGAAAACCCAGTCACCGCCAAAAAAGAGGCAATAAATGACAATCGAGGCTCCCCTGGAAACAGGCACTCAACCCACAGCAGAACCAGACACCACTACCATCGTAGATGCGCCAGCAGCACCGGCTGCACCCCAAGCGACAACCGAAGGTCTGCTTTTCACCGCCAGCGACTGGCGCGAAAAGATGGCCAGCGGCGACGAAAAAGTATTGAAGCAGTTGGAGCGCTACGCGACGCCGGATCAAGTGGCAAAGGCGTTGATTGAAACAAAACGCAAGATTTCGGCCGGCGAGTTCAAGAAGCCGTTGGCAGCTGATGCCTCGCCTGAAGATGTGGCGGCATGGCGCCAAGAAAACGGCATCCCTGAGTCATTTGACAAGTACGAAGTAAAGCTATCGAATGGCATGGTGATCGGCGAGGAAGAAAAGCCATTTGTCGATGAATTTCTGAAGGTGGCGCATGCCGTCAACGCCACGCCCGAAACCGTCAACAAGATGTTGGGCTGGTATTACGAAACAACAGACGCCCGTGCAGAAGAGCAGATACAGTCTGATCTTGCATACAAGCGCGAGGCAGAGGAAACACTTCGCAGCGAGTGGGGCGCAGATTATAAAACCAATCTGAACCTGCTCAACTCGGTGTTTGATACTGCGCCGGAAGGACTCAAGCAAAACCTGATGTCTGCCCGGCTGGCTGATGGAACAGTCTTAGGCAACAACCCAGAAGCCTTAAAGTTTCTGGCCGGGTTAGCCCGCGAAATCAACCCGATTGCAACAGTAGTCCCAGGCGCTGGCGCCGGGGCACCTCAAGCAATCGCGGATGAAATTGCCAAGCTGACAAAACTCGCTGGTGATTATGACAGCGAATACTGGAAAGGGCCGAACTCGGCCAGCATGCAAAAACGACTGGATGACTTGCTGGCTGCGCAATCTCGCATGAAGTAATCCAGATTACCACCGCACAAAGAAGGCCCCAATGTTGTTTGGATCGGCCCCGCAAGGAATCCCCGATCCCAAATAAACGCTGGTCTCCCCATCGAGAAGCGGAAAAAACCCCGTAATTTCAATCTCATGAGGATACAGCAATGGCTGATACCGCATTTCAGACAAAATACAGAATGGAGTTCATCGCAGGGTTTGAGCAGCGCCAAGCTTACCTGCGCGGAACAGTAACCACAGAAGCCAATGTAAACGGCAACCAAGCAGTTTTTCTGGTAGCTGATTCCAATGGCGAAACAGCAGTTACCCGTGGTGCAAACGGTTTGATTCCGGCAAAGGCCGATAACCTGACCCAAAACACCGCAACCCTGGTGGAATGGCACGATCTGCGCCGCAAGACCCGGTTCAACATTTACGCCGGCCAAAGCGATCAGCGCCGCATCATGCAGATGAACTCCATGGGCGTCATCAATCGCAAGATTGACAGCGACATCATCACCGCGCTGGAAACTGGCACCCAGGACACCAGCACTGCAGTTCGCATGTCCCTGGATCTGGCAATGCACGCCTATACCATTCTCGGCAACAATGCCGTTGAAATGGATGGCAACATTTTCTGTGCAATCACCCCGGCCGCGTTTGCCTACCTGATTCAGACCAAAGAGTTTGCTTCGGTTGACTACGTGAACACCAAGCCGTTCGCGAACATCGCGCGCGCCTTCAGCTGGGCCGGCATTAACTGGATTGTTCACCCAAACCTGTCCGGCAAAGGCACCAGTGCAGAAAAGTGCATCATGTACCACCGCTCAGCGATTGGTCACGCTATCGACACAACCAACATGAACATCGCTGTTGGCTATGACGAAGAGCAGGACTATTCCTTTGCGCGCACTTCCTGCTTCATGGGTTCCAAGCTGCTGCAAAACAGCGGCGTGGTTATCATCAATCACGATGGCTCAGGGTACGCAGCATCCTGATCTGCTTAGGTAGGAGAAAATACCATGGCATACGTAGCAACCAATCCCCCGGTTCTTGTGACTTCCCGTTTCGGTTCCGGTCCTGCGCTGTGGATGTACACGTCCACTGATATCCATACTGACGTTGACGCGGCCGACTACTTTTCCAATGGTGACGCATTGGGCATGCAGGTTGGTGACGTGGTTATCGTCAGCAAGTCGAGCGCCACTATTGGCAGCACACTGCACTATGTGAGCACCGTTACAGCTGGCGGCGCTGCTAGTGTGGAGCCTGCCATTTTGGCGTAAACTGTTGGGGGTGTTTCGGCACCCCCACTTACTCCGAGGTTTCCATGGAACAAAAAGCAACGCACCGTCTGGTTCCGCAAGCACTGAAGGGTGCAGAATTCGCAAGCACCACGCATTCGGCCACGCCGGACGCAGGCACCCCGTATTCGCGCATCCTTGAGCCGACCTATTGGGCGCTGGTTTCGTCCAATCTGCGTCCTATGGATGAGATCAAGGTCATTCCCCAGGACTTGGCCTATTACGCCCACTTGCTTGTCGTAGGCGTCACTAAAATGGACGTTTTCGTCAAGGAAATCAGCAAGGTTGACTTCGAGCCAGTGAAGAGCGAAGAGACCGATTTGGGCGATTACTTCATCAAGTATTCAGGCCCGATTGCAAAGCACCGCGTCATTCGGAAGAAAGACGGGCAGGTGATGATTGAGAACATCAGCACGAAAGAAGAAGCCCGCCGCTGGATTGCGGAACACGAAAAAGCCATCGCCGCGTAAAGGTGCCCCATGTCCCAGACTAAGCTGCAGTTGTACAACGGTGCGTTGCGGTTGCTGGAAGAGCGCAAGCTCGCCAGTCTTTCCGAGAACCGCGAGCCGCGCCGCGTGCTGGACGACATCTGGGACGAAGGGGCAATCAATGCCTGCCTGGAGATGGGGCTGTGGAACTTTGCCATGCGGACGGTGAAGGCTGAATATTCGCCTTCCGTCGAGCTATCCTTTGGCTATCGGTATGCTTTCGACAAGCCGACCGATTGGGTCAGGACGGCAGCCGTCTGTTATGACGAAACATTCACCACGCCTTGTCTGCAGTATCGGGATGAGGCTGGCTTTTGGTTTGCGCCTGTCGATACGCTCTACATCATGTACGTGTCGAGCGATAACCAATATGGCGCTGATCTTTCGTTGTGGCCAGACTCCTTTGCCAAGTTCTTCCAGTCCTATCTTGCCCTTGAAGCCTGCGGCCGCATTACCGGCAGCAAGTCCAGCAGGGATGACGTCGAAAAGGAGATGAAAAAGCGCAAGCTGGAAGCCATGAACAAGGACGCCATGAACGAACCGAGCAAATATCCGGCGACCGGCGCATGGGTCAGGTCGAGAGGCAACAGCGGAAGCGGTGATCGCGGTCCGCGCGGCAGGCTGATCGGCTGATGGGAAAGCAAAACGTCAGCCTTCTGGCATTCAATCGCGGGGTCGTCAGCCCGCTGGCCCTGGCTCGTGTCGATATTGAACGACTGGCTTTGTCGGCCGAGACGCAGACCAATTGGATGCCAAGAACCCTCGGTTCGATGATGCTGCGCCCCGGCATGCAGTATCTGACTTCCACCAAGAGCAACAACAAGGCTGTTCCAATCCCGTTCATTTTTGCCACCGACGACACGGCAATCATTGAGGTGTCGGATAGCATCGCCCGCTTCTTTGTCGATGACGAATTGATAACCCGCGTCGCCGTTTCTACCCAGGTCAACAACACGCTTTTTGGCGTTGACTTGTCTGGCTGGACTGATGAGGACGAATCAGGCGCGACTTCTGACTGGGCAATTGGCGGCTATATGTCGCTGCTCGGGTCTGGTTTCAATGCAGCCATCCGATCCCAGCAGGTTACAGTGGCTGCCGGCGATCAAAACGATAAGCATGCGCTGAGGATCGTTATCGAGCGCGGCCCCGTTGTGCTGAAGGTAGGCACAACATCAGGCGATGACTCATATATCAGTGAGACGATTTTAAAGACAGGAACGCACTCTCTGACGTTCACACCGACTGGCAACTTTTACATTCATCTTTCCAACGCCAACAAATATGAATCACTTGTTGATTCTGTGGCGATAGAGCCGGCCGGAACGCTTGAACTACCGTGTCCGTGGGCTGAGGCGGATCTGCCTAACCTGAGATGGGACCAGTCTGCTGACGTTGTTTATGTTGCCTGCAAGGACTACAAACAGCGAATGTTCCAGCGGCGCTCTTTTGATTCTTGGTCAATCGTTGAATATGAGCCGGATGATGGGCCGTTCTTCACATACAACCAAACGGCAACCCGGCTTACGCCATCAGATATTAGCGGCGATATCACAATAACTGCGTCCAGATCGTTTTTCAGGTCAGGCCATGACGGCGCGCTGTTCCGTATTGATTCAGTCGGCCAGCAGGTGCAGGCTGATATCACGGCTGAAGATCAATACACCGACGAAATCCGCGTCACAGGGGTGGGGGCAACGCGAGCCTTTGCCATTGTCATTGCCGGTACGTGGACGGCTACCATCACGCTGCAGCGGTCTGTAGCCGAACCAGGGGCTTGGGTGGACGTTTCGACCTACACCGGCAACGTCAGCACAACTTACAATGATGCGCTTGATAACCAGATCATTTACTACCGGATAGGCGTCAAGGCTGGTGACTTCACGTCTGGCACCGCTGACGTCAGCTTGGTGTTCTCTGGCGGGTCGCGCACCGGCATATTCAGGATAACGTCGGTAGCATCAACCACTTCAGCGAATGCCAGGGTAATCGTGGCGCTTGGTGGAACAGATTCGTCCAGCGCATGGGCTGAAGGTATGTGGTCAGATTACAGTGGCTGGCCTTCTTCTGCCGCTCTGTACGAAGGCCGCATGTGGTGGGCAGGCAAAGACAGAATATGGGGCTCGGTGTCGGATGAGTATGAAAGTTTTGATGACGAAGTTGACGGCGATTCCGGCCCTATCATTCGAACTATTGGCGCTGGTCCTGTTGATACTATCAATTGGCTGCTTCCTTTGCAGCGGCTTATTCTGGGTACTGCGGGAGCCGAGAAATCCGCGCGATCTACCTCCTTCGACGAACCACTGACGCCTACCAATATCAACCTGAAGGACGCATCGACGCAGGGGTCATCGTTCATTGCTGCGGCCAAGATTGATTCACGCGGCGTGTTCGTGCAGCGGTCGGGGAAGCGGATTTATCAGCTCAGCTATAACATCCAGTCGAACGACTACGAAACAACGGATATGTCGGTCCTGAATCCTGACATTGGCAATCCGTCAATACTGAAAGTTGTTGTTCAGCGGCAGCCAGATACACGGATTCACTGCATTCGGTCTGACGGCAAGGTTGCTGTTCTGATCTTTGACCCGGTTGAAACTGTGACCTGTTGGGTCTTGGTTGAGACAGACGGGATAGTAGAGGATGCCGTGGTTCTGCCGGGAACGGATGAGGATGATCTGTACTACATTGTACGCAGAACCATTGATGGGTCTACGGTTCGTTATCTTGAAAAATGGGCAAAGGAAGATGAGTGTGTTGGCGCCGCAGTGACAAGGCTTGCCGATAGCTTCTACCTGTACTCTGGCGCATCGACTGCCACCATCACCGGACTGGACCACTTGGAAGGCGAATCGGTGGTCGCCTGGGGCAACACCAAGCCGCTGGGAACCTATACCGTCAGTGGCGGCAGTATTACGCTTTCCGAGGCCGTGACGTCTGCAGTGGTGGGGCTGTATTACTCAGCTTCCTACAAAAGCTCCAAGCTGGCCTACGCTGCCAATCTCGGGACCGCCCTCTGCCAGACCAAGAAACTGAACAAGCTGGGCCTGATCCTGGCCAATACTCACGCCCAAGGGGTTCAATACGGCCCAGACTTCGACAACCTCGATGACCTGCCCGGCGTCGAGAGCGGTATAACTGTGACTGATGACACCATTCACACGGCTTATGACGAAGACATGTTCGAGTTTAATGGTGAGTGGGACACAGATTCCAGGCTGTGTCTGTTTGCCGAGGCTCCCAAGCCCTGCACGGTCCTGGCGGCGGTCATGTCCATCCAGACCAATGATGACGGTTGAGCCGGCTGGCCCCGAACAAATAGCCCTGTTTTACGGGAAAGTCCCCGTCACCATGACAGCCTTTTGCCTGAGTCGCGACGGCCAGCCCGTTGGCCTGTTCGGTCTGGAGTGGCACAAGGGCTATCGCATCGCGTTTTCCAGCCTTCTCCCCGAGGGCAGATTGTACAAAAAACATATCCTGAAATGCGGTAAACTGCTGGTTGAGCTGATCAAAGAGTCTCGATTTCCCGTGTTTGCCGTCAGGGACAAGAACGAACCATCCTCGGACGCCCTGTTGAGGCATCTGGGTTTTGAGCCGCACGACAACGAGGTTTATCTATGGCAATGGCAGCAGCAATAGCGCAACTTTCAGGCGCGGCCATTTCTGCCTATGGCACTCTTGCCGGCGGCAAAGCAGACCGAGAGATGGGCGAGATTGAGAAGGCCCAGTATTACGAAAGGGCACTGAAGGTTGAAGCCGTTGCCCAGCGAGAAGCCATTGCCGAGCGCGAAAAAGCCGGTCTGTACAAGTCGCGAGCAAAGGCTGTCACGGCCGCATCTGGCCTTGCTTCTGATGATCCTGGCGCAACTCGAATCCAACAAGACCTTGAAGCCCAGGGCGAATACAACGCCATGGCCGCCCTTTACAGCGGGTATCAGGAATCCAGGTCTCTGCGCAATCAGGGCAATGTCGCACAGACCGAAGGGGAAAACGCCTACAAGGCTTCCAAGGTCGGCGTGCTGACCAATCTGCTGCAGACCGGGGGGTCCATGTATATGTCCTATGGCGGCGGCGGTCCTTCGGCAAGTGGTGGATCTGGTGCCGGCAGTGACAACCTGAACCGTCGCATGGCCGCGAGGAAACGCTAATGCCCAAGATTCAGGACATGATCGGGCAGCGTGGCATCCAGGTTGGCGGTGGCATTGCATCTGGTCGCACCGGGCAGGTCGAGAGCGCAATCACCAATCTGGGCAACACCGTCGAAACCATTGGTCAGCGCATTCAGGAGCGTGAGGACCGGATGGGCTACATCAAGGCAAAGTCTGAATTCCTGAAAAAGAAGACGGAAGCCGATAGCGCTTTCATGGATGACGAGGATTACAAGACTTTCGTTCCACGCTATTCCGAGGCCATGAACAAGGCCCGTGACGAATCTCTGCAGGCCATACGCCACCCCGATCTAAAGGCGCAGTTTGAAGCCGACGCCGGACTGGATATCCAGCAAGGGCTTTCCAGAACCGCCCAGCTTGCATGGATGAAAGAAAAGGAATACGGCAAGGCTGGCGTGATCAATGTTCTGTCACAGAACCGTGAGGCATTCCTGCGGGCTGGCGACGAAGCAACCCGTGCGGCCATCATCAAGAACGACCTGGACACCATCCAGACCGCCCGTGACGTTGGCTATGTCGCCGCCGATGATGCCGAGGCAATGCGGATCAAGCGGACCGAGGATCTGGCTCAGTCCTACATCGAGACAAAAGACCCTAACATGCAGCTTCAGTTGCTGCAGGAACAGGGCGGGTATGCGGATTACATACCGGCCGACAAGCGCAAGGCCATGCAAGACAGGGCGCAGGCGCAGATCGTCACTCAGCAACTCATGTTCGAAAAGCAGCGGAAGCTGGCTGTGCAACAAGCCCATCTTGACGCGCTGGATAGCATTGATCGCAATGGCTCACTGCAAGGCATTCCGGCTAACGCATGGAGCGCCATGGACGCCAAGCAACGCAACGGGCTGTTGGCTTACTCAAAGGCTGTTGCCTCTGGCAGCTACATCGCGACCGATTATGTGGGCACCTATTACCCGCTGGTCGCCATGGCCAATAATCCAGCACAAAAGGCCGAGTTTGCCCAGATGGATCTGGCGGAATACCGCATGAAGCTGGGCAACTCAGAGTTCAAGGAACTGGTAAAGCTGCAGGGTGACATCAACGAAGGAAAGGGTAAGGGGCAGGACAACCCTGCGTTTCTTTCAATCCTGACTGACAAGCAGGCCGTTGATAATGCGCTCAAAAACCTGACGGGCAAGGCGGGTGCGTCTAAGTACGATGATGACGACAGAGAGTTTGCCAATGCGTTCTATCGGGTCGTTAACGATGAAATGCGGATCTGGCTTGAGAGCAACCCGGGCAACAAGAAGGTTCCCCCGGCTGAACGCGACAAAATCATTGATAAGCTGACGGACAAATCATTCACCAAGGTGGAAACGCTGTTTGGTGTCGATGCCTTTTGGCCTGACGCTGACGCAACTGTACTGGAAGAAATTCGGTCTGATTTGAAGCGTGCCGGAAAGCCGGTTACTGCTTATACTGTGTTCAGCACATATCAAAAAGCCAAGAAGGCGGGGATCATTGAATAATGGGGCGCTTCTCTGAAATCATTGAGAAATCAGACTTTTCAGTATCGCCTGATGTTTCAAAAAATCCTGACCAATTTGCCGCCGATCAAGACCTTGCCGGCCAGACTGGTTTGCCTGTCGATTACGTCGAGCGCAACCGCATCGAGGCCGAGAAGGTCAAAAAGCAGAACGTCGATTATTCCAAGTTTGCCGATATGGAGCTGGGCGCGTCACTGACCGACCCGACATTCTCCAATCTGGCGCAGGATGATCTGGAAAACCTGTCCTATCTGGAAAAGACGTTCAAGGGCCTTGGCACGACCATCAGCGAATCCTTCAAGCAGGGCGCCAAGGGTGGTGCGCTATCGGCCATTGAGGATGGCGCCAAGCCTGCCACTGCTGGCATGATGCCGGGCGTCTATGACCCGTTTGTGTCGGATATCTTCGAAGAGCGCAATCCTGGCTTGATGGGAGACGTTAAGCAGGCCGCTGCAGGTATCGCCATAGAGTCGATCCAGCAGAACGAAGAAGCCATCAGGGCTGCCACGCCTGAAGGTCTGGACGTATTGCAGAAGGGCATTCGGTCTGGCGTCCAGTCGCTGTCTCAGATGGCACCGGGGTTTGTGGCGTCCCTGGCGACCCGTAGCAGCGCCCCAATGCTGTCAATTGCTGGCGTGCAATCCTATGGCTCGGCCTATTCCAAGGCCCGTCAGGAAGGCTATTCACCTGAACAGGCGGCTTCCTATGGCATGATTGATGCTGCCGTCGAGGTGGCCACCGAGAAGCTGCCGGCCGACAAGCTGCTGAAGATTACCGGCGAGTTCGGCAATCAGACGTTGAAAAACGTTGTGAAGTTCATGGTGACTGAAGCCAGTACCGAGCAGGTCGCCACTTTCCTGCAGTCGCTGAACGCTCAACTGTTTGGCCTGGACGAAGAGCTGGCCGCAGCCGACACTGCTGCAGAACAGGCCAAGATCCACGCTGAACGCGCGGCCGTCACCCTGGTTGCGACCGTTGTGGCCGGTGGATCTCAGACTGGTATAGCGGCCGGCGTTGGCAAGGCAGCAGATAAGCTGTCAGGTGGCAAGCAGCAACTGCAGGACATGGTTGCATCTGCCGAACAGTCCAACCTAAAGCGCCGCTCCCCCGAACAGTTCCGTTCATTCCTGCAGACCGTTGACCCTCTGGCCAACGTGTTTGTTCCTGCCTCTGCCTTTGAAGGCGTCCAGCTTGACCCATCTAACAAGACCCTTGCCCAGGTAGCTGCTCAGCTTCCGCAGGCCCGCGCCTTGAATGGTGACGTGGTTATTTCTGTCGCCGACGTTCTGACCGACATTCCCGCCGATATGTTTTCGCAGGTCGCGCCTTTCGTCCGTGTCGAGGCCGATGGCGTGGCAGAAATCGAAGGCCGGCCGGACATGAAGGATCTGATCGAGCAGGTCAACCGCGAGTCTGAGATGGCCACTCAGTCCAAGGCGTTTCAGAAAGACCTGTCAAGCCAGCTGGTGGCAACCGCCCGCGTTCGCCCCGAAGAAGCTACCAAATACGCCGCCGTTGTCGGTGCCCGCCTCGAAACGCTTGCCGTAGACAAAGGCATGACGTTTGACGAAGCAGTGAAGGAATACATCGGCGAGCTGCGCGTTGTTGGGCCTGATGTTCCGCTGATCGGCGAGAATGTCATGGAGCAGGCAAAGGCAGAAGGATACGAAGGTAGCGATCAGACAGAAGCCGCAGAGTGGGTAAGCGCAAAAGCAAAAGGGCTTGATATGTCCCAGGCTGCGCGCATGCAGAGGGCGGCTGAGCAGGGGTTTGATACTGGCAAGGTTTGGTATAGGGGGCAATTAAAACCATTCGAAGAAGATAAAATAAAAAACATTACTTGGTTTACCGATTCTCCAGAATACGCAGATTCATATACTATTTCACCAACTATGAAAGAAGCATTTTCTGGAGAAAATATAACTCAGGCGTATTTGAATAAAGATAAAAGATTTGATTTCGGGTATAGAACATTAAAAACAGATGTCAAAAAATCAGACGTTTATGAGAGGGTGCAGGGCGGAATTCTTGAGGCATATGATCGTGGCCTTATAGATAAGGACAAAGCAATATCTTTACATGATCATGTATCAGAACTTATAAAAAAGTCAGGCAATGAGTATAAAAAAGTTTACGAATGGTACAATGAAGACCCTGAAATATTCAGAATAATTAAAGAGTCTGGGTTTGATCATGTGACGACAAAGGAAGGTTTTGCAGATAGCTATAATGCTGTCGGGATGCTTTATCCTGAAAGGATACGCTCAGTCAACGCTGCATTCGACCCCGCACAAAAAGAGTCGCCCAACCTGCTGGCGCAATCCTACACGCCCGAAGAAATCGAATTCCTACAATCCCAAGGCGTCTACGAAGGCGAGCCGGTATCGGTAGAATCCGTTCAGGCCAATAAAGACAGGGCAAAGGCCGTAGTAAATGAGCTGCTTTCATCCGGTGCGATAACCGCTGATCATGCCTTTCGCGGCACGACAATGGCCGAGATTGGCGCTATCCGTTCGACCGGTGAAATGCAGGTTGGACGCGATGCTGAAGGCGTTGCCGGAATATCCGCTGCAGTCATCGGCGACGGCAAGTTTCCGGTGTACGGTGACGGCGTTGGCATTATAGTTCCGCCTGAATACCTGACAGAATCAGGCCGGGCAGGGGAGGTGTTGGTTGATGAAACGGTAGACCCTCGCAACCTGCAATATGTTGTGGATGGCAAGGTTGTTTCGTTCGATGAGCTTGGTGAACTGAGACAGCCGAAGCTGTTCTCACAGCCTGCTTTTGGCAAATTCGGCCCTGAGTCTATCGATCTCTTCAACAGGCTTTCTTCTATTTTTAGGAAGTCCTTTCCCACAGAAAGGCTTGATGAGTCCATTGTCCTTAAGCCGCTTATGGACACTTCTTCCTGGGACTCCAAAAGCCTCTCCGATTTGATCAAAGATGATTCCGGAATCCCTCAAGAATACCGCTTCCTCGGTGAGCCACCTTTCATTTCCATGCTCTCTGAGGTGGTCCGCGCTGCTGCGATAGAGCCTAAGGTTCTCGATTCTATTGTCAGATCGGTCCCCGTTAATGTGGTGAACGACCTCTTTGGATCTGAGCTTTCTGCCAAGATGGCTCTCCATGACCAATCGGTGTTCAAGGACGCTCTTGCATTCGATGCTAAGCTGCCTGTATCCGGCGCTGGTGATACTAGCCTTTCTGTTGCTCTTCTTGTGTTTGAGGCTGCACGCAGTGC
>FKKE01002436.1_pt1 | contig 29515 bp, 29 predicted proteins | sample 1106331 | NCBI WGS metagenome assembly FKKE01 (sample SAMEA3931202, study PRJEB13176) | freshwater metagenome | biome: Drinking water system; feature: drinking water; material: freshwater | place: China | collected 2013-02-06
GATCAGCGCGACGCCGAGCGCGTTGCGGCCGGCCGCGCCGGGGCGCCGGCTCACGCTTGCCCGCCGTGACGGTTGGTGGCGTCATCCAACTCGGCCAGCAAGTCCTCCAGCGCGCGTGCGGATTGCGTCTGCGCGTCGGCGAGTCTGGCCCGCGCGTCGTCGATCATCGCCGCGGCGCCGCCGAGCGCATCGAGCGCTGGGCCCGCGGCGGGTGGCGGCGCGTTGAAATAGGCAGGCGCCGGGCTGGTGCGGGCGGCGGCGTTTTCCTGGCGATAGAGATGCACGGCGCTTGCTGCCGCATCGTCCAACGCGCGCGCCTTGGCGTCGAGCGCTTCGATCTTCAGCGCCGCTTGATCGAACGCCTTGCTCATGGCTTCGAACTCAGCCCGCATCTTTTCCATGCGCGCCGAGAGCGCCGCCTTGGCGGCGTTGACCGGCGCTTCCAGTTCGAGGCGCGCGTCGGCGCGGAAATCCGAGAGCGCATCTGAGGCCGCCTTCGCGGCGCGATCCATCTTGCCGTAATCGGGGTAGGGGTCGTCGAAACCGGAATAGCCCTTGAGCGCGGCGAACACCCAGACGCCGGCGCCAAGCATCAGCAGAATAATGGCTTGCGGCGAATCCAACGCCAGCAGCGACCACAGATGGAAGCTCGCGTCGGAACCCATGTCGAGTTGCGCGCCATTTAGCGCCGCAAGCCGGTCGCGCCAGTCGGCGGCGAAGAGATTGAGCATCAGCGCCAGCATGCCGATCATGAAAAAGGCCAGCGCCCCCAGCGATTTCAGCGCCACATTGCTGTGCTGCAAGTAGCGCAGGCCCAGAAAGCCCGCGAAGTACCCGAGCGTGACATTCGCGCCTGACAAGCCGACCGCGGTGATGGCGCCGCCAAGCAGGCCGCGCGCATCGTCCTCGGCGAAGAGCGCGGCGCTGAACAAGGCCTCGAACACTGCAGCGCACAAGAGCAGCCCCGCTTGCAGCAGCGTTGAGTTCGGATAGACGGCCGGCCGCCTCAATCCGTGCTTGTGCTTGAAGGCATCGAGATCCTCGCGGGCTTGCTTGGCGCGCGCGGCGGCTTCGCTCCAATCGTGCGCGAGGCGCCCCGAGGCTTGCCGCAGCGCAAGTTTGGCGTCGAGGGCGGGACCGGCAAAATCTTGCGGCGCCGGCGCCAGCGCCCGGAGACGGCGCTCGGCGTCGGCCTTGGCGTCGTTACGCGATTGGTCCACCCGCGCCCGCTCCGCCGCCACCAACTCGATGGCGGCTCGTTCGGCCTCGGAAAGTTCGGCGGCGTCGTGGCGGGGCAAATTGCGGGCGGCGTCCTCGCGGGCGCGTTTGCGCAGGCCGAGCTTCTTGTCGAGCGCAGACGCGCTGAGGCTCTGCGGCAGCTTGGCTGCCGCATTTGACGCGCCGCTGGGTCTGGCCTGCCCTCCGTCCATCGCGAGCCGCTCCCGGTGAGCCACTAAAGCGCGGATGGCCGCCTTCTCCAAGCGCCACGTGCGCGCTATCAGGGGCTTGTGACCGATCTCCGAGATTTGCTTCGCCGTGCCGCGACCGCCGCCTGCGCCGCGGGCGAGGCGCTCCGCGCCAACCGCGCCGCCTGGGGCGTGATCGAGGCCGAGCACGGCCGCGAAGTGAAAATCGGGGCCGACAAGCGCGCCGAGGAACTGATCCTGGCGGCGCTGTCGTACGACAATGACTACCCGATCATCTCGGAGGAGGCGGGCTGGACGCGGGCCAGGGAACGGGGCGACCGCTTCGTCTGGGCGGTCGATCCGCTCGATGGCAGCGTGAACTATCTCCGCGGCTACCCGCACTGCGCGGTGTCGATCGCGCTTTTGGACCAGGGCAAACCGATTCTGGGCGTGGTCGATTGCTTCCTGATGCAGGAATGCTTTTCGGGGATCGTCGGCCACGGGGCTTGGCTCAACGGCGGCGACATTCGGGTCTCCGCGATCGACTCACCTGCCCGGGGTATTTTGCAGACCGGCGTGCCCTCGCGGGCAAGCGACGCCTCGATGCGGGCGTTCGAGCAGCGACTGCGAACCTGGCAGAAGGTGCGTATGATCGGCTCGGCGGCGACCGCGCTGGCCTATGTCGCAGCCGGGCGCGCCGAGGGATACCGCGAATCGGGGTCTATGATTTGGGACGTGGCCGCCGGGTGCGCGCTTGTACAAGCCGCCGGCGGGCGCTTCACCACCGAGGGCGCAGCCCTCGACCAACCGTTGGAGGTCGCCGCCAGCAACGGTCTTATCCCGCTGCCGGATTGAAGCGCGTTCCTTGCTCTTCCGTAATCAAACGACGGAAATCTGTGGCTTGCGCGTTAGCATCAGCAAATCGTGACACTCGCGCGCCGGGTGACCCATGGACAGGCCGTCAGCGGCGCTTCACAACTTAGGTCCTTTATCGTCGGTAGTTTGGTGCGGGGATGATCAGAGACGCGGTCCTGGTGGGATCGGCTCAGGCCGTAAGCGACGCATGGTCGGCGCGCGCCTCCTGGGCGCCGCGGCGCATGTCGGCGCGCGGCGCGCTCATCGTCGGCGCCGGCGAGGTTCCGCTGCCAGTGATTGCGCGCGCGCCGATCTGGGACAGCTTGGATTTTTCCGGCGTCAGCGCCAGCAGCATTATCCTGATCGAACCGCCCGCGGACGGCGCCGCCAAGCGTGCGGTGCTGACCCGCGCCGCCGACGCCGGGCTGAAGACGTTCGTGGTCGCCGATGGCGTGCTCCGGCGCCTTGCGCTCGCCGACCTGATCGGCAGCCCGCTCGGCGAAGTCGACTTCGAACGCATCCGTGCGGCCATCTCCGGCAAGCGCATTCTTATCACCGGCGGCGGCGGCTCGATCGGCGGCGAGTTGGCGCGCCGCATCGCCACGCTGGCCCCGTCGCGGCTCACGCTGCTCGATAGCTCTGAGCACAATCTCTACAAGATCGGCCTCGATCTGCCCGACGCCATGCCGGTGCTCGCCGACATACGCGACGCTGGCGCCATGCGCCGCTGGTTTGCGCGCGCGCGTCCCGAGATCGTTTTCCACGCCGCAGCGTTGAAGCAGGTGCCGGTGGTGGAGGCGTTCGCGAGCGAAGGCGTGCTCACCAATATTTGCGGGCTCCAGAACGTCGCCGAGGCCGCGCGTGCGGTCGGCGCCGACATGGTGTTCGTGTCCACCGACAAGGCAGTCGAACCCTCCGGCATCATGGGCGCGACCAAGCGGCTCGGCGAAATCTACTGCCAAGCGCTCGATCGCCAGGGTCCGCGCCGCGCCATCCCCGTGCGACTCGGCAACGTGCTGGGCTCGGCCGGATCGGTGGCGCCGATCTTCCAGGCTCAGCTTGCCGCCGGCGGGCCGCTGACGGTGACCGATCCGGATGTGACCCGCTTCTTCCTCTCGATCCCGCAATCGGCCGATGCGTTGTTGCAGGCGGCGACCGTCGGGCTCGACGCCGAACCGCGCGGCTGCGCGCTGGTGATCGAAATGGGCGAGGCGCTGCCGGTGGTCGAACTCGCCCGCGAGGTCATCCGGCTCGAGGGCCTGCGTCCCGACGCCGATGTGCCGATCATCTTCACCGGGCTGCGCCCCGGCGAAAAGCTGCACGAACTCCTGGTGGCGTCCGGCGAATGGCGCGAGGCCGATCCCGCGCCCGGCGTCATCGCGGTGGCGTCGCCGGCGCGCGCGCTCACCGATGTGATGCAGGTGATCGAGCAGCTGACGGCGCTGGCGCGGGAGGGCGACAACGACAAAATCGCGCCGGCTCTGTTCGCCGCCATCGGCGCCGCCGCCCCTGCGGACGCGCGCGCCCGCGCCTAAGAGTTCAAGGACAATCGCGCCAATGCGCAGTGCGAATCTCGCGCCATGCAGCGGCGGCATTGTCTTCGACCGATTGCAGCCTCAGGCGGAAATTTTGATACTCCAAGTGGTTGGGCTCGGCGAACGACGCTTCAACCACGTGCCCATCGTGCGCATCGAGGCTGATGGCGCCGTTGAGCGCGCCGCTCACACGGTACCGCGCGAGGCCATCGGCTTCACCCTCGTAGGCGGCGTTTGCAACGCCTAAGTCGCGCAACGGATTGTCGCTCGATCCGTCGGGCCAGATCAGCGCGACGCCGAAAGCGAAGTCCGCGCGCGGCGCCGGCGCGCCGGCATGGAGCGCGGTCAGTTCCGAGAGATCGAAGTCGTAGATGATCCACGGCTCATGCGTGACGCCGGTGCGCGCGTCGACGCCAAGACTGGGAACGCGCGCGTGCAATTGGCCGGCGTCGTAGCTGAGCCATGCGAACGTATCTTGCGTGGCGTCGCGCGCGATGCGCCCGCCGACGAGGGCGCGCGGCTGCCGGCGCTCGAGATCGAGCTCCGCCGTGACATACGCGGCGTTGGCGCAGCGGCTGACGATCTTCGCCACCTCCACCAGCGTCGAGCTGGCGCGATAGACGTAGATGTCTTCCGGCAATGAGCCGTCGGCATTGGTGCGCAGATAGTGATAGAGCCGCCCCACCGTGGGCGATTCAGCCCTGCGGCTGGGGGCGCCGGCGCAGGCGGCGAGCGCGAGGGCGGCAAGCGCGCCAAGCAGGATCGTCAACTTCATGGGCAAGCAGATGCGCCGTCGGCGGAGATTGGATGCGCCCGCGGCGGTTCAACGCGGGGCCCAAGCATGTTTTGCGCTGACCCCGGGACACTACGCCGCCCACAGAATCTCCGTGGGGGCGGCGGCGAAGAGAGTGTTGGCGATCGGCGCGCCGTTTTCGATGAGCGCACGTTTCGCCGGGCCGGCGATCAGCAGCAATCTTTGCTTCGCGCGCGCGATGGCCGCGAGCGTCATGGTCAGGCGCTCCGACGACCCGGCGGCGCCGGGCGCGTGAACCGCTATCACCGTCGCCCCGTTCGCGGCATCGAGCGCCGCTTCAAGCTCCGGCGAATGCGGAAACCACGAGGCGACATGGCCGTCCTCGCCCATGCCCAGCAGTGCGATATCGATGCGCTGGCGGGCGCAATTCTCATTTGCACGCCGCGCCGCCTCGGCGAGCGAGGCGTTGGCGGCGAACATCGGCACAAGCCGGGCGCCGGCGTTCAGCGCGCGGGCGAGCGCTCGGCGCAACATGCCTTCGTTTGAAGCAGCATGATCGGGCGGCACAAAACGCTCGTCGACCAAGAGAAACGTGACCCTCGGCCAATCCAGCGGCAGCGCCGCCAGCGCGCGGTAAGCCGGCTCCGGCGTAGCCCCGCCGGAGAGCGCCGCGCAGGCGCCGCCGCGCTCTGCGATCGCCTGGTTGAGCGCATCGGCGATACATCCCGCACTTGCCTGCGCCAGCGCCTCGCGCGTGGCGAACTCAATGAGCGGGATCATTTCCGGCTGTGGGCGAGGGTCTCACGCAGCATCGCCGCTACAGCATCGCCATACTCGGCGTTCGCCAGCGCGTAGGCGGCGTTGGCGCGCATGTAGCCGATCTTGTCGCCGCAATCGTAGGTCACGCCATCGTATTCGAGCGCGTGAAACGCTTGCACTTGCATCAGGCGCGCCATCGAATCGGTGAGCTGGATTTCGTTGCCTGCGCCCGGGCCTTGATCGGCGAGCAGCGCGAAAATTTCCGGCTGCAAGATGTAGCGGCCGGAGATGAAGAGGTTCGACGGTGCGTCCTCGCGCTTCGGTTTTTCGACCATGCCCTTCATCTTGATCAACCGGCCGTCACGGCTCTCGGGCGTGATGACGCCATAGCGCTCCGGCGTGTCGGTCGGCTCGACGGCGATGATGTTGCCGCCGACCTTGTTGTAGGCGTCGACCATCTGCGCCAGGCACGAGGGCTGAGCCATCATCAGCATGTCCGGCAGCATCACCGCGAACGGCTCGTCGCCGACGATGTCGCGCGCGCACCAGACGGCGTGGCCCAGTCCCAAGGCCGCTTGCTGGCGCACGAAGCTCATCGAGCCGGCGGCTCGCACCGGTTCCTCGACCTCGCGCAGCTGGGCGGTCTTGCCCTTTTCGCGAAGTGTTACTTCGAGTTCATACGCCCGATCGAAATAGTCCTCGATCGCGCCCTTGTTTCGCCCGGTGACGAAGATGATGTGTTCAATGCCGGCCGCCAGCGCTTCGTCGACGACGTACTGGATGGCCGGCCGGTCGAACACCGGCAGCATTTCCTTGGGGATGGCTTTTGTGGCGGGCAGCACCCGCGTACCGAAGCCAGCCACAGGGAGGACCGCTTTCCGTAGCGTTCGAGGCGAGGTGGAGGCGCTAGGCATTGTGGTCCCGTGTTCGGCGCCGCAGCACGGCGTTTCTAGCTCAGCTTACACCGCAACCCTGAACGAGCCGCAACCGCGCTTGAGTGCGGGATTCGGCTGAAATTCAGGAATTTCGGCTAGGGTGGCGTCAAGCCGCTGAAGTCGGTTGGTGAGGGTGTCGAGAGCAGTGACAGGGGTCACGGACAATCTCTCTTCGGCGCCGCAAAGTAGCATTTGCCATCGTGGCAACCTTTTGTTAACAGACCGCGCCGGTCCGGGAGTTTTCCACACAATGTCGCCCTCGCAATCAAAAGCCACCATTCGCATGGTCGTGGCCAGCTTCGCTGCTGGCGCCGGCGCGATGGTTATGCTGGGCCTTGTCGCCCCGGTGGCGATGAAGGGCGGCCTCAGCATGCGCGACGCATTTGCCGATCAAGTTGTGCAACAGGCCCCGGTGATCGAACCCCTCGATGTCGCGGCGATCGAAGCGCAGCTCGCGGAAGCCGATCGCCTCATGGCGGCGGCGCGCGAAACCACGGACGATAATGTCGGCCGCCTGGAAGCGCTCGCCAACTAAGGGAACGCGGACCTTCCGGTCCGCCCTTGGCTGTCTGAAGACCTGCGGTCCCCTCAAAGGATCGACTGCCCGGTCGACTTCCAATCTTTCAAGAACGCTTCGAGCCCCAAGTCCGTGAGCGCGTGCTTGTAGAGGCTCTTGAATACGGCTGGCGGAATCGTCGCGCAATCGGCGCCGGCGAGAGCAGCATCGCGCACGTGTCCTGCGTTGCGGATCGAGGCGGCGAGAATCTGCGTTTGATAGTCGTAATTGTCATAGATGGCGCGGATTTCGCGGATGAGTCCCATGCCGTCCTGGCCGTTGTCGTCGAGGCGGCCGAGGAAAGGCGAGATGTAGGTCGCGCCCGCCTTCGCCGCCAGCAACGCCTGCACGGCTGAGAAGCACAACGTCACGTTGGTCGGGTGGCCGTCGTCTTCGAGACGCTTACAGGCGCGCAAGCCCTCGGGCGTCAGCGGCAGCTTGACCACGATATTGGCGGCGACGCCGCGGAGTTTCAGCCCTTCCTTGATCATGGTTTCCGTATCTTGCGCCACCACTTCGGCGCTGACCGGACCCGGAACGGCGGCGCAGATCTCACGCAGGGTTTCGAAGAAATCGCGGCCCGCCTTCGCAACGAGCGAAGGATTGGTGGTGACGCCGTCGACGAGACCCGTGCCAGCCAAGGTCTTGAGTTCGGCGGCGTCGGCGCTGTCGATGAAAATCTGCATCTTCCGTCTCCGCTGCCGCATTCCCGCGGCGGCCTTCCGCTGATACCCGAGCCTTATTGCCGGGCAAAGCGTCCGAATCGGCGCTAAAGGGATATCAATGAGCAAAAGCGAACTGATCGAAGGCGTCGCTGCGAAAGAACTCGCCAACGCCATCCGCGCCCTGGCGATGGACGCCGTCGAGCAGGCCAAAAGCGGCCATCCGGGCATGCCCATGGGCATGGCGGACGCGGCCACCGTCCTGTTCGCGAAGTACCTCAAGTTCGACGCCGCCAACCCGGCCTGGCCCGACCGCGACCGCTTCGTGCTCTCGGCCGGCCACGGCTCGATGCTGCTCTACGCGCTGCTGCATCTCACCGGCTATGCCGACATGACGCTCGATGAGATCAAGCGCTTCCGGCAGCTGGGATCGAAGACGGCGGGGCACCCTGAGAATTTCCTGGCATCGGGCATCGAAACCACCACCGGCCCGCTGGGGCAGGGGCTTGCCAACGCCGTCGGCATGGCGATGGCGGAGGCGCATCTGGCCGCGCGCTTCGGATCAGACCTGGTCGATCACCGGACCTGGGTGATCGCCGGCGACGGCTGTCTGATGGAGGGCGTCAGCCAGGAAGCGATCGCGCTCGCCGGGCGCCAGAAGCTCAACAAGCTGATCGTGATCTGGGACAACAATTCGATCTCCATCGACGGCGCGGTCTCGCTCTCGGACACTACCGACCAGAAGGCGCGCTTCGCCGCCAGCGGTTGGACCGTGCTCTCGTGCGACGGCCATGACGTCGCCGACATCGCGCGCGCCTTCGATGCTGCGATGACATCCGACAAGCCGGTGATGATCGCCTGCAAGACCGTGATCGGGTATGGCGCGCCGAAAAAGGCGGGCACGGCGAAGGCGCACGGCGAGCCGCTCGGCGCCGAAGAGCTTGCGGCGGCGAAGGCCGCCATCGGCTGGCCGCACGGCCCGTTCGACGTGCCGGAGAACATCCGCAACGCTTGGCGCAAAATCGGCGCGCGCAACGCCGGCGCTCGCGAACAATGGGCGGCGCGGTTGAAGAAGTCGCCGCACAAGGACGCCTTCGCCGCGGCGATGAGCGGCGCGAACGTCGAGGCGGCGGTGGCTGCGCTCGGCGCCCATGCAGCGAAGATGGCGGCCGAGAAACCATCGCTGGCAACGCGCGCCTCGTCGGGCGCCGCCATCGATGCGATGTTCGAGGCGTGCCCCGAATTGCTGGGCGGCTCCGCCGATCTCACCGGCTCAAACAACACTTTGGCCAAGGGCTCGCAGGACTTCACCCCGGAGAACCGGGCCGGGCGCTACGTGCGCTACGGCATCCGCGAGCACGGCATGGCCGCGGCGATGAACGGCATGGCGCTGCATGGCGGCATCATTCCCTACGGCGGCACGTTCTTGACCTTCTCCGATTATTCGCGCCCGGCCATCCGCTTGGCGGCGCTCATGGGCATTCGCGTCGTCCACGTGATGACCCACGATTCCATCGGCCTCGGCGAAGACGGGCCGACGCACCAGGCGGTCGAACACATCGCCAGTCTGCGCGCGATCCCGAACCTCTTTGTCTTCCGCCCCGCCGATGCGGTTGAAGCCGCCGAGTGCTGGCAGGCGGCGCTGCTGCGCGACGATGGCCCGAGCTTGCTGGCGCTCTCCCGCCAGGCGACGCCGGCGTTGCGCACCGATGCCAGCGAGAATTTGTCAGCGCGCGGCGCTTACGAATTGCTGCCGGCGGAGGGCGGCGCCGCGCGTGTCGCGATTTTCGCGACGGGCACGGAAGTGGCGCTGGCGGTGAAGGCGCGCGAAACGCTGCAGGCCGCGGGCGTGCCGACGCGAGTCGTGTCTGCGCCCTGCTTCGAGATGTTCGAACTGCAGGACGAGACCTATCAGGATGCGGTCTGCGGCGACGATGACGAATTGAAGATCGGCTGCGAGGCGGCGGTCGGGCAGGGCTGGTTCGAAGCCTTCGGTCTCGATGCATTCGTCGGCATGTCGAGTTTCGGCACGAGCGCGCCGGCGAAGGACGCCTACGCGCATTTCGGCATTACCGCGGAAGCGATCGTCGAGACGGCGAAGGCGCTGCTCTAAGAAGCGCCGAGCCATCGAACCCAGCCGCGGCGGGTTTATTCAACCGCGCAAGCGATAACCGAGGCCGCGGACGGTCTCGATCACGTCCATGCCGGCGGCATCGGCGATCTTCTTGCGCAAGCGGCTGACGGCGTGCTCGATGGCGGCGGGGCTGGTGTCTTCCGCCGCGCCCAAACGCAACAACAGCGCGTCGCGCGTAAAGGCCCGGCCCGGATTGCGCACCAGGGTTTCAAGTATGGCGAAATCCTGCGCCGTCACCGGCGCCTCGATGTCGGCGACGAAGGCGCGCCGGGCGTCGAGATCGAGGCGCACCTCGCCGGCGGAAATCTCATGCGTCGCCAGCCGCGCCGGCCGGCGCACCAGTGCGCGCACGCGGGCCAGCAATTCGGCGTCGTCGAACGGTTTCGCCAGATAGTCGTCGGCGCCGGCCTCAAGCCCGCGAACCTTGTCGCTGGTCTGGCCCGACGCGGTCAGGAACATGATCGGACTATCGCAGCTTTCCTCGCGCAGCGTCCTGAGTACGGTCATGCCGTCGACACCCGCCATCGCCCGGTCCAACACGATCAGGTCAAACCGAAGCGCGCGGGCTTGGCGTAGCGCGTCCGCGCCGTCCGCTACGTCGACGACGACGAAACCCGCTGCGCGCAGCGCCGCGGCGATGTGGGCGCGCAGCAATTCGTCATCGTCCGCGACTAGCACCAAGTTGGACATTGGCTCGTTCGCTCTCGCAACAAAGCAACCCCGCGAGGGAGTTGCGAGGATAAACCGCTACAACATCTGCGTGCAACGCGATGCGGCGGCAATTTTCGAGCCCCAGCCCCGCCGCCGCATCGCCTCTTGCCGCGCTTCGCCGGCCATCAAACTGAGGCGAATTTGAAGTCCGCCGCGCTGGCGCAGATGAGCTTGAGCGCCGCGAGCACCGCCTCAACGTCCGTTGGCTTCGGGGCGGAACCGGAGCTCAGCGCCTGGTCGACGGCGAGCGCTGCGCGCCCGGCGTCCGGAAATCCGAATGTCGCCGCCGAACCCGCCAAGCGATGCACGATGGCGCGGATATCGCGAACATCCTCCGGCAAGCGCAGGCGCGACAAGACGTCGTGATCGGTCAGGCAGCGAGCGATGAACTTGACCCGCAGCGCCTCCAGGGCGCTCTGCGTCGCTTGCGTGGATTGAGCGGGTTCGCCAGTCCACCTTGAGACGATTGCGTGCAGCGCTTCGGGATCGATGGGCTTGGCAAGATAGTCGCTCATGCCCGCGGCTTTGAAGGCGGAGATTTGTTCGAGCGACACATGCGCTGAGACGGCGATGATCGGCAGCCGTGCTGTGCTTGGTTCCTCGCGAATGGCGCGGGTTGCAGCCATGCCGTCCATGTTCGGCATGCGGACGTCCATCAGAACGAGATCGTAACGCCGCGCGCCGGCAAGCTCGATCGCGTCGGCGCCGCTGCTGGCGCGGTCGATTTCGTGACCGGCGAGCATCAGGGCCAGTAGGTCTCTGTTCTCCTCGACATCGTCGACCACCAAAATGCGCTTGGCGCGGGCCTTTTCGACGCTTCGAGTCGCGGGCGCCGACACCGGCTCGGCGGCAGGCGCATCGATCTCGAACCAGAACGTCGATCCCACGCCTTCCGCCGACTCGACGCCGATGCGCCCGCCCATCAACTCGACCAGACTTTTGCTGATCGCGAGCCCGAGGCCCGTGCCGCCGGCGTGGCGCGAAACGGAAGCGTCCGCCTGTGTGAAGCGCTCGAACAAGGACGGGATGAATTGCGAAGGAATGCCGGCGCCGGTGTCGCGCACGACGATGCGCAGACGACGCTTCGCCGGCTCAATCGGAATCGAAGTCAAGGTCACGTTGACGCCGCCGCGCTCGGTGAACTTGATGGCGTTGGAAAGCAAGTTGGTGAGCACTTGCCGCAGGCGGCCTTCATCGCCGCATACGGACGCCGCGCTGTCTGCGTCGAAGTCCAGCGCGACGTTCAAGCCTTTGCTCTGCGCAGCGAGCGCCAGTTCATCGGCGACCTGCTCGATCGCCCGGCGCGGCGAGAAGGGGGCGCTGTCGAGCCGGAGGCCGCCGGCGTCAATCGCCGAAAGATCGAGCACGTCGTTGACGATGGCGAGCAGCGAGCGCCCCGAGCGGCTGACCAGTTCGGCGTAGCGGCGCTCCTCGGTGTCGGGTCCGAGACCCTGTTCCAGCAGGCGCGCGTAGCCGATGATGCTGTTGAGCGGGGTGCGGATCTCGTGGCTCATATTGGCCAGGAAGTCCGCCTTGGCGCGGGCGGCGGCTTCCGCCGAAAAACGGGCTGCGGCGAGGTCGTCTTGCAGTTTCTTGCGCGCGGTGATGTCGCGCGCCGAATCCTGGATTTCGATCGGCTTTCCGGCTTCGTCGAAGAGCACGCGCGGCATGCCCTCAATCCAGATGTAGTGACCGTCCTTATGACGGGCGCGATACTCGAACGGACGCAGCTGTGCGCCGGGGCCGGCCGCCAGGAGATCTTCGTAGAACTCGAGCACCTTGGGCAAATCTTCCGGGTGCATGTGATCGATGGTGCGGGTGCCGACCAGTTCTTCGGGCGTATAGCCGAGAACCAGCTCCGCGCCTGGGCTGGCGTAGCGGATTTTGGTGTCGATGCCGACGCGGGCGATGATGTCGAGCGAGATTTCGGTGATGGTGCGATAACGCGCCTCGCTCTCCGCCGCCGCCGCCGCCGCGCGCTCGGCTCTGGCGCGCGCCGCATTGAGATCGTCCTCAAGTCGGCGGTGGGCGGTGACGTCGCGATAGATGGTCACGACTTCAACGGGTTCGCCGCGCGCGTTGCGGATGATGCTGGGATTGCCTTCAAGCCAGAGGTCGGCGCCGTCGGCGCGTCGCGCCAGGAACTGGCGGCGCTCGCGGCGATCCGGTTCTGGTCCGGCGAACAAGGCGTCGACAAGCCGCGCGGCTTCCGCCCGGTGCTCGGGCGCCGCGAACTCGATGGTCGAGCGGCCGATCGCGTCTTCCGGTGAAATGCCGAGTAAGCGGCATGCGGGTGACGCGTAGGTGATGACGCCGCCGGGACCGAAGCGCACGACGATGTCGGTGGAATGATCGGCGAGCTTGCGGTACTGGGCTTCGCTGCGCTCGGCCGCGGCTCTGGCTGTCTCCGCTTCGGCGATGGCGCCTCGCAGCCGCTCTCTTGCGCGCGCGCCGTGCGCCAAGGCCGCGGCGAGCGGCAGCTGCGTTAGAGACAGGATGGCAAGGAATCCCTGTAAGACCAGAATGCGCTCGGTTTCGCTGCCTTGGATCAACTGAATCGGGCCGTGGCCCGCCATCGCAAATCCGATCGCCAGCACAGCGACCAGCAAGACGTTTGCGGCGGCGCCCGCGGCGCCGAGGCGGAACACTGCGAAGGTCAGGGCCGGCGGAATGAGAAAGAGAAGCGGATAACGGTCTTGACTGAAGACGAGCACGGCGATGATGCCGACGCCAAACAAGCTGAGCGCCATTTCAGCGAGGCGCCGACGGCTCCACATTTCATCTGACGCCGCCCACAGCGCCAGGAAGGCAGGCGTGAAGATAAGCATCCCCAGCGCGTCGGCGGCAAACCATACGCCGAGCGTTTGCGTGAACGCTTGCTGCGGCGATAACGTAATGGCGGCAACGACCGAGGAGACTGCGGGCGCCAGCACGCCGGCGATCAGAAAGAAGCGCAGCAAGTGATCGCCGCGGGTGAGATCGATGGGGTCCTTTTCCAGCCGGAGGCAGACCGCGATGACCGCGATCTCCGCAACATTGGCCCCGGTCAGCATCAGCGCGTTGAGCAAGGTGTCGCCCATGGCCAGATCGACGGCGATGTTGGCGCCGGCGCCGGCCGCGAGGATCACGCGCCAATCGATGGCGCGCCAACGCACGATCGCCGCTACGAGCAACGCATTGAGCGGCCAGATTGAAGCCACCCGTCCGGCGGCGCGTGTGAACTCGTGACTGAGGAAAACGGCAAGACACGATAGCGCGACCAGGGCGACCAGCCGGATCACGTCGGTCCTGGTCATGTCGCGCAGGGCCGTGAGCGCAGTCTGCGGCATCTAATTTGCCCCGAACGGCTTAGTCGAGCCACTCTAGCGGCCGCTCGGCCGCAGGAGCTTGGCTTAGGGCTTTCCGCACCCGCTGCAAGAGCTTAGGCATGTCGATCGGCTTGGCTACGTAGTCGACGACGCCGAGGCCGCGGGCGCGAAGCACATCGTCAGGCTGCCGACGCGCCGTCAGCATGATCACCGGCGTGCGGTTGAGCAACGGCTCGGCGCGCATCGCATTGAGGGCCGCGAACCCATTCAATCCAGGCATCACCACGTCGAGCAGGATCAGATGCGGACGCTCCGCGCGCGCCAGCGTAATGGCGCTGTGGCCGTCGTGGGCGAGGAAGGTCTTGTACCCGGCGTCGCGCAAGTTGATCGACACGCTGCCGCAGAACAGATCGTCGTCATCGGCAATCAGAACGGCCTGCGTCACTGTTCCTCGCAGAATGCTCGCATCGTAGCGATGCTCGCGAGAACCGTAACGCAGTTGCATGAGCGGGTCGATAACGCTGGCGCGAGGCGACTGCGAGCTGCCTGAATGCGGATTGATTTCTGCGAAAGCAAATCTTGATTACTTCGTGCAATGAGTGCCGCAACCAAGAAGAAGGTGGCGGACTCATGCAGGGAACCATTCTGATCGCGGACGACGACCCATTGATGGTCGCGGTCGTCGAACATCACTTGAATGCGGCGGGCTTTTCAACGCACTCGGTCAGCAGCGGCGCCGATGCGCTCGATTACATCTGCGCGCGGCGGCCATCAGTGGCAATCCTCGACTCGATGATGCCTGGCATGAGCGGCGTGGAAGTGCTGCGTCGTTTGCAGCGGGAAGGACGCTCGCACCAGAGCAAGGTGATCATGCTGACTGCGCTGAGCGAGGAGCGCCATGTCGTCGCTGCATTCAAGCTCGGCGCCGCGGATTTCATCGCCAAGCCGTTCAGTCCGGACGAATTGGTGGCGCGCGTGAGTCGTCTGATCAGCGCCCACGTCGCCTGATGCGACGCTGGTCGCGCACGATCCATGGTTCTGCTCATCACTCTTTGGATGACGGCGGCAGTGCTCATCGCATGCTCGCTGATGGCGGCGACCGCGGTGATTGCGGGGCGCCTGGTCGCGCGCTGGCGCAGGGCGCGCCTGGAGCGAAGCCGGCGCGCGTTCGTGGCGCAACTGCTGCGCCGCGATGGTGACCCGACGACGCTGCGCCGGCATGTCGCCCGGGCGGCGCGGCACGGGGCCCTGGCCCACATCGTGTTGCGCGTCCAGTCGACGGTGCGCGGGCGGACGTGGCGCCGGTTCGTCGATCGGTTACGCGACGCCGGCGCCGAAACTCGACTGATCGCCGTCCTGGAGCGCGGTTCCAGTATGAATCGGCGCCGGGCCGCCGAAGCGCTGGCGGCGCCGGGCGGCGATGACGTCATTTGGCGTCTCCGCCTTTTCTGGCGGGATCGCGATCCGAGCGTGCGCGCCGCAGTGTTGACGGGGTCGATCGATCTTGGCGATCCGCCGTCCTTCGAGTTTGTGCTATCCAATCTCCTCAGCAGCGGGCGGCGGCGCGCCGCGCAAGCGCAGGGTGTGCTGCGGCGCCTGAGTCAGGCGCGGCCGCGCGAAGCGGTGGATTGGCTTGAGCGGGTCGAGTTGTCGGCCGGTGCAGCGGTCCCCATGCTGGAGGGCGCCTCTCACGCGAGCAATGACATAGTCATGTCGGAGGCGTTGCGTAGGCTTGCTGCTCGCAATCGGGCCGTGTTCGCATTGGCGGCGCCATGATCGCTCTTATCGCGGAGCTGATCGCGATCGGCGTCATCGCTCTGGGCCTTGCTCAGGTGCTGCTGCAGGTCTGGGAGCTGGCCGCCGCGGCGTATGCGTTGCGCTCGACGCCGAAAGAGCCGGACTCGGGGCTGATCTGGCGGCGGTCCGCGGCGCGGGCGCCGCCCATCAGCATTATAGCGCCCGCCTACAACGAGCACCTAACGGTGGTGGAGAGCGTGAAGGCGCTGCTGGGACTGCGCTATCCCGAGTTCGAAGTCATCGTCGTCAACGATGGTTCGTCGGATGCGACGATGGACGCGTTGCGCACGGCGTTCGAGCTAGGTCCGCGTGCCGAGGCGTTCGACAATCCGCTGCGCCACGAACCGCTCCGTGGCGTCTTTGGGAGCGCGCTGCATCCGAACCTGATCGTGCTGGACAAAACCAACGGCGGCAAGGCGGATGCGCTCAACGCTGGCTTGAATGCAGCGCGCTACCCGCTGTTTTGCTGCGTCGACGCCGACTCGCTGCTTGACGCCGATTCGCTGCTGCGCGCGGTTCAGCCCTTCGTCGACGATCCGTCTCGCGTCATCGCGGTCGGCGGCACGGTCAGTGTCGTCAATGGCTGTCGCGTTGAGGCGGGGAGAGTCTCCGCGATTGGCCTTTCGCGCAATTGTTGGGCGCTGATGCAGACGGTGGAATACGTCCGCGCCTTTCAGCTGGCGCGCCTCGCCTGGAGCCAGATCAATGCGTTGGGCATCGTTTCCGGCGCCTTCGGCGTGTTTCGTCGCAGCGCCGTCATCGCAGCCGGCGGCTACCGGCGCGACACGGTGGGCGAAGACATGGAATTGGTGGTGCGCCTGCACCGGCGCGCGCTGGAGCGGGGCGGCGGCGACCGCATCGTGTTCGCGCCGGAGCCGCTGTGCTGGACCGAAGCGCCGGAGACGTTGCGCTCGCTGTCGCGGCAGCGGCGGCGCTGGCAGCGCGGCGCGCTCGAGACCCTGGCGCTGCATCGGGACGTTGTGTTCAAGCGAGGTTATGGCCGTCTCGGCGTGCTGGCGCTCGGCCGCGTGGTGTTGGTCGATTTACTTGGGCCGGTCGCCGAACTGACCGGATGGTGCTTGCTGCCAGCGCTTTGGCTGCTGGGCTTGCTAGCCGGGGAGTTTTTGCTCGCGTTCTTCGCGGTCAACGCCGGCTTAGGCGTGGCGATCGGCATAGCCGCGCTGGCGCTGCAGGAGGCGGCCTACAGCCGGGCGCCGCGCGTACGCGATTTCGTCGCGCTGACGCTGGTCGCAGCGATCGAGAATTTTGGCTATCGCCAACTGAACGCGCTCTGGCGCGTCCAAGGATTGTTCGATTGGTTCACCGGCAAGCGCGGCTGGGGACGCATGCAGCGTCGCGGCTTTTCGGTTCGCGGGGGACGCGAGCCGCTCACGCCGCCTCCAGCAACTCCAGCGCGCAGCGGTCGCGGACCAGCACGTGGCGCGAACTCGGCAGCGCAATGGCGCAGTCGCGTTCCATTTGCGTGAACGCGCGCGACACCGTCTCGATGGTGAGCGCCAGATAATCGGCGATGTCGGCGCGCGACATCGGCAAATCGATCTCGCAGCGCGTGCTGACGCGGTCGGCGAGCCGCAGCAGGAAGGCGGCGACGCGCTCGCCCGCGCCCTTGCGGCCGAGCACCAATGCATGCTCTTGCGCGTCGAGCAGCTGACGCTGCATCAGCGCGATGAGCGCTTGCGCGGCGCCGGTGTCCCGCGACGCCGCGGCGTCGATGGCCGAGCGGCGGACGAGCGCCAACTCACAATCCGACACCGCTTCCGCCGACAACGTGTGCCGGTGTCCGGCCTCCAGCCCGATGACGTCGCCGGGGAAATGAAAGCCCAGGATTTGGCGCCGGCCCTCGCCGGTGAAGCGGATGGTCCGCGCCACCCCCGAAACGACCCGATAGACGGCGCTGGCGGCCTCGCCTTCGCCGAAGATTTCGGCGTTGCGGCGGAAGCGCGTGCGCACCCCCTGCAGCACCAAGCCGGGACCCAGAGCAATGCCGTCCGACAGCTGCCGGACCGGTCCGCCGCTCGCTTCGATGCCGATGTCGCGCATGCCTCATCCTCCGGCTTCGAAACTGGCGCGCCAGGGCGCACGAGGAAATTCAGGTCGAACGCTTAAGGGGAATCCCGTAGCCGCCGGGACGGCTGGCGCAAATGGCCGCCTTGGCCCGGATCGGATGCGAGACTAGGTACTGGAGGATGGCGCCTTTGCTGGATCAGTTGCGCGCGCGTCCGCTCGTGGCCGCGTATGCGGGCGTCGCCGTAGCTGTCGCCGGCGCCGCACTGGCGGCGATGGCGCTGCGCCTCGCCGCGCCGGCCGCGCCCCTGTTGCTTGTGTTCATGCCGGTGGTGTGCGGCGCCGCCGTGTTCGCGGGCCTCGGCCCCGCGCTTGCAGCGACCGTGCTGTCCTTGCTGGCCGCCGCGCTCATTGCGCCAACGTCGATAGTCGATGTGCTGGTTTTCGCGCTGACCGGCGCCTTTGTTGCGGTCGCGGGCGAGCGGCTGTCGCGCAGCCGCCGGCTCGGCGATCAAGCCTCGCGCGCGCTGGCCGAGCGCGAAGCGCATCTGCGCTCGATCTACGACACGGCCCCCGACGCGCTCATCGTCATCGACGAGAGCGGCATCGTCCAATCCTACAGCGCTGCGGCCGAGCGCATGTTCGGCTGGCCGACATCCGAGGTGCTTGGGCGCAATGTCTCGATGCTGATGCCGCAGCCGTTCCGCGCCCAGCATGACGGTTACGTGTCGCGCTATCTGGAGACCGGCGAGCGCCGGATCATTGGCATCGGGCGCATCGTCGTCGGTGAGCGAAAAGATGGCTCGACTTTCCCGATGGAGCTGGCGGTCGGCGAAGTGCGCTCCGAAAACGGGCGCGTGTTCACCGGCTTCGTTCGTGACTTGACCGAGCGCCAGGCCACGGAAACGCGGCTGCAGGAATTGCAAGCCGAACTCGTGCACATGTCGCGGCTGAGCGCCATGGGCGAGATGGCCTCGGCTTTGGCGCACGAACTCAATCAACCCCTGAGCGCGATCGCCAATTATCTGAACGGCGCGCGGCGTCTGCTCGAACGCACGGGTGGCGGCGAGCCCCGCGCCAACGAAGCGCTGGAGAAGGCTTCCGATCAGGCGTTGCGGGCGGGTGAGATCATCCGCCGGCTGCGCGATTTTCTTTCGCGGCGGGAGGCGGAGCGGCGGATCGAGAATTTGCCGAAGCTGGTCCAAGAGGCCTGCGCCTTGGCTCTGGTCGGCGCCAAGGAGCATGGCGTGCGGGTCCAGTATGCGCTGGCGGCGGACGCAGACGCGGTGCTGGCCGATCGGGTGCAGATTCAACAGGTTGTGCTCAATCTGGTGCGCAACGCCATCGACGCCATGGCGGAACATCCGAAGCGCGAATTGGCGATCGCCACCACGGCCCTCGACGATGAGTTTGCGCAGGTGAGCGTGACCGACACCGGTCCGGGCGTGGACGCCGCGGCGGCGGCGCGCCTGTTCCAGCCGTTCGTGACCACCAAGGCCAACGGCATGGGCGTCGGGCTCTCGATTTCGCGCACCATCGTCGAAGCGCATGGCGGGCGCATCTGGACCGAGCCCAATCCGGGCGGCGGCGCCATCTTCCGTTTCACTCTGAGGCGCGCGCCTGCCGGCGGTTGGGAGGCGCACGATGAGTGAGCCTCTGGTTCATATCGTCGACGACGATCCGGCGATGCGCGACTCGGTGGCGTTCCTGCTTGGCGCCGAGGGTATCGCGAGCCGCACTTACGAGAGCGCGCACGCTCTGCTGGCGCGGCGCGGCCAACTCGAATCCGGCTGCATCGTCACCGACATCCGCATGCCGGAGATGAACGGGCTGGAAATGGTGCAGGAATTGAAGCGCACCGCCGTGCCGCACCCGGTAATCGTGCTGACCGGCCATGCCGATGTGTCGCTGGCGGTGCAGGCGATGAAGGCGGGTGTTGTAGATTTCCTGGAGAAACCGTTCGACGACGAAGCGTTGCTGGCTGCGGTGCGCCATGCGCTGGCCCGCGGCGATGGGGACGCCGGACGGCAGAAGGAGCGCGCCGAGGTCGCCGCCCGCGCCGCGCAGCTGACGCCCCGCGAGCGGGCCGTGTTCGAGGCTATCGCCGCCGGCGATTCCAACAAGGCGGCGGCCATCAGGCTAGGCATCAGCCCACGCACCGTCGAAATCTATCGCGCCAACGTCATGACCAAGATGCAAGCCAACAGCCTGTCGGACCTGGTGCGGATGGCGCTGCAGCTCGAAGCTTGAGGCAAGTCAACGCGCGCGGACGCGGGATGGCCGAAGCTATTTGTTGCCTTGGATCGATTGACCCGCCCCGCCGAACTTGCGCTCGTGGACGACGACCCCGCCGTGCGTCATGCCCTGAGCTTTGCCTTCGAGACGCTGGGCGTCAGCGTTGCGGCGTTCGGGGACGGCGAGTCGGCGCTGGAATCGCCGCACCGTCTGGCGTGGCGGTGCCTGGTGCTGGACCAGCGGCTCCCCGGCATCAGCGGGCTCGACGTGCATGACCGGTTGCGCGCGATAGGGGCGCGGGCGCCATCGATCCTGATTACCACGCAGCCGTCGCGCGATGTCATCGCTCGCGCGCTGAGTGCAGGCGTCGAAATTTTCGAGAAGCCGCTGCTCGACAATCGGTTGCCGGCGCGCGTGCATGAGTTGCTCTATGTCTCTTAAGGAAATCCTCGCTCCCGTCATCGCTCTTGAAGAGGACGAGGCTGCACTCATGGCCGCGGCCGAATTGAGCGCGAAGTTTTCGGCTCGCCCGACGGCGCTCATCCTCGCGGTGCATGCGGCGTCGACCTTTGTCGATAACGAAGTGCCGTTATCCGTGGCGCTCGAAGATCTGGCCGGCGGCCCACGCTCGCGCGCGGCGCAGTTGCGGCGCGGCCTGATGGCGTGGCTCAACCGCGCGCCGACGCCGTTTGAGATCAAGGATCTGGCGATTGAGCATGCTGTCGACGACGATCGCATCGTCGCCCATGCGCGTGTGGCCGATCTTGTCGTTATGGCGCGCGCGCCTTCGCACGACCGGGCGCGCCAGGCCGTCATCGAGGACGTTCTGTTCAAATCAGGGCGGCCGATGCTGATCGTGCCGTCGCATCCGGTGCGAGCGCGGCGCTGGGACAAGATCGTGATCGGCTGGAACGCCAAGGCCGAAGCGGTGCGGGCCGTGGCGGCGGCGTTGTCGTTCCTGACGGCGGCGAAACAGGTCGCCATCGCCACCGTCGACGCGACGCCAAGCGCGGCCGGCCACTCGGACAAACCCGGGCGGGAAATCGCGGATTATCTCGCGCACCATGGCGTCGTGGCGGAAGTGCGCAACGTCGATGGCCTGGGGCGCACGCACGGCCGGGCGCTGGTGGACGAAGCGCAAGCGATCGACGCCGATCTGTTGGTCTTGGGCGCGTACGGCCACTCGCGCGCCCGTGAGTTTATGTTCGGCGGCGTCACGCGCGAGCTGCTCGCTGGCTCGCCCGTGCCATTGCTGCTCGCGCACTGAAGGGGAGGCGCGTCATGGGCCGGGTTTCAGGCAAGGTGGCTCTGGTGACCGGCGCGGGGCTTGGGCTTGGCCGCGCCTGCGCGAAAATGCTGGCGCGGGAGGGCGCCAAGGTCACAGTTACCGACGTCAAGGAAGCCGAAGGGCGTAGCGTCGCCGATGAGATCGTCGAGTCCGGCGGCGAAGCCATGTTCGTGCGCCAGGACGTGGCGCTCGAGTCAGACTGGAACGCCGCCATCTCCGCAACTATGCGGCGGTTCGGCGCGCTGCACATCCTGGTGAACAATGCCGGCGTTGCTTTGGGCGCCGACGTCGAGAACACGACGCTGGAGCAATGGCGGGCGCTGATGGCGGTCAATCTCGACGGGGTCTTCCTGGGAACGCGTCACGCCATAGCGGTGATGAAGAGCCAGGGCGGCTCGATCATCAACCTTTCCTCGATCGAAGGGCTGATCGGCGACGCCAATCTCGCTGCTTATAATGCGAGCAAGGGCGGCGTACGCATTTTCACCAAGTCGGCGGCGCTCCATTGCGCCAAGGCCGGATACAGGATCCGAGTCAACTCGGTGCATCCCGGCTATATTTGGACGCCCATGGTGGAAAATTATCTCGCCGCGCAACCCGATCCCGCCGCCGCCAAGGCGTTCGTGGCCGGGCTGCATCCGGTCGGCCATTTGGGCGAGCCCGACGATATCGCCTATGGCGTTCTCTATCTCGCCTCCGACGAATCGAAATTCGTGACCGGCGCCGAATTGGTGATCGACGGCGGCTATACCGCGCAATGACCGAGACTGAAGACCCCAAGCGGGCGCCCGCCAGCGGCCGTATCCTGCGCGCAGGCGCCATCTACTTTGCGCTTGTGTTCGGGGTGGGGCTGGCGCTCGGGCCGCCGCGTGTGCTCTGGCTGGAGCCGTGGCTCGGCAAGACCATCGCAGTGTTGCTGGAGGCGCCGCTGTTGATCGCGGCCATGTGGTTCGGCGCGCGCTGGGCGACGAACTGGGCGCGCGTTGACGGCGGCTGGGTGAGTTACCTCTTGGTCGGGCTATTGGCGTTGCTGTTGCAACAGATCGCCGATCTCGCCGTCGGCTTCGGCTTTCGCGGCATGACGTTGGCGGAGCAGGCGGCGTATTTCGCAACGCCGGCCGGCTTTGTTTACTTGGCGACCTTAATTGCCTTCGCGCTGATGCCGTTTATCCGCATGCCGCGCGTTGAGAGATAAGTCAGCGCCACCGCCAGCGAGATGCCGATCCAGCACGCCGGGCAGTGACCGAGCAGCTCTTGCGCGTGCGCACCAACGCCACACCACGACGCGTCCAGCGCGCGCTCAAACGGCGAGCGGCTAAACGTGCTCCAGGCGCAGACGAGGTTCGGCCATAGCGCCGCGGCCCCCGCCGACAATGCCGCCACGTTCGTCCAGGCTTCGGCGCCGCGCATCTTTTCCCCTCGCTGTTCGTCAAACGCGGGTAGCGAGCGGCGCTTGGGCGCACCTTGATCGAAATCAAGGGCCGCGCCGGCGGGCGCTGATAGCGCATCCCCAGTCTTTGGATCGGGGGAACAGGCCACATGGCGACAGCGACCGACGGCCAACGGAGCCGCCTCGACGCCTGGGCGATCGGCGCCATCATCGTTGCGGGGATTTATCTGGCGCTTCTAGGCGCAGCCAACGCCACCGACCGCGCCTTCGCCGTGCAGATGTGGACGGCGTTGGCGGCGTTTCTTTTCGGCGGCGTCATGCTGGTCATGGTGCTCGGTCGCGGCCCAGTGAATGACACCTCGGGGCGCTACGAGAACGGCGTCATCAAGGCCGGCGTCGCCGCCTCGATGTTCTGGGGCATTGCCGGTTTTCTGGTTGGCGTCGTCATCGCCTTCCAATTGGCGTTTCCGAACCTGCTCTATTTCGAGGAATGGGGTTGGACCAATTTCGGCCGCTTACGGCCGCTGCACACGTCGGCGGTGATCTTCGCTTTCGGCGGCAACGTTCTGATCGCCACCAGCTTCTATGTCGTGCAGCGCACCTGCCGGGCGCGGCTGGCCGGCGGCATGTGGCCCTGGTTCGTGTTCTGGGGCTATCAGTTCTTCATCCTGATGGCCGGCACCGGCTATCTGCTCGGCGTCACCGCCGGGCGCGAATACGCCGAGCCGCCTTGGTACACCGATCTCTGGCTCACTCTGGTGTGGGTCGTTTACCTGCTGGTGTTTCTCGGCACGATCTGGAAGCGGCAAGAGAAGCACATCTACGTCGCCAACTGGTTCTATCTCGCCTTCATCGTCACCGTGGCGATGCTTCACATCGTCAACAACATCGCCATTCCGGTGAACCCCGCCGGCTGGTTCAGCTATTCGCTGTTCTCCGGCGTGCAGGATGCGCTGACGCAATGGTGGTACGGCCACAACGCGGTCGGCTTCTTCCTCACCGCCGGCTTCCTCGGCATCATGTACTATTTCATCCCGAAGCAGGCCGATCGTCCGGTCTATTCATACCGGCTGTCGATCATCCACTTCTGGGCGCTGATCTTCCTCTACATCTGGGCGGGCCCGCACCATCTGCACTACACGGCGCTGCCGCAATGGGCGCAGACGCTCGGCGCCACCTTCTCGATCATGCTGTGGATGCCGTCCTGGGGCGGCATGATCAACGGTCTGATGACGCTCTCCGGCGCCTGGGACAAGCTCAGGACCGATCCGGTGCTGCGCATGCTGGTGGTGTCGGTCGCGTTCTACGGCATGTCGACGTTCGAAGGCCCGGTGATGAGCATCCGCGCCGTCAATTCGCTCTCGCACTACACCGATTGGACCATCGGTCACGTGCATTCCGGCGCGCTCGGCTGGGTTGGCTTCGTCAGCTTCGGCGCGCTCTATTGCCTCGTGCCTTGGCTTTGGAAGCGGCAGCGGCTCTTCTCCTACGCGCTGGTCGAGTGGCACTTCTGGCTCTCGACCATCGGCATCGTGCTCTACATCACCTCGATGTGGGTGGCCGGTGTGATGCAGGGGCTGATGTGGCGCGCCTATAACGAGTTCGGTTTCCTCGAATACTCGTTCGTCGAAACCGTCGAGGCGATGCATCCCTATTACATCATCCGCGCCGTCGGCGGGACGCTGTTCCTGCTGGGCGCCCTGATCATGGCCTACAATTTGTGGCGGACGGCTGTGTCGGAGAGCCCGGCGCACGAGCGCGCCAATGACGTCCCGGCGCGCGCCGCCGCCGTTGCAGCGGAATAGGGGGCGCTGATGTGGAGCCTTCACAAATGGTTCGAGCGCCACTCGCTGATCCTGCTGATCGGCATCCTGGTGGTGGTTTCGATCGGCGGGCTGGTGCAGATCACGCCGCTCTTCTTCATCGAGAGCACGATTGAGCGGGTTCAGGGCGTGCGCCCCTACACGCCGCTCGAACTGGCGGGCCGGCAGATCTACATCCGCGAGGGCTGCTACACGTGTCACTCGCAAATGATCCGCCCGCTGCGCGACGAGGTTGAGCGCTACGGCCATTACTCTCTGGCCGCTGAGAGCATGTACGACCACCCGTTTCAGTGGGGCTCGAAGCGGACCGGACCCGATCTGGCGCGCGTCGGCGGGCGCTACTCGGACGAATGGCACCGCGCGCACCTGGAGGACCCGCGCTCGGTGGTGCCGGAATCGGTGATGCCGCCTTACGCGTTTCTCTCCCGCGCCGATCTCGACGCGAGGCGCATGGGCGAGCACCTGCGCGTTAATCGGATGCTGCGCGTCCCGTATAGCGATGAGCAGCTCGCCAACGCGGCGGCGGATGCGCGCGCGCAGGCGACTCCGCTCGATCCCAACGCCTACGATTTCGAGCAGCGTTACCCGGGCGCCGCGGTGCGGGACTTCGACGGAAACCCAGACGAAGTCACCGAAATGGATGCGCTCATCGCCTATCTGCAAATGCTCGGAACCGGCGTCGACTTCAGCGTCTACCAGGCCGAAGCGCCTGAGAACCGGAGGTAGGCGATGAGTTACGAGCAAGCGACGCACTTCGCCCAGACCTGGGGGCTCATCGCGCTGGCTGTCGGATTCGCCGCCGCGGTGCTCTACGCGCTCTGGCCGGCGAACCGGGCGAAGTTCGACCGCGCCGCGCGTGCGCCGTTGGATGACGAGGACGACAATGGCCGATAACAGAGAACGCGACGCCGTCAGCGGCACCGAGACCACCGGCCATGAATGGGATGGCGTCAAGGAATTGGACACGCCGCTGCCGCGCTGGTGGCTCTACATCTTCTACGCGACCATCGTAGCGGCGGTGATCTATTGGGTGCTGATGCCGGCGTGGCCGCTGGTCAATGGCTACACGCCGGGCGTGCTGGGTTTCTCCGATCGCGCCAACGTTGCCGCGGATGTGAGCGACCTACGCGCCGCGCGTGCGCCGATGTACGGGCGCCTCGCCGCCGCCAGCGCTGCGGACATCGCCGCCGATCCTGAGCTCCAGCAATTTGCGCGCGCCGCCGGCGAGTCCGTGTTCGGCGATTATTGCCGCACTTGTCATGGCGCCGGCGGCGCCGGCGCGCCGGGCTATCCGGTGCTCGCCGACGATGTCTGGATTTGGGGCGGCACGCTTGCGGACATCGAACACACGTTGCGTGTCGGCATCCGCGCCGATCATCCCGACACGCGCATGTCGGCGATGCCGGCGTTCGGCCGCGACGCACTGCTGACGCCGCAACAAATCGGCGACGTCACCGAATACGTGATCTCCATCTCCGCGGCGCAGGCGCGTTTGCGCGCCAATCCGGCGGCTGCGGCGCGCGGCGCCGCCATCTACGAAGCACAATGCGTGGTCTGCCATGGCCCCGGCGGCGCTGGCGATCGCAGCGTCGGCGCGCCGAGCCTCACCGACGACGTCTGGCTCTATGGCGGTTCGCGCGAGGAGATTCGCCGTCAGATCGAAACCGGCCGCGCCGGCGTGATGCCGTCCTGGAGCAGCCGCTTCGATGACGGCACGCTGCGTGCGTTGGCCTATTACGTTCACGAGATGGGCGGCGGCGAGCCGGATGCGGCGCCGATCCCGCCCGCCGAGGCGCCGGCGGGAGGGGAAACAGAGCCAAGCCCGTGAACAAGGTCACGCTCATCGACACGCTCGACATCGACGCGCGCGCGGTCAATTCGAAAGCGGCGCGCGAACTCTATCACAAGCGTGAGCAGATCTACCCCAAGCTCGCGCGCGGCCCGTTCCGCAATCTCAAATGGGCGGCGATGATCGTGCTGCTCGCCATCTATTACGTGACGCCGTGGCTGCGCTGGGATCGCGGCGAAGGCCGCGTCGATCAGGCGGTGATGGTGGATTTCGAAGGCGGTCGCTTCTACTTCTTCTTCATCGAACTGTGGCCGCAGGAGGTCTATTACATCACCGGCCTGCTCATTCTGGCGAGCCTCGGCATCTTCTTGTCTTCGGCTTTGTTTGGTCGCGTTTGGTGCGGCTATGCCTGCCCGCAGACGGTGTGGACCGATCTCTACATCTATGTCGAGCGCGCCATCGAAGGCGACCGCAACGCGCGCATGCGTCTGGACAAGGCGCCGCTGTCGTTCTCGAAAGCGGCCAAGAAGCTCTCCAAGCATGCAATCTGGCTCGCCATCGCCGCCGCGACCGGCGGGGCGTGGGTGTTCTATTTCGGCGACGCGCCAACTTTGTTCCGAGACATCTTCACCGGCCAAGCGTCGGCGCCGGTCTATCTGTTCATCGGTTTGCTGACCTTCACCACCTACGCGCTCGCGGGAACCATGCGCGAGCAGGTGTGCACTTACATGTGCCCCTGGCCGCGCATCCAGGCGGCGATGATCGACAAGGACGCGCTCTCGGTCACCTATCGCGTCGACCGCGGCGAACCCCGTGGGCCGCACAAGAAGGGCGAGAGCTGGGAAGGCCGCGGCGATTGCATCGACTGCCGCCAATGCGTCGCCGTCTGCCCGCAAGGCATCGACATCCGCGACGGCGATCAGCTCGAATGCATCAATTGCGCCTTGTGCATCGATGCGTGCGACGATGTCATGCGCAAGGTCGGCCGGCCCACCGGGCTGATCGCGTATGACAGTTACGCCAACGTCAAGCGCCGGCAGCAAGGCAAGAGCATCAGCTACCAGCTGGTGCGGCCGCGCACGATCCTTTACGGCGTGCTGATGGCGCTGGTCGCCGCGCTCATGATTTACGGGCTCGCGACGCGCCAGACGCTCGATCTCAATGTCATCCGCGACCGCAACCCGCCCTTCGTCCGCTTGGCCGACGGTTCGATCCGCAACGATTATGCGCTGAAGCTGATCAACATGACCGATCAGCCGCGCCGGCTCGAAGTCGCTGTCGCCGGCCTTGACGGCTTGCGGCTGCAGGTCGGACAGCTCGGCGATGCGGGCAGCGTCGTGGTCGAAGCGCGGGCCGATGGCGTGACCAATGTCCGCGCGCATGTGGCGGCGCCGGCGGGCGTTGCGCCGGGCGCGCACGATCTGACCTTCACCATACGCGATGTCGAAACCGGCGCGACAGCGACGAGCGACGCCGCGTTTCTTGCCGGAGCGGCGCCATGACGACACAGATTTCCGGCCGGCACGTGCTCTTCGCCATGCTTGCGTTCTTTGCCTCGATCATCGCGGTCAATGTCGGGTTTGCCATTGTCGCGGTGCGGTCGTTCCCGGGCGAAGACACGCCACGCTCTTACCTGCAAGGGCTTCGTTACAATGACACGCTGGCGGAGCGGCAAAACCAGGCTGCGCTTGGCTGGCGCGCCACGACTGGCTTGAACGCGCACGGAAGCGGGGCGGCGTTGCTCGTATCGCTGAACGATCGCGCCGGCGTCGCCATCGATGGCGCTGAGCTGAGCGGCGACCTGCAATGGCCGGCGGCGTCGCGTTACGACCGCCGCTTGAATTTCGAAGCCCTCGGCGGCGGCCGCTATCGCGCCCTCGTTTCCGATCTGGCGCCCGGGCGCTGGCGGCTGCGGGCGCGGGCCGAGCGCGGCGGCGAAGCGCTCGATTTCGAATCGGACCTCACATGGCGGCAATAACGCTGACCCAGCCCGGCTGCCCGAGCGGTTTGGCGCCGCCGCCGGCGGATGCGCCGCGCGCCGATCCGGCGGCGTTCGTGCGTTCGAATGAGCGGGGCGAGAATGTCATCGAACTGCTGGTGCAGGGCGCGAAGTGCGCGGGCTGCATTCGAAAGATCGAGTCCGGCTTGTTGGCGCTGGGCGGCGTGCGCGATGCGCGCCTCAATCTCTCGACCGGGCGGCTGCGCGTGGCCTGGACGCCGGGCGCGCTGGCGCCGCGCGACATCACCGAAGCGCTGAGCCGGCTCGGCTATGGCGCCAGCGCCTTCGATCCCGCCGCGGCGGCGCGCAACGTCGACCAGGAAGGCCGCAGGCTGCTCCGCTATCTGGCCGTCGCCGGGTTCGCGGCGATGAACATCATGATGTTCTCGGTGCCGGTGTGGTCCGGCGCCGGCGAGATGGGCGAGAGCACCCGCACCTTGCTGCATTGGATTTCGGCACTGATCGCCATTCCGGCGGCGCTCTACGCAGCGCAGCCGTTCTTCCGTTCCGCCTGGTCGGCGCTCAGCGCCCGCCGCACCAATATGGACGTGCCGATTTCGCTGGCGGTGTTTCTCACGCTCGGCATTTCGATCGCCGAAACTATGCAGCGCGGTGAGCATGCGTATTTCGACGGAATCACCATGCTGCTGTTTTTCCTGCTGGTCGGGCGCTATCTCGATCACAGGTTGCGCGAGCAGGCGCGCACGGCGGCGCGCGATCTCTTGGCGCTGCAATCGGTGACGGCGTCGCGTCTGGCGGCGGACGGCGCAGTGGCGGCCGTGGCCGCGAACGATATTGCGGTCGGCGATCGTCTGCTGTTGGCGGCGGGCGATCGCGCTGTCGTCGACGGCGTCATCGTCGACGGCGCCTCCGAACTCGACCGCTCGATGCTGACCGGCGAGACCCTGCCGCAGCCGGTGCGCGTCGGCGATGCGATCCATGCCGGCGCCATCAATCTGCGCCAGAGTCTGATCGTGCGCGCCACCGCGCGCGCGCAGGACTCATCGATCGCTGAGCTGACGCGGCTGATCGAGGTCGGCGAACAGAGCCGCGCCCGTTACGTGCGCCTGGCCGACAAGGCGGCGTCGCTCTACGTGCCGGTGGTGCATTCGCTGGCCGCGCTCACTTTTCTCGGTTGGGCGTTCGGTCCGGCGCTGCTGCGTTTGGCCGGGATTGAGGCCGCCGATGTTGGCGTGCGCATCGCGCTCATGAACGCGGTGGCGGTGCTGATCATCACCTGCCCGTGCGCGCTGGGACTCGCGGTGCCGGCGGTGCAAGTGGTGGCCACGGGCCGGCTGTTCAAACGCGGCGTGCTGGTCAAGTCCGGCGATGCGCTCGAACGCCTGGCGCAAGCCAATGTCGCGGTGTTCGACAAGACCGGCACGCTGACGCTCGGCAAACCGCGCCTCGTCAATGCGCCGCCGCGCGAGGCGTTGTTGGCGGCGGCGGCGCTGGCGTACGCGCTGTTTCGCTATTTCACGCGCGTGCGGGCGGCGCCCGTCGCCGCGCCGAAGCCCCTCGAGCCGCTGCACGTGCGCACGCTGGCGGCGCTCG
>FKKE01000669.1_pt1 | contig 29502 bp, 35 predicted proteins | sample 1106331 | NCBI WGS metagenome assembly FKKE01 (sample SAMEA3931202, study PRJEB13176) | freshwater metagenome | biome: Drinking water system; feature: drinking water; material: freshwater | place: China | collected 2013-02-06
ACAGGGGTTTTAATGTCAGTTTCGTATTACCCACAAGCATACCGAATCCTGAAGGGAAAATCAGCGCAGGATGTTTCTTTAAGTACCTATATTATGATAGGTATTGGAACTTCCTGGTGGCTTTTCTATGGTTTTTATACCAACAACATGACAATCGTGCTTGGATATGCAGTTGGCGTCGTGGGTTCGTGGCTCGTCGTCGCCCTGACCGTATATTACCGACATATCGCAAAGCGTACAGAAAAAACTTCCGAGTGATCCTCGGAAGTTTTTAATTCCATTCCCTTTGCTTATTTATTTCTTCCTTATCCCTGAATGCCTGTTCCAGGTCGATATTGAAATGATTGCATATGTCCAGGAGATATACGAAAACATCCGCGACTTCATGATCGAGGTGGTACTCCTTTGAATTTTTGTCTGTTTTCATCCCTGACGACTTTCTCGCCGCTTTCGTCATCTCTCCGCATTCTTCCAAAAAAAGCATGAAAATCTGCGGGATCGTCTCCTTCTCAAAACCGCGCACTTTCACGAGTTCGGCAACATACTTCTGAAAGTCTTTCAGTGTGGGATTTTCCTTCAGAAAAAGCTCATTTTCTTTTTTTGCGCGAACTAAATTTTTCATGCAGGAATTATTCCGAATCTCACCAAAAACTCTTTAGACTTTTTTGTTACTCGCGCTTGATGAGATGAAGGAAGGTAAACCAGATGAAAGGAGCGAAAATCCATCCGAGCTGGACTTCAGGACTTCCGACAAGAGTTTTGGTAAGCGGTGCGAGTAACGCGGTTTCAGCCGGAGAAAGAAGGGTATACATAAGCGAGCAGAGAAGACCCGCGCCCAGAATCGACTGGAGAAGCGCGTTCCACCAGGCGATATCCCGCATACCCGAACGGATAAACGAGCCGAACGGCGACTTGAAGACCAAACCGAGCGAGACGAACAGCGCACCGCCAAAAATGATCAGGTGCGGGATAGAGCCTTTGGGTATGATGATGCCGAAGATCGAGGGATAGATGAAGAAAAAGCTCGCGATGCCATAGGCGATGTACGTACTCAAAAGGATGAGCGCGATGCGGCCGCGGCCGGTGGAAATGGCGTAGAGAAATATCGCCGCAACGATAAAAAACATGAGCATCACGTCCCAGGTAGGATGGAACAGGATATCGCGCGTCGCCTCCGAAAGCTGGATGAAACTTTGAATAGGAAACTTCTTTTGGAGGTTGTAGAGACTGAGTATCGGGATGACGATGCCTAAAAGACCTACGATAAGTCCGAACATGGACTAGAAAATAGTAGACAGAAAATAGAAAATAGAAGTATACAATCCAGTATAACGTAAAAAGAATCGCAATACCACAATTCTTTACATTATTTACTATTTTCTAAATTCTAGTTTCTGACTTAGAGTCCTTCTTTCCGCAGCTCTTCTATCGATTCCTTGGCTTTGCGGGAAAGACGCTTGGGGATATCGACTTTCACTTCAATGAGTAGGCTCCCACGGCCGTAGCCGTCTTCCGTCGGCACTCCTTTGCCGCGGATTTTCAGGATATCGCCGGACTGCGTGCCCTCGGGAATTTTCACTTTGATCTCGCCGTCCAAAGTCTCGACATTCACGCTGCCGCCAAGCACTGCATCGGTGAATTTGACCGGCAATACCATATAGAGGTCACTCTCGCGGCGCTGGAACGTTTTGTGCGGAAGAACGGTGATGCGGATATAAAGATCGCCCGGCACCCCGCCCGTCTGCGAGGCCTCGCCTTTGCCCGTCACTTTCATGAGCGAATTGTTCTGGATGCCTTTGGGGATAATGACCTCGATGCGTTCGGTCGCGTACTTCACGCGCTTGCCTTTACACTCCGTGCACGGATGCTCCGGTACTTCGCCCTTGCCCGCGCAGTCAGCACAGGTCGTGACCTCGGCGAATGCGCCGAAGACGGTGCGGCGGGTGCGCTGCACGCGGCCCTGCCCTTTGCAGGTCGGACAGGTTTTCATCTTCGTCGCCGGCTCGGCGCCGCTCCCTTTGCAGCGCTCGCAGGTCATGAGCTTCTTGATCTCAATCGCGCGCTTGCCGCCGAAAATTGATTCTTCGAAGGGAATCTCGAAATCCATCTGGATGTCTTTGCCTTTCTTGGTGCGCGTGGCGCTTGCGCGGTCGCCGCCGAAGCCGAACATGCCCTCGAAAATATCGGAGAAGTCGAACTGCTGGCCGTCGCCGCCGAAATTGAACTCGAATCCCCCGGCTCCCCCGCCCGGCCACTGGAATCCGCTCCCGCCGCGCGAGAAGCCGCCGTCCTGGAACGCGTGGCCGAACTGGTCGTACTGCGCGCGCTTCTTCGAATCCGAAAGGATGCTGTACGCCTCGTTAATCTCCTTAAACTTCTCCTCGTTGCCGCCCGCCTTGTCGGGATGATACTGATGCGCCAGCTTGCGGTATGCTTTTTTAATCTCATCGGCAGATGAGTTTCGCGAGACTCCCAATACGTCGTAATAGTCTTTTTTGGCCATTGAATGATGGGTCTAGCTGATAGAAATGATTTCTTTCTCGACCATTATACGCTTCCGCTCCAAAAATCCAACTTTCGCAAGGATTGATACGAAAAGCGGGAACACGAGCGAAATGACGAATGACAGGATGTAGAAGAAAAACTGCAGGGTAATGAAGTATCCGATCGAGAGAAGCGCTGGGACATATCGCTTGTAAGGAGCAGAATATTCGTTCACTTTGTCGGAAGCGAAATTGTACAGGAGGTCCCCCGTCGTTTCCTTGCCAGTGAGCGAAACGCCGAGCTGCTGCGAAAGGGCGATGCGCTGCTCGCGCACAAACTGCATGACCTGCGAGCGCGGGTATTTCGAGACGTCGATGCCCTGCTCTTCTTTCAGCTTCTCGGCAACGAAATCGTAAATCACGTCATCGACCGGGGCGTCGGCCCGGAACCCAGGAATAAGCCCCTGCAAGGGTGCTTGCATGATTGTCAGCGTCCCCTTGAAAAACGGTTTGGGGATCACGACTTCGTCAATGCCTTTGGAGGGCGCGATGACGAAGAAATACAGCATCGCGAACGCAAATGCTACCCCTACGTACAGCCGACGGAGCCCGCCGCGGAGCATAAGCCGCCACACGAGGCGCACCTGCGAGCGCATCTCGTTGCGCGTGCGATAGTATCCCCATACGAAGCAGAGAAAGACGATAAGCATGCCCGTCAAATACTCGGCCTTGAACGGATAGAATATAAAGAACGAGACGGATACTATGAGTGCCGTTATATAGAGAAGACGCCGGTCGGTAGCGAGCGTTGCAAAAAGGGAGAAGGTGACGCCCAAGAGAAAGAGTGTCACAAGTTCGAGAATCGCCGAAACTTCCACGGTAGTGGCAGTCATAAAACTCCCGACTCCCTGCCAGAAATATCCGGCAAGAAACGAGAGGATAATAACAAGCGAAGCCAAGCCGACTTCCTTCATCAGCGTATTTTTTGGTTCTGCAGGCGTTTCATTCATAGGAATATCGTAGCGCAGCATATCGTGATTGACAATGCAGGCAAATCGCTATATAACATCCGTAAAGTTTTACGACTTTTTTCAGCTCATTAAACAACCAATAGCCAGCGTATGGAGGTCACTATGCCGCCTGCATTAAGGACATCTCTCCCCACCGAGCTCGCTGTCGAGAACATCCGCAAGGAGAATTTCGGAGACAGCCAGGAATGCTCTCTTTTTCCGGACGAGATCGTCTATGCCCACATCATCAGGGAAAAGATCTTCGTTGACCCTTCTTTCTTCGGAGAGCAGTTTCAGATGGAGATGCTGAGGAAGTTCAGGAACACGGTATCCAGCAAATTCCCGGACATAATGTTCGTCTATGAAGTGGACCACATTATGATGATTGGGCATCAGCACTGGTTCCACGTCACCGGCGTCGGATACAAGAAGGCCTTATAACCCGAACTTCAACAAGGAGTATCGCTATGGCACTCGTTACCGCAATGTCAGACGCTGCGTACGCGATCATACGCGATCGCGTACGGACCGAATCCTTCCAGCAAAGCACCGAATCCGTGGAACTGCCGGGCCAGCTGCGCCTGCTCGGAATGGTCGATACGAATGTCGACATCCCTTTCAATATCCTCGATGGAAGAAAAGAATCCATCGACGAGATCTTGAACTTGATCAAGCGCGCGCTCTTTGAGAAAGCAAGCGCTCAGTTCGAACATCGGATCGACTATATCTTCGATCTTCGGTTCAAGCTCAGCGGAGAATCGGACCACTATCCGGCGACCTCCAGAAAGTTTTGGGCCGTCGGCAACGCCTACAACAACGGCTGCATCTGAAAGGAGTTCTATGAAAACTCTTACATGTACCCAGCCGCAGATGCGCCGTGGAATTGAGCGTGTCCGGGAGGAGTCGTACCTGAACAGCCAGGAAGCCGTCGATTGGCCGCTTTCCGTGCGTGGGGCAATTGAAATCGAATTGGAGATCGTGCACTTCGTAGCCGAACCCAATGAGCCCCTGCGCGACGAACTGGCATACATGAAATCCCGAATCTTGCAGGAGACAAACATCAGGTTCCCGAGTACCGACAGGATCTCCTACGTCTTCGACTTCCGCTATCGCTGCATCCATTCAAAGCGCCAAAAGCGCAACGGCGCTGACATCGTGGCCGTGACGTTTCTGCTTACAGGAAACGTCTATATCGAGAATCACGCCAGAAGGAAGGAGGAATGATGCCGCAACCGCCCGACGCATACTGTACCGATTGCAAGGCGCCGCGCCGACTCGAGACCAATCTTGGGGCCGGCAGCTATCCCTCAATCTTCATTGAGCATCAGGATCCGGTTACGGGGAAGCACTGCGCTCAAAGCGGACAACCGCCCGAATACCGCATCGAGACCGCCACGAGCATCCACCGGGAACCGATGACCGAATCGATCTCGGAGATGCTCTCCAGACTTCCGGATGATCCGCATACTTCGCGGATCGGATCCGAGGAGATGCGAAGAGTGCTCGGAGTCGGCATCGGAAGCCAGCATCCGCGCCGCCGCGGATTAGACACCCGCGGCAACCGGCGCGGTACTCGCGATCGGCACCCCGGCTGAAACAGCCGGGCACCCCGATCATCTACCGACGAGGTGCGAGGGCCGCCAGGAGGATTCATTTCTCCTGGCGGTTTTTTTTATTGAACCCGCCCCGCGTATGCGGGGCGGACAATCATTACTTTTTCTCTTCGTCGTCTTTCTTTACGTCTTCGTACTCGGCCTCTTTGGCACCCGATTGATCCGGCTGCTCCTGGCCCGGGGCTCCCTGCGGCGCGCCCTTGTACATCGCCTCGCCGATTTTCTGCATCTCCTTCGAAAGGTCTTCGGTCGCTTTCTGGATCTCCTCCTTCGTGCCGGTATCCTTCACCTTCTTCACGGCCTCGACTTTTTCTTCAATAGATTTCTTCACGTCGGCAGGAACCTTGTCGCCCGCGTCGCGGAGCGCCTTCTCGACGGTATAGACGAGCGTATCGGCGGTATTGCGTACCTCCACCATCTCTTTCTTTTTGCGGTCCTCTTCCTGGTGCGCGGCCGCATCCTGCTTCATGCGCTCGATATCCTCCTTCGAGAGACTCGAGGAGCCCTCGATGCGCACCGACTGCTCTTTGCCGGTGGTCTTTTCTTTCGCGGATACCGAGAGAACGCCGTTGGCATCGATATCGAACGTCACTTCCACCTGCGGCATACCGCGCGGCGACGGCGGGATACCATCCAAAATGAACCGCGCAAGCTCCTTGTTGCCTTCGGCAAGCTCGCGCTCGCCCTGCAAAACGCGGATCTCGACGGATGTCTGATTATCGGCCGCGGTCGAGAAAATCTGCGACTTCTTGGTCGGAACGGTCGTGTTCTTCTCGATGATCTTGGTGAACACGCCGCCCATTGTCTCAATACCCAGCGAAAGCGGCGTCACATCGAGAAGCAGCACGTCTTTGACGTCACCCTGCATGATGCCCGCCTGAGCCGCAGCACCCAAGGCCACGACCTCGTCGGGATTGATGGACTTGTTCGGTTCCTTGCCGAAGAGTTTTTTGACCGACTCCTGGATAAGCGGCATGCGCGTCTGGCCTCCGACGAGGATTACCTCGTGGATATCCGAAATCTTGAATCCAGAATCGCCCAAGACGTTTTTTGTGATATTGATGGACTTCTCGACATGCTCGCCCACGAGCTGCTCAAGCTGAGCGCGCGAGAACTTCAGGAGAAGATGCTTCGGCCCCTCGGCATCGGAACTGATGAACGGAATATTGATTTCGGTCTCGATAGTGGTCGAGAGCTCGTGCTTGGCGCGTTCCGCCGCCTCCTTCAGGCGCTGGAGTGCCAACGTATCCTTTGAGAGATCAATACCCTGCTCTTTTTTGAATTCGGCCACGATCCAATGGATGATCTTCTGATCGAAGTCGTCGCCGCCCAAGTGCGTGTCACCTCCGGTGGATTTCACTTCAATGGTATTGTCACCGATCTCAAGAACGGAAACATCGAAGGTGCCGCCGCCGAAATCATAGACCACAATCTTCTCGTCCTTCTTACGGTTTAAGCCGTATGCCAAGGCAGCTGCCGTCGGCTCGTTGATGATGCGGCGGACTTTCAAACCCGCAATCTCGCCTGCGGCTTGCGTGGCTTTGCGCTGCGAGTCGTCGAAATAGGCGGGAACGGTGATGATCGCCTCTTCGATCTTCTGGCCGAGCTTCTCTTCGGTATCATGCTTCAATTTCGCGAGAACCATGGCCGAGATCTCTTCCGGGCGGTACCACTTGTCCCCCATCTTCACCTCGACACCGCCGTTTGAGGCCTCTTTGATCTCGTACGGAAGAAGCTGCTTGTCCTTCTGCACTTCCGCATCCGAAAATTTGCGGCCGATGAGGCGCTTTACGGAAAACAGCGTGTTCTTCGGGTTGGTAACCGCCTGGCGCTTGGCCAAAAGGCCCGCGAGGCGCTCGCCTGATTTCGAAATCGCCACGATCGAGGGCGTGGTTCGGTTTCCTTCCTTGTTTTCAACGATGCGCGGCTCGCCCCCTTCGGTAACGGCCATCGCCGAGTTCGTCGTTCCTAAATCTATTCCGAGAATTTTTGACATAGTGTTCGTGTATTACGTGTTTGAAATCATTTGCCCTTCGATACCTTCACCCGGGCGGGGCGGATCACGCGGTTCTGGAACATGTATCCCTTCTGCACCTCTTCCGCGATCATTCCCTCATCGACATCGGATTCGACTTCCCCGATACTCTCATGCTTCGACGGATTGAGCGGGTCACCGATCGTCACCGGGATATGCTCGAACCCCCGCTTGCGCAGGACATCCTCGAGCTGCGCTTGGATCATAAAGACCCCGTCGGCAACGCCCTTCGGCATCTCGTAGCGGCGCGCCATCTCGAAGCTGTCCAAGACCAGAACGATGTCGCGCAGGAGATCCTCCGTCACCGACTGCGCCATTTCGCCGTAGCGCTTGCCCTCGTCCTTGCGGTAGTTGGCGAAATCGGCCTTCGTCCGCTGCCATCCGTCCAGATATTCCTTCTGCAGGGCCTCGCAGCGCTTCAGATCCTCTTTCACTTTCTTGAGTTTCGCCGCCGCGTTGTCGTCCGCCGCATCCTCATCCATTCCGGGCTCCGCGCCCTCGTTCTCGTCGTATTCTATTGGATCGTCTTTGTGAGTCATGCTGGTCACTCTATATATAATTGCCGTATCACTTCATCGAATTCTTTCAAAAGCGCGATGTTCCGTTCGTAGTCCATGCGCTTGGGGCCCATGATGCTGATGATCTTTTTCCTGTTGCGCCCGCCTTCGTCGCTCGAGTAGGCATAGACCACCATCCCGTATTCCCTCGCACTTTTCACCGGATTCTCTTTTCCGATAAGCGCCTCGGGGTTATGCTGCCCGACGCTTTTGAAAAGTTCGGAGGCGCTCTTTTCGAACTCGTCGATGCAGCGCCCGAAATCGCGCGCGATCTCCGCATCGGAAAATTCGGGCTCCTGCAGTACATCGGAAAAGCCGTATTTGAAAAAGAGGCTGTCGTCCACCATGCCGGCGGTCGCGAACCCCCGGCTCGCGCGCGCGAGGATCGCGGCGGCATTGCGCAAAAATTCCTCTTCACTCTGCATTTCATCGTCGACAAGTTCGGAAAAGGTGCGGATGCCCGGAGCTTTCACGCCCTGCTCGGACTTTTCGCGCTCGGTAATGTAAAATCGATATGCCTTGTCAGTCGGAATGCGCCCGGCGGATACGTGCGGCTTGGCAAGGTACCCTTCCTCCGTGAGCGTTTGAAAATCGTTCCGGATGGTGGCGGAACTGAACGGAAATTTGTATTTCTTGAGGAGATCGGCCGAGGACACGGGGTCTGCCGACCGTACGTATTCCTGAACCAAGGCCCCAAGGATCATTTTCTGCCGTTCCTGAAGCTCCATAGGATCTGCGACATAACAAAGGAGCCGGTGATGCGGATCTGAACGCGGGGTGTGTGCGGTACTTTCTACGAAGAGCACTCTGCATCCCTCCGCCATCTCGTCCGCTCATCTGCTCCCACTTACAGTATACTCCTGTTTAGCAGTCGAGTCAATAGATTGCTAAAGCAAAAAACGCTTATTGATCAAAGAGTAACTATGGTATATACCTCTTTCTGACAACCGTTCCTTACAAACCCTGCGATATGTCCCTTTTGGGGATGAGTCGCGCAATCAAGGAGGAATATGTCATGGCTAATAATGACGAGTTCCTATCGGGAGTCGGCCTTGTTCATGAATTCGCACTTACGGCTCGGCGGACCGGCTGGAGTAATAGGGACCTGGCCAAACTCGCACAAAATGCGGGATTGTGCCAGAAAATTCTTTCGGTCATACGCGAAGGCGCTGAGGTTAGATTCAAGCCTGGTTACCTCGCCATTGACCGCACGAAGCCGTTTGATTTCTATAAGTACTTTAATCGCCATCCACGAGAAGCGGAATTTGAAATCAGTGTCGATGAACAGGATGAGAGGGCTACAAAACTCACGGAAATTGATTTTTCGATGGCACGTATCGAGATGGGTGGCGGATACGGACCCTCATTTGGAGGATCTTTAAAGCTTTACCATCTCAAACAGCTACATTGCATCCTCTTCGACGCCAAGATCTTTGAAGCATTGTGGGATGAACCTGGCCACGCAACCCTCGAATGGCTGCGCTTGAAGAGCGGGATCACCTATCTCGATTTCCTGGGTACTATTTTCCGATCAGCAATAGGTCGATGGGCAATTTACCTCTTCTGGGATGAGCGTGAGCACCAGTGGGTTAAAAACTGCTATGACCTGATGAGTCACGAATTTTCCCGAGGTCCCTCACTCGTTCTTGATATTCCTGCCTAACCCTGTCCGCACCCAGGAGCGCGCAATGCGCTTCTCGGGTGCGGTCTTTTTTTATTTGAAAGCCCCACATGATGTCCACATTCTGCCCATTCTGATGTTTGTACACGCCAAAAACCGCATGATATGATGGCCGCATGCGCCAGGACCTTCATCTGGAGAAAATACATTGGGTCAAGATCACTAACCCTTCCCAGAAGGAGGTCATCGGCATTGAAAATGAGTGCAATATCCATCCGCTGATCATCCGCGAGCTCATTGTTCCGACCATCCGCCCGAAGCTGGACGGCTACCATGATCATATGTATATGGTCATGCATGTTCCGGTCTTCAACGTGAAAGACCGCAAGACCTACTCCCGCGAGATCGACATCGTGCTCACCAAAGACGCCATGATCACGGTAACGTATGACGATGTCCTGCCGCTCGAGGAATTCTGGAAAACGGCACATAACCCCCAGGAGACGCCGACGACCATCGAAGCGGGAATGTTTTTCTACCGCATGATGAATCACATGCTCGCCTTCTCTCTCCGGCAGCTCGACCATATCCAGGAGAATATCGATACGCTCGAAGACATTATGTTCGAGGGTCATGGCGATGAAATCGTGAAGGATATCTACATCGCGCGGCGCGATATCATCGATTTCCGAAGAACGCTAAATCCGCAGGAGGAAAACTACATCGCTTTGATCGAAAAGGCACCGGCTCTTTTCGGTGAGCATCTTAAACCGTTCTTCCGAAACCTAAAGCACCAGTATACGCGCGTATGGGACATCCTTGATGGACACAAGGAAGCGATCGAGGAGCTGTATGAGACGAACGAATCGCTCGTATCCTCGAACATCAACCGCACGATGAAGGTATTTACGGTACTCGCCTTCATTACGTTCGTGCCGAACGTATTTACGAACATTTTCGGCATGACTATCGAAGACTTTCCTCTTTCCAAAAATCCAAACGCCTTCTGGATCATCATGCTTATGACAGTAGGGAGCATGGCCATTATGTATATCTATTTCAAAATTAAAAAGATCCTATAATTCTCTCCGATGCTTTCCGTTTACAACACGCTTACCAAGGAAAAAGAGGATTTTGTCCCGCTCGGCACGCGGGTCAATCTTTTTGTGTGCGGACCGACCGTCTATGGGCCGTCGCACATCGGGCATGCCCGTACCTACATCGCTTTCGATACGATCGTGAAATATCTCCGCTCGCAGGGGCAGGATGTGTTCTATCTTCAGAACATCACGGACATCGATGACAAGATCATCCATCGGGCCCAGGAATCGGGCATCGACCCGCTGGAGCTTTCCAAACGGGAAACTGAACGCTACTTCTCGGACATGAAGTCGATCGGCATCGATGCGGTAAGCGAATACGTCCCGACATCGAAGGAAGATATTATCGCGGGCATCATCTCGCAGATCGAACGGCTGATCGAAAAAGGACACGCCTATCCCGCCGGAGGATCGGTCTACTACGACATCTCGACTTTCCCCCATTTCGGCAAACTCTCGCGCCAGAATCTCGAGGCCCTGCAGAAGGCGGCTCGTACCGAGGATGACCCGAACAAGAAAAACGCTCACGACTTCGTCCTGTGGCGCGGACGGGAGGAGAATTCCGGCGAACCGACATGGAAGAGCCCGTGGGGACCGGGGCGTCCCGGCTGGCATATCGAGGACACGGCCATCACCGAAAAATATTTCGGTCCTCAGTACGATATCCATGGAGGCGGCATCGAGCTTATCTTCCCGCACCATGAAGCCGAGATTGCGCAGATGGAAGGCATTTCAGGCCAAACACCGCTTGCCCAGTACTGGCTGCACACAGGATGGGTCACGGTGAAGGGCGAGAAGATGTCCAAATCCCTCGGCAACTTCATCACCATCGCCGATATCCTGAAAAAGCATTCCCCTGAGGCGCTCCGGCTCCTGCTTCTTCAGACGCACTACCGCTCGCCCTTGGAATACAGCGGGGAGCTCGTACAGGCGGCGGAAAACGCCGTAGGGCGCATCCGCCAGCTCCAGGCGCGCCTGCGGCTTGCCGAAGGGAAGAACGCGCCCCCCTCCCCGCTCGCGGTTGCCGATGAAGCGGAAAATGTGAAAGCGCGCATCAGTGAAGCTATGAACGATGACTTCAGCACCTCGCTGGCGCTCGCTCATTTCTTCGCGTTCTTAGACTACATCGAGAGCGGCCTTCGTTCAAAAACAATCGATGACGCAGGCATTCAAGCCGCATTCGATTTTTTTAAATTCATCAAATCGGTTTTCGGCATCATCCCATCGGAATCGCCTGTTCCGAGCGAGATCCAGAGTAAGGCACAGGAGCGGGAAAAACTGCGCCAAGAAAAAAAATGGGCGGAATCGGACGTTATCCGCGATGAAATTCTCGCCGCAGGATATGCCATTGACGACACCCCCGACGGCCCAGTAGTGTTACCCAAATCAATCCGAGACTAACATGGCCAAACAAACGACAATCGATCGCGTACCACCGCAGAATATCGAGGCGGAAATGTCCGTCTTAGGCTGTCTCATGATCTCGACCGACGCCATTATCCGCGTCGCGGATACGCTCCGCGCGGCGGATTTCTACAAGCCGGCGCATGCGGCGATCTACGAGGCCATTCTCGAGCTTTTCTCGCGCGGCGAGCCGATTGATATTTTAAGCGTCTCCAACCGCCTCGAGGAAAAAGGGATGCTGGAATCCTCCGGCGGATCATCGTACCTCACCTCGCTCGTCAATTCCGTCCCGACCGCGAGCCACGTCATGCACTATGCGGACATCGTGAGCCGCAAAAAAATCCTCCGCGACCTCATCAACGCCTCCTACCACATCGGCGAACTCGGATTCAACGAGGACGCGCATATCGAGCTCCTGCTGGATGAGGCGGAGCAGAAGATCTTCCAGATCTCGCAGCATTCGCTCAAACAGGGATTCGTGAAGCTCAAAGACACGCTGGATGAGGCGTGGACGCGCTTCGAGCATTTGAGCAAGCACGACGGCGCCATGCGCGGCGTGCCGACCGGATTCAAGGATCTCGATATGTACCTCTCCGGCCTGCAGAAATCGGACCTCGTGATCCTCGCGGCGCGCCCCTCGCTCGGTAAAACATCCCTCGCACTCACCATCGCCAAGAACGTCGCGCTCCAGTCCAAGCTTCCGGTCGGCGTCTTCTCGCTTGAAATGTCCAAGGACCAATTGGTCGACCGTCTTTTGGCCGCCGAAGCGCATATCAACCTCTGGAACCTGCGAAACGGCAAGCTCTATGACGGCGACGGGCAGAATGATTTCGAACGCATGCGCGACGCGATGGACCAACTCTCAACCGCGCCGATCTTCATCGACGACGGCGCGTCTTCGACCGTGCTGCAGATCCGCACCATGTCGCGCCGCCTCAAAGCGGAACAGAAAAACCTGGGACTCATCATCGTCGACTACCTCCAGCTCATTAACGGCGAAGGACGCTCCGAAAACCGCGTCCAGGAAGTCTCCGAGATCTCCCGCGCCTTAAAGCAGCTCGCCCGCGAGCTCGACGTGCCGGTATTGGCCCTCTCCCAGCTCTCACGCGCGGTCGAAATGCGCACCGACGGCGTGCCGAAGCTTTCCGATCTCCGCGAATCGGGTTCCATCGAACAGGATGCGGACGTCGTCATGTTCATCCACCGCGAGGATCGCGTGAAGAAGAATACGGACAAGAAGAATATCGCCGAGATCCACATCGCCAAGCACCGCAACGGCCCAATCGGCATCGTCGAACTCTACTTCAGCGAAGAGCACGCCTCATTCCGCGAGCTCGAGCGGCACCATATGACAGAGCCGGCTTCCGCGTCGTTTTAAAGAATCCTCGTGTATCCAAAACCGATCCAAAAGCTTATTGAATATTTCGCGCATCTTCCCGGCATCGGTCCGCGCGCGGCCGGACGCTTCGTGTTCGCGCTCTTAAAAGAGGACCCTGAATTCCTCAAAGAGTTCGGCGCGGCACTCTCGAACCTCAATGCAGCCGTGGGAACGTGCGCCCAGTGCTTCAAGACGATCGAAGCGGGCAATGGTACCCTGTGCGTCTTCTGCTCGAACAAAAACCGCAACCCCGCGCTTATCATGGTCCTCGAAAAGGAGTCTGATCTTCTGATGGTTGAGAAAAGCGGTTCGTACCAGGGCCTCTACCATATTCTGGGCGGCACCATTTCCCCGCTTGATTCCGCCTCGTCCAAAAAGCTCACCGTAAAGCAGCTCTATGACCGCGTGCAGGCGCAGAAAGCGAAAACTCCCGAGCTCGAGATCATTCTTGCAACCAATCCGACTCCCGAGGGAGATTCGACGGCAAACTACGTCGAGCGGACGCTCGAACCCCTCCAGGCAACCATCACCCGGTTGGGACGCGGCATCACCGCAGGCTCGGAACTGGAATACATCGACGAGACGACCATCATGAACGCATTGAAGAACAGGAAGTGACAAAAAATCCCGCGAGCGCGGGATTTTTTGATCAGTTACTTGATTGAGGTGATTTCGACTTCGGTGAACGGCTGGCGGTGCCCTTTCTTCTTCATGCGGCGCACTTTGGCCTTGTAGCGGAAGACGATCTTTTTCTTGTCGCGTCCTTGCTTCAAGACTTTCGCTTCGACTTTCACGCCCTTCACATGAGGCGAGCCGACTTCGACATTCTTTCCATTGAAGGTAAGAAGCACCTTATCGAACGAAAAAACATCGCCTTCCTGGGCGTCCAATTTTTCGATTCTGATCTTGTTTCCCGCCTCGACGAGATACTGCTTTCCTCCGGTTTCGATAACTGCGTACATAGTAGTGAGTAATTTACAACCAAACCATCGTACCGTTTCCGGCCGTAAAAGTCAACGCTTTCCAGCTCATTCCTCGGCAGGACCCGAAATGGCAGCCGCTTCGATGCCGACCCGCTCCCCCGTGATCTTTAAGACGTCTTTATCTATCTTTTCGAACTCCTTGTAGGCGTGGTTGTACATGCTGACAGTCGTGCCGAGATTCTTACCGAGCCGCTGCATGTAATCGTCGTAGGTGCCGAGATGCCGGCCGAGCTTCTCCACCTGCTTGATGATCTCCTTGGCCTGTTCGGAGATTTTCTGGTTTTTAAGCCCCTGCAGGACCGTCTGAAGATAGGCTAAAAACGACGTCGGAGAGACGATGATGACTTTTTTCTGCCCGGCGTAATGGATGAGATTTTTGGTGTCATCCGCCACAGCGCCGACTTTGTTGATCAGAAGATCATAGTAGACGGCTTCGGACGGGATGAACATGAATGCGAAATCCATCGTATGCTCTTCGGGCTTCACATACTTCGATGTCTCGTCGATGCGCAGCTTGAGATCCGCCACAAGAGCCGCCTCGTAGCGCTTCTTTTCGGCCGGGTCCTGCGTCTCCATGATGCGGTTGTAATTCTCGAGCGAGAACTTGGAATCGATGGGGATGATGCGTTTATCGACGAACACCACGGCATCAACGATCACCTTGTCGGGGAACGCGTATTGCATCTGGTATGAGCCGGGCGGAAGCACGTTCTTCAAAACCGTCTCGAGATAGTATTCGCCGAGAATACCCCGCTGTTTGGGATTCTTGAGGATGTCTTGAAGGTTCTGCAGCTGCGACGAGAAATTCACGACCTGGCGGTTCGTTTCATCGAGCTTCGTCAGGCGCTCGGTCACCTCGGCGATGAGCTTGGCGGACTGGCCGGTAATTCCCTGAATGAGCTTCGTGGCCTGGCCGAACTGCTCCTGGTTGGCGCGATGCGTCTCGGAGAGTTTAGCATCGAGCGTGGAGCGCAGTTCACGGTTCTGCTCGGAAAGGAGGGACAGCCGTTCCATCATGGCGCCGATTTTGGCCGCATCTTCGGAAGAATCTTTTTTACGGGACAGGAGCCAAAAAAGCCCGGCGAAGCCGGCTATGACGATAACGATGAGGATAATAAATTCTGCTGCCATGATGGAATTATACGCTACTTGAGAAGCGCCTCAAGTTGACTTTTCCCTCGATCCAGGAGCTCCTGAGAATCCGCCTCGACGTGCACGCGCACGAGATCCTCGGTATTGGAGGGACGCACGGTAAACCGCCAGTCGGGGTACTCGACCATCAGGCCATCGATTGTCGAGATGGTGCCGTCGGGGAACGCCTCCTGCACGCGGCGCACAGCGCCTTCTTTGTCGGCAACGCTGAAATTCAGTTCGCCCGAGCGGAACGTCGCGAGGAAGGGAGCGATGAGATGGGAGAGCGGCATGCCTCGCGAAGCGCGGATATTGACCAGGTAAATGAAGGTGAGGATCGCGCCGTCGTTTCCGAACATCTCAGGATAGTAGTAATGGCCGGATGATTCGGAACCGAGAAGCACCGATTTGTCATGCTCAAGCTCGTTGCGGAAAAATGCCGTGCCAACGCGCGCCCGCTTCACCACGCCTTTCTTGCCCTCGATATATTCGACGCTCTTGCGGGAAGCGTTCACATCCAGGAGAATCGTTCTGTACTGCGCGCTCCGCAGCTTTTCTTCGGCGATGAGCGCTGCGACATAGTCAGACGGGATCTCCCGTCCGTACTCGTCGAAAAACACCGCGCGATCGCCGTCGCCGTCGAAAACGACGCCAAGATCCCGGTAGTTCTTCTGTATCTCCTCTTTCACGAATTGCTGCGACTCGGGCTTTAAGGGATTCGTGCCATGCGTGCGGACATCGGGATCAGCATCGAAGAATAATTTGGCCGCCTCAATCCGCATGGACGGAAGCAGGCGTTCAAGCACTTTCCCCGCAGCACCCGCCGAAGCATCGATCGCGACGCGCAGGGTCCCCCCGAAAGCCGGGATATGAACCTGATTCTGCAGAAACATCGCGTATTGCGGGAGTATATCGAGTTCGCGGAGCGTGCCGACATGGCCGGGTTCAGCGAACGGCTTTTGCATGATCTCATAGACATCCAGAAGACCCGTATCAGAGGCGATGCGTTCGGTCTTCGTAGAAATCTTGAATCCGCACGTGCCCGGAGCCCCGTGCGACGGCGTCACCATAACGCCCGCCTGCACATCGAACGAACCGACGGCGAAATAATGCATCGGGGATGTGGAGATACCCCCGTCGAATATCGATACCCCGCCCTCGAGAAGGCCCTTGATCAGACTCCGCATAAGCGGCTCCGAGACCGCGCGCACATCGCGATTAACGAGTATCGCCTTTGCCTCAATACCTTTCTTTTCCTTTAAAAAGACGGGAAGCGCCCGTCCCAGCGCATAGGCAAAATCCTCTCCAATTTCAGAGCCGTAGACGCCCCGGATGTCATACGCGTGAAAATTTTCTTTTCTGATGAGCATGCGGAAATGCTTGATTATATGGCTATTATAGCATACAATGGCTTTCGTGATTTTAAATGCAATTCTAGATACTAGATTCTAGTTTCTAAATTCTAAAATATTATGTTGAGCGTCAATGAACTGAAAAAGGGAGCGATCATCCTCTACGAAGACCAGCCGTACGAAATTTTGAGCACCGCGCACTTAAAGATGCAGCAGCGACGCCCGGTCGTACAGACCCGCTTGCGCAATCTTCTCACGGGCGTGGGCATCGACCGCAACTTCAAGCAGTCGGATATGTTCGAGGAGGCGGACGTCGAGAAAAAGACTGTCGTATTCCTCTACAACCATCGGAATGATTTCGTATTCCACGAAAAGGACAACCCGCAGGCCCGCTTTAATCTCTCGGAAGAGATCATAGGCGACAAGAAACTGTGGCTGCGACCCAATACGCCTGTCGGGGCACTCCTCTTCGATGGCAAAGTGGTATCCATCACCCCTCCCATCAAGATGGAATTGAAAGTTACCGAAGCGCCCCCGGGATTGAAGGGCGACACGGCGCAGGGAGGCACCAAGGCTGTGGTACTTGAGACCGGCGCTACCGTGCAGGCTCCCCTCTTCATTGAGGAAGGCGACATCATTCAGGTAAACACCGAAACCGGACTTTACACCGAACGCATCAAGAAAGCTTAGAGGTTTCATCAAATAAAAATCCCCCCGCTCGGGGGATTTTTAGTTTAGTCATCGAATGTGATGCGGTCGCCGGGGTTCAGAACGCCCGATTTTTTCGCATCGGTCTTAGGCGCTCCTTCGGGCGTACGCGGCCGGAGCATGCCGGTTTTGTCGCGAAGCACGCCTGCCTCTACAGAATCTTTGGGTTTCGGTTTCTGGAACTGGAATGATTCGGAAAGCGCTTTTTTGAGCTCCGTAAAATCGACGGATTTCTTCTCTTCCTTCGGCTGCTTGGCGGGTTCGTCTTTCCGCGGTTCCGGCTTCTGCGATTCCTTCTGTTTCAGCGCCGAAAGCGAGGCGAACGAATCGGGCTTCTGCACGCGGAGCGCAGGCTGCGCCGGACCTTGATGCGGGCGCGGCTGGCGGATATCGAGAGTCGGCCGGTACGGCTGATTCTGCTGCGGCGGGCGCTGAGCGGTATTCATGTGCGGTTCGCGATGCGGCTGGGGGCGATCCTGCCGCGGAGGCTGAGGGGGCTGCTGTCTGGGCTGTGCCTCTTGCGCGGGCAGCTTCGGAATCGAGGGAGGAGAGTTCAAGGTGCGGATCGTATCCACCGGGCGGGATTCCTGCTTCGGCGCGGAACGCGGCGGCATCGGAGGGCGCGCATCCCGGTTCCCTGCGCCGGCGGACGGACGCGGAGGAATCATGTCTTTCAAAAATCCTTCCGGCGGCCTCTGCTGACGCTGGCCTTCGCGGCGGGACATATCGGCCGGACGCGCCACGATATGCACGCCATTCGCGTTATTGAAGCCCTGCCATTCCATGATCTGATCGTCGACTTTCGCCCGCGGAACGCTGTAGAGGGAACGCGATGCTGTGACGATTTCATCCTTATAGGAGCGATCCTGCACGGGAACGGGCGGAAGCGTCGTTGCCGAAAACGGGCGGGACGCCACGCCGTCGATCATGAGGCGCATATAGATGCTCGCAAAGCCCAAATTCACGATATCCTGCTGGGTGAACTCGGGCATGAGCTCCTTCTCCAAAAGCTCGGCATCCGTCGCACCCACGCGAAACGTGATCATGGACCCGACGTTGCCGAAAACAGCCGCCTGAACCGTCTCGTCCATCTGCTCGATGTACTGATGCGCGAGAATGAGATCGAGGCGGTATTTGCGGGCTTCGGAGAGAATACTTGCGAACGATTCGGTGGCAAAGTTCTGGAACTCGTCGACGTATACATAAAAGTCCTCGCGCTTTGGTTCCGGAATATCGACGCGCGTCATGGCAGCGAGATAGAGACGGGTAATGAGCATCGCGCCCAAAAGCTTCGAGTTCTCTTCCCCAATGCGCCCTTTTGAGAGGTTAACGATGAAAATTTTCTTCTCGTCCATGATCTTCCGCATGTCGATCGTGGACTTCGGCTGGCCGATAATATTGCGGATCAGGGGATTGGAGGTAAACTGGCCGATCTTGTTCTGCACCGCAGCACCCGCCTCGGCAGCGAACTTTTCCGTGTAGCGGGCATACTCATTCTCCCAAAAGGCTTTGACGATCGGGTCTTTGCAATTTCCGACAATCTGCTTCCGGAAATCCTTGTCCGCGAGAATGCGGTTAATACCGAGAAGTGTCGTGCCCGGCGTTTCCAGAAGCGCCAAAATCGAGTTTGAAAGGAGGTACTCCATGCGCGCCGACCAGACGTCCGGCCAGATCTTCTTGAATACGCCGATAAGGCCCGAGGAGACCAGGTGCCGGCGCTCGGCGCCGACGTCCTCCATGACGTTGAAGCCGATGGGATTCTCGAGATCGGACGGGTTGAAATACACGACATCATTGATGCGCGACGGCGGCACGAAATCAAGCATGCGCTCGGCATACTCTCCGTGAGGATCGACGATACAGACACCCTCCCCGGACTGGATATCCTGGATGGTCATGTTCTCGAGAAGCGTCGTCTTGCCCATACCGGTCTTTCCGATGATGTACATGTGGCGCCGGCGGTCGTTGCGCTTAATGCCAAAACGCCGCTTGACCCCGCGGTAATTCGTCTCTGCAAATAATGTGATGTCGTCGTTGTTCCCTGGCATACTAATTTTATTCGAGCGGCAGCGAAACTATAAATTTGTATCCGCCCAAGTTTTTAATCCATCCTTCAATATTCTCCATGATTCTGACACGCAGCATCGTAATATGGAAATCAAAAATTTGGGCGGATAAGGTTTTGTAGCCCCGCCGCAGGCAGGGACAAAGCCCTTAACTGACCGGCAAATTGATCGGTGGGGCACCCTTCTTCGCCTCTACGCGCGGCAATGACAGCGTTGTCACGACGCCGCCCGGCACGTGATAGATGGTGGCGAGCTCCTCGATATTCATGGTAAATATCGCCATCTTGTTCGGATTCATGAAAACATTGAAGAACGAATCCCAGAACGGGATGAACTCGTACATGCGGCGGGTGGACCGTTCGCGCAGGCGGTATTTAAGCTGCATGGAACGCTTCATTTGGAGCTCCCGGCGCTCCGTGAAAAAGTAGTCCACGCTCGTACCGTTGACGCGCTTGAAGCCGTTTAATTTCTGGTCATTGAACTGGTTGAAAGCACCCATAATAGCGGAGGTATTTTCCCGCGTGAATACGTCCCTCTTCGCGAGATAGATCACGCGGATCGTGGTATCAAAGCCGATTTTCGCGATATTCTTTTCAATCGCATGCACCACGTCGCGTTCGCCGGGAGAAAGATGCTGCATGAGCGTTTCTTTGCCATCCTTTTTCTCCTCCTTCGGCTCGGGGATGCCGCCGCCAAAAAACGCGTCGACCATAATCCCGCCATAAATCGCCAAATCATCGAACACCTCCTCGATGAAGGTTTTCTTCTTTTCTTTCTTACGCCCAATAAGCTTACTGACGAGTTCTTCGCCTGCCTTTTTCCAATCATCACCCGTGGGCCGGATAAGAATCTGGATCCACGCCTCTTCGCCGGTTTTCAGGTGGCTCAGAACTTCGGTGAGAGACGCCAGCGGATCGACTTTCTGTTCCTCATACTGCACGTCTTGGATTGCGAATTCCTTATACGTGCGGATCGGATAAGCATCCTCTTTGGTGAGAGCCAATTCAAACGCCGCCAAGGACCAATCCTGGTTCGGAATGTCGAGCGGCACATCCTGCGTATAATCCGCAGCTACCTTGATCTCCGATTCGGGATACTGGGCATAGATCTGCGCCTCCACGAGATTGCGGAATTGCGCCGGAGTCCAAATGAAGAATGAGATGCCGCCTCCTCGCCCTACGATCTCGCATGAGAACCACAGCTGTACCTTCCCTTTCCAGTATTTGTCGATAAGATTCCCGCCGCTCTTGATAGCATGAAGCCCGGCGAATACCTGTTCCATGGCCTGCGGCGGTTTGCCGACTTCGGTAGGGATCTTGATCTCAAGAAGGGTCCAGGTCACCTTGGAAAGAAAATCGACGTTGATGTAGTACATCCACATCCGCCAGAAAATTAAAAAAAGAACACACGGTGTCCAAATCCACCATATGTTCCCGAAAAAAGTCAGGGCGATAACGAATGCCTGTACGGATGTCTGAAAAAAATCCAAAATCATTGATTTAAAGAATGTCAGATATGAGAGCGCCTGTCAGGAACCGCGCGCTGCTCAAATCTAAAATCCAGGATCAGATCCTGGATCTATTATGCCAGAAAGTACGTTCCGTCGGAACCCTTCTTGAAGTGCGTCTTGTTCTGGAGATTTAGAAGGATGGTGTTTTCCTTCACAAAGCGGCGCGATTTGACTGCCTGGATGATCTGATCCCGGGTCATGCCCTTTGATTCCTTGCGGAGAATATCCTGGATGACATCTTTGACGGTTCCCGGCTGGTACCCCCACTCCTTCAGGGCATAGAGGCCCCGACCTACCAACACGAAGCGCTGGGAGTCTTTGATGAGCTCGTTATGAACAGTCTGCGGATGAGCCTTCTTTTTCCCGCGGAAACCACTCTTATCGATCGCCGAGGCGACCTCCTGGAAGTGCATCGGCTTGCCCGCCTTCATCAGAACGACGTACGCCTTGTCGCGAATGCTCTTCGGCTGGACGGTTGGCCACGAAACGAGGCCGAATTCCTGGTACGGATTCTGGCGGATGTTCTTGGAGATGCCGATGCGAGTCGCAAGAATCTCGGCAGCAGGACGCTGTCCGGAAACCGAATGATGGATATCTGACGCAAGCGTGGCGAGCTCCTGGAACGAGAGGAGCTTTTTCCCCGCATCGAGGCGCGAGACAAGATCCTTCAAAATCTTTTCGGAAGCAAGGTGCGCATCCTTATCGACGTATACGCGAGCCTGATGATCGTCCGTCTCGGGACTCACTTTGATATCGGGAGAGAGATGCAACAGGAGCTCGATATGAGGAGCCTCGTCGCGGCTGCCTACGGACGCGATAAAATCGGTCCGCGATACGACGCCGCCGTGATTCTTGATATGGTCATACATCGCGCGGAATACTGGAGCGAGATAGGCGGAAGCCTCGGATTTCTTGAGATGCTTTACCGCATCGTTCTCGATCTGGCGCACGCGCTCGCGCGTGATGCCATAAGACTTTCCGATAGCGTCCAGCGTCATAGAAGCGCCTTTAATGCCGAAGCGCTTTTCAATAACGTCGCGAAGACGTTTATTCGGGAGTGCTTTTAATATTGAACCGACCGCCTCCTTCGGGCGAATCGGGAGTGAAATTGAATTCATATCTGAAATTATCCTTTTCCTGACGTTCCGCTATGCTCGCTTTTTGTCCCATTCATGCCAGCTCACCAGAAGTGGGCTTGCGATGAAGATGGACGAGTAGGTCCCGGCAATGATCCCGATGAGCAGAAGAAGCGAAAAATATTTCGTCGATTCCCCGCCGAAGATGAAAATTGCTCCCAAAACGATAGCCGTCGTAAGCGAGGTGTTGACCGAGCGTGCGAATGTCTCGCGAATGCTTTCGGAAACAAGCTCGGCAAAGGCCATAGACCCCCGGACGGTTCTCAGTTTTTCTCGGATCCTATCAAATACAACGATAGTATCATGCACAGAAAACCCGAGAATTGTCAAGAGGCCGGTAATAAACAGTGTATCCACCTCCACTCCCGCATACTTTCCCAGCACGGCAAAGACGCCTGCGGGAATAAACACATCATGCATAAGCGCAACCAGCGTCACAATGCCGTATTTCCATGAAGAGACGGGGGCAGACACTTTCCGGAATGCCCATGCCACATAAAGGCATATCGCGATAAGGACCAAAAAGAGGGCTTGAAATGAGGTTTTTTTGAGTTCATCGCCGATGGCGGGACCGATAGAATCGAAGCGTTTCTCGGTAAATACCGATGCCGGATTCTCGGCTCCCTGGGCAAGACTTTGGAGAACCGCACGGTGCTCGACCTCCTCGATTGGACGGAATCGGGCAATCACGCCCCGTTCCCCCACCCCCTGGACTCGGGCGGCAATTCCGGCATCCTGAAAAATTTTTGAGATGCCATCAAGATTGGGACGCGATTGGACATACTCAAGCTCCATCAACGACCCTCCCGTGAAATCGATACCGGGTTTTAAGCCCCACAGAGCGAAGGAAATGATGGATCCTGTGAAGAGCAGGCCCGAGATGAGATAAAATATTTTGCGATGCCGTACGATATCCATAATCTGGTTATTTATGCTTCAAACGAGAAAAGCCGCTCATAAAAAGATTGATCTTTCTTTCAAGCCAGGGCATAAGCATGGCCAGCAAGAGGCCGCGGGTCACGGTTAGGGCCGTGAACATACTCACCAGAATGCCAATAGCAAGAGTCAGCGCGAATCCCTTGACCATGCTCGTGCCGAGCCAGTATAGGATAGCGCAGGTAATGAGGCTCGAGGCATTCGAATCGCGAATCGAGGTCCAGGCACGCTGGAAGCCCTCGATAATCGCCTCGCGCATGCGCCGCCCGCGGCGCAACTCCTCCTTCATGCGCTCGAAGACCAGAATATTCGCATCGACCGCCATGCCAATCGAGAGGATGAATCCCGCAATCCCGGCAGTCGTGAGCGTCACCGGAATCAGTTTGAAGATGGCAAGAGAAAAGGCCACATATACCGAAAGTGCCAGTACTGCCAAAAAGCCCGGGAAGCGATACCAGGCGATCATGAAAACCGCAACTGCAAGAATGCCATAGATCCCAGCACGAAGACTCTCCTGAAGGTAGCGGTTTCCGAGCGTTGCTTCGATCGTTTGTTGCGAAATAAGGGATACGGGAACCGGAAGCGCTCCGGCATTCAAGTTCCGCACGAGCTCATTAGCCTCCTTCACATCAAAATCCCCCGTGATCTGGGCGTTACCGCTCGTAATCTCCTCCTGTACGATCGGCGACGATAAGAGCGCTCCATCAAGAAAGATGCCGACTGGTTTTTTAATGTTCCGCCTCGTGATTTCCGCGAACAGCCGCGTTCCATCGTCATTGAATTGGACTGCGATCAGAGGCCGGCCAGTCGTCGGATCAAAATTCACCTCAGCCCGTTCCAGAAGTTTCCCATCAAGGCCCGTGGCTACGAACGAAACTTTACTAAAGTCCTCGGGAGTCGTCGGCATGGGGCCGTTCAATTCGCGGAATTCAAGAAACGGCGTAGCGCCGATAATCCGGATCGCCTCTTGAGCGCTCACGCCCGCAAGTTCCACGGCCAAACGCCGTTCATCCCCACTTCTCTCGACCTGCACGACCGGTTCGGAAACGCCGAAAAGATTCACGCGGCGCTCAATGGCATTGCGAAGACTCTCCATCGCCTCATCCTCACGCCCCGGCGTGCCTGAAACATCGGCGGCATACAGAAGCCGGGCTCCGCCCTTCAGATCTAGACCGAGTACAAACTCTCTTTTCAAAAAGCCGGGAACAGAGTCATTGCCCCGGATACGATATTGCGAATCAAAAAAAGCAGCCCCGAGAGCTGCGAGAAAAATGAGCAAAACGGAAATCCTGACCTTGAATTGCTGCGTCATACCCCGTAGGAAATTAAATATTTTCGTTATTATTAAACGAGTTTAAACTTTACATTAGTTTGTCACGAGCGGCGACTCCGAAGTGAGGTTTCGAAAATATTTTCATATTTTCTCGCCATTTCCTACGGGGTCATACCGTAAGACTCTACCAGGAAAGCGTCTTCGATGCAACTAAAAGGCTATAGTCGCGAGCATCTGCTTGTACTCCTTGAGCGATGAGATGATTTCGGCTTCTTTGAGGTTTTCCTTCACGAACAGAACCAGGGAATAGAACTGCCCGCCGTGAAGAAATGATGTCTCGTAGAACGTGATTGCCCCCTCCTTCTCACCGTACTCAAGGACCAGCGCGGTTGTTCCGGCAAGCTCGGCCTCGAGAACTTCGCGCACTTCGTATCCAAGGTCCTGGAGCGCCGAGATGCGAGCCACGCGGTATGCCACAATGCTTTCTCCCGACGTCTCCGCATCGGAAAGAGCCACGGAAAGGAACGCTCCTTCGCCGTCGCGGATCAGAGCCGTCTTATCAGTGGGCGAAATCCTCCAATTGAGCGGATACTTGAAGCGCACGCTGTCGCTGGCGGAAAAATATTTCCAGCGGCGCGTATCGAATTTTTCGGGAAGCGAAAACGTCCCTTCCGGACGCGATTCGTCGATGAGGGCGAGGATCGATTCGCGCTCCTGCTTCGTCTGGCCGATGACGCTTGCGAGATAGACGATGACGCCGAGAAGCGCCACCAGGCTCGCCACCAGTGTCGAGGCCGTCGGTCGTTCGCCGATTGCCAGATAGGCGATGCCGGCGGTGATGAAGGGAACCGTGGCGTAGATCACCATCGAATTGGCCACGCTGGTGAAGCGGAAGGAACCGATGCCGGTGATCATGCCGCCGGCCGAAAGGCAGGCGACGGCAAGCGCCGGCCAGGCCAGGGACCGAAGGATGGCGAAGCCGCGGCGGCCCTCGATCATGAAGAAGATGGCCATCACCGCGGCGCCCGAGAACAGGCCGCGCACGAAGAGCATGGTCATCAGATCGGCCGATATCGCCCGCACGAAGAAACCGGCCGACGACCAGGCGAGTGCTGCCATGGCGACGAGGGCGAGGCCGATGCGGTGCTGGACATGCTGGTCGCGGGTCATTGGGGACGGGCCTTCAGGAGGTTGAGGGTGTTGGCGGCGAGGATGAGGAGGCCGCCGAGGACCGACCACAGGTCGATGCCTTCGCTGTAAAGGAGGTAGCCGACAAGCGCGGTCAGCGGCAGGCGCAGGAAGTCCATCGGCATGACGATGGTGGCCTCGGCAAGCGAGATCGCCTTCGACAGGCAGTAGTGCGAGACGGTGCCGGCGAGTGCCACGATGGCGATCCAGGGCAGGGCGCCGGCGGGCGGCGTCACCCAGGCGAGCCAGGTGGGCACGGCACCGATCACGGTCTGCATGGCGAACATCATGAAGATCACCGTCAGCGCCGAGTCGCGCCTGGTGATGAACTTGGTCAGGGTCACGGAACCGGCGAAAAGAAGCGCTGCCGCCAGCGCCACGAGGTGCCCCGGCGTGGCCAGGGCGCCCGGTTTCACGATCATTAATACGCCAGCAAATCCAATGATTAAGGCGGCGATCTTAGCGCCATACATGCGCTCCGCCAGAAACGCCGTCGCGAGCACCGCAATCCACAGCGGCATGGTGAACTCGATGGCGATCACCTCGGCCAGCGGAATGAGGGCAAGCGCCGAGAACCAGGCATACTGGCCGCCAAAATGGACAATGTTGCGGATGCCATGGAGCCGCCACTGGCCGAGCCTTTTGGCAAGACCGCCATTGAGAAGAACGATGGGCGTGAGGATGAGGGTGGCGATGACGCTTCGGAACATCATCACCTCGACGACGGGTAGGGATCGCGTCAATTCCCGGCCGGCGACCGTCATGCCGAGGGTGGCGACAAGCCAGCCGGCCATCCACAGCGCGGCCATCGGTTTTGAGGGGGTGCGTTCCATCGGCAAAGGACCAGGCGGGGCAGGCCGGTATGAGAGACCTTGCCAGCCAATGCAACGGGCAAATCCGCCGGGGCTGCACTGCGCGAAGGTTCAATTTCCCTGTGGGATCAGGCAACTGATCGGTGCTAAGGAAGCCCATGACTGTGCAAAGGAAGACAGCTCATGCGTGTCCTGCAACCGGCCGAATGGTCGAAACCGCGCGGCTTTTCGCACGGAGTGGTGGTCGATGGCCCCGGCAAATGGGTGGTGCTGGCGGGCCAGACCGGGGGCGACGAGAAGGGCGATTATGCCCCCGATCTCGCGAGCCAGGTCGCAGCGGCCTTGAAGCGGATCATGAAGCTGCTCGCGGAAGCCGGCGCCGGCCCCGAGCACATCGTGCGGCTGACCTGGTATCTCACCAGCAAGAGCGAGTATCAGGCGGCGGGCGCCGGCATCGGCGCGGCGTGGAAGGAGACGCTGGGCAGGAACTTCCCGCCGTCGACGCTGCTCTACATCGGCGGTCTCGTCGACGACCGCGCCAAGGTTGAAATCGAAGTCACCGCCTTCGTACCGGCGGCCTGAAGAAAGTCTTGCGACATGAACACCCCGACCAACACCTCGCGCCAGACCGCCGCCGAATTCGTCACCGGCTTTGCCACGGGATGGCCGGAGCATCAGCCCGACATCATGGTGATTTCACTGACGACCTCGAAGGGCATTCAGGATTTCGCCGTCAACAAGGAGCAGGCGCTCCTGATCGCGAAGACGATCAAGGAGACCGCGGGCAAGCTCGTAACGGCGAAAAAGGGCTGAGCGACACGACCGGTTCGCGCAATGCGTTGCGCCCCGGCTCCAACGAACCGGGGCGCAATTCGCCTCATGCGACAATTGCTATTTCGACAGCGAAATATCGGCGCCGCGGAATACGCTGTCGGCGCGCATCGTCACCGTCTGCTTGTTGCCGGTCGTCCGCAGCGAGATGTTGGCGTTGAAGCCGGCCGTGCTCGCGACGACCTGGAAATTGCCGCCGCCGCCGCGGCCCTGCAGGGTGCCGGAAATGTTGCGGCTGGACTCGGTCCACGAACCCGTCACCTGGCCGCGCTCGTCGACGACATTCGCCCCGAGCACGAACTTGTAGGCGTCGCTGGCGCAGGTGAGCGCCATCGTCATGTTGATGCCGGCGACCTGGTAGGAAGCCCGGCAGCGCAGGCGCTCGCGCGAGCCGTCATCCAGGGTGACGGTGCCGCCGCCGGACCAGTTGCCGGCCATGCCGGCATAAGGTCCGCCCGACTGCGCGTGACCCGGCGCGGTCGTTGCCGCAAAAAAAGCGGCGGCTGCAAACGCAAGCCGCCGCGCATATGCGGAGGATTCAGCTGTTCGGCCGGCCTTATTGGCGGGATGCTTCCCATCGACCGCTGCACGGTACGCCTGCTGATGCGCCATTCCACTTTCCCGATCCGGAGTTGCCGCTGAGTTGACCGTTCGCATATGCACCATTGATCGAGACTCGCACAAGTCCCTCGCGACCGATGGTCCCGGAAACGGCGGCGCCCGGCGCGGACACGCGCCCGTCGGTGATCGTCAGGGTTGAGGAAGTCGAAGGCTCGCAACTGCCGTTCTTGGTCACCACCGTGACATTCCATTGGCCGTCATAGGGATGCCCGGCAAGGGCGGGGGCCGCGGCGGCGATCGTGAAAAGAGTGGCGCAAACGAGCGGGCGAATGCGGAAACGACGCATGATTCAAGTTCCTCGAGAGGGAGATGTCGGCGCACATTCGGGAACAATGTGACGGAAATTTGATGCAATGCAACATCAAGGAAAGTTCCTGACGCCGTAGACACTTATCGGTTATTTCGGTTCCGGACTCGAAACGGGAAACAACGCCGACGGCGCCCATCGCCAAGGAGGATTCGCCGCCCTTCCGGCTCAATGCCGGGCGGGCTCCAGTGCAGGGGCGAGCGTTGCGAATTGCTCGTCCTGCGGCTTGGCCGGAAGCGATCCGTTGGCCTTGGCGGAATCGATGACTTGCGCGAGCAGGCGCAGGCCGAGCGGCGCCAGCGCGCGCTCCCACAATTCGCGCGCGGTCTCGCCCTTCTTGACGAACACCCAGTCCTGCGCGGCAATCGCACCGGCGTCCATTCGATCGGCGAGATGGTAGACGGAGCCGCCGGCGATCGGATCGCCTTCCTTGATGGTCCATTCGATTGCGGCGAGGCCGCGATGGCGCGGCAGCAGCGACGGATGATAGCCGATGCCGCCGTGTCTCGATGCCGCCAGCGCATCCTTGCCGATCCGTGCATGGCTGTGGGCGGTGATGATCAGGTCCGTTCCGGGGGCGATTTCGGAAGCGACGACCAGCTTCGGGTCGGCCTGCACGACGACCTCGATGGCGGCGGCCTTTGCGGCGGCGGCGAGGCGATCCTCGCCGTCATGGACGACGACCCGCGCGACCTCGATGCCGTGCTCGCGCAGCATGTTGAAGGTTGCCACGCCGAAATGGCGCGATCCGACGAGGGTAATCCGCATGGTCAGTCCGTGTCCCGGTTGGTCGGACCTGTCGATAGCACGGCAGCCGCCTGTGTCTGCCTGCGGGAATAGCGGGGGTGGGGTTATCAACAGGCCGGGCAGTCAATTCCGTGGGATGGCAGATCATCGAGTTGACCGGCAAAGCCCCGGTACGGTCAGGCATTCGCCAGCCTGTGCGCCAGCACCTTGTCGATCCGCCGGCCGTCCATGTCGACGATCTCGAAGCGCCAGTCGCCGACCACGATGCTGTCGCCGACGGCTGGAATGGCGGCGAACTCCTGCAGCAGGAAGCCGGCGAAGGTCTGGTAGGCCCGCGATGCCGGCAAGGTGATCCCGAGCAGGTCGGCAAACTCCAATGCGGGCATCCAGCCGGAGATCAGATAGGAGCCGTCGTCGCGCCTGACATAGGCGGGCTCGGCGGGGCCGTCCTCGCCATGGAAGCTGCCGACGATCGCTTCGAGAATGTCGGCACTGGTGACGACACCCTGGAACACGCCGTATTCATCGTGCACGAGGCCGATATGCACCGACGAGTCGCGCAGGATCGCGACCACGTCGCGCGCATCGAGCGTTTCGGGGATGATCGGCGCATGCCGCGTCAACGCGCGGATGTCGGGCGTCTTGCCGGCGAGATAGGCGTCGAGCAGGTCCTTGGCTTGCACGATGCCGAGCGCGCTGT
>FKKE01001850.1_pt2 | contig 29407 bp, 24 predicted proteins | sample 1106331 | NCBI WGS metagenome assembly FKKE01 (sample SAMEA3931202, study PRJEB13176) | freshwater metagenome | biome: Drinking water system; feature: drinking water; material: freshwater | place: China | collected 2013-02-06
TTGAACTCTTTCTCAAAGTTAGAAAAATCCAGTATTACATTTTTGTTCTCTTCAATCCTGTCGGTTAGCTCTGCGTTTTGTGCATCGAGCCAAAATCTGGATAGGAAAGCTGACATAACAATAAGCTCTGTAACGATAACAATTGTTCTAAAGGTTGTGAGTACCCATAAAATAATTTTTCCCGAGGTTGTTTTTTGAAGTTCTTCTTCTGGTATGAGGTTTATCTGATTTTTAAGTGTGGCCATAGAGAATACGTCTCAATTCAATATATCACAAAGCAGTTGTGGGGAAGAAATTGGAGATTAGGCCTTCTTAGCCTTGGAAGACTTTGCCAACTTTGCAACCTGTGACTTTATTCTAGCCGCTTTGTTTTTGTGAAAAAGACGCCTTTTTGCCGCTCTATCTACAAGCGAGAAAACCCTTTTAATGTTCGCTTCTGTTGGGTTTTTCTTAGCACGATTAAGGGCAAGCTCGATGTTGGTTAGTGCGCGCCTATTAAACTCCAACTTTTTTTTGGAGGATCTTAGTGCTCGCTTGGCTGTTTTTGTAACTGGCATAGCCTGTGTGTGGTTGGTTGTGTGAGAGTAGGACCCTTATTTTGTTTATTACTCTTCACTGTTCACTAACGTGTGAGTATAATCTAAGCCAGGCTAAAAGACAACCAGTATGTTTAAAAAACTTTTGACAACAGGTAAGCGTTTTTTTACAAGTCCCCAAGACTCTGTATTATCTGCTGCTAGCCTTATCATGTTTATGGTAGTTGCCTCAAGAGTTTTGGGTTTGGTTAGGCAACGAGTACTGGCGCACTTTTTTGTTCCAGAAGAGCTTTCTCTTTTTTTTGCAGCCTTCAGGTTGCCGGATTTGGTCTTTGAAGTTTTGGTTTTTGGAACATTTTCATCAGCATTTATACCTGTTTTTACACGTTTACAAAAATTAGGTGGACAAATAGCGTGGAAAACAGCTGGCATTATAGTTAATTTGGGCCTTTTGGTGTTTCTGGTTATCTCAGGGATTCTAAGTTTGCATGCAGAATTTATTTACAGCATTTTGGCCCCGGGTTATGTGGGGAGCGACCGCGAAACCATAGTTGGATTAGCGCGCGTACTTTTTGCGGCACAAGGCTTTTTTGTCATTAGCTATGTATTAACAGGTGTTTTAGAGTCTTTGAGGCGCTTTTTGGTGCCGGCACTGGCCCCCCTTTTTTATAACGTAGGTATTATATTGGGTACTTATTTTCTGTCACCCACCCTTGGCTTAATGGGGCCTGCTTTGGGGGTTGTATTTGGTGCACTTGCCCATTTTTTAATTCAGCTACCACTTGCTATCAAGATGGGTTTTAAATTCTCCAAAGAAATTAAACTTACCCCCGAAGTTAGAAAAATCGGCAAATTGGCTGCACCCAGGATTTTAGAGACCGCTTTTTTGCAGGTATCAAAGACAATTGAACTTTTCTTCTCGTCTTTAATTTCGGTAGCTTCTTATACTTACTACACTTTTGGTAACTCAATCCAACTTTTACCAGTGGGTCTTTTTGGCACGTCGATAGCAAAAGCTGCTCTACCGACTTTGGCAAGGGAGGCAGGGAGTCCTGAGAAGTTTAAAAAAACGCTGTTGTCGGCACTTTATGATATGTGTTTTTTTATTGTGCCTTTTGCCACAATTTTGGTGGTTTTGAGGGTTCCTCTGGTGCGTTTAATATACGGTACTGATATTTTTGGTTGGGAAGCAACTATTCAGACTGGTTATGTTGTTTCTGCGTTTGCATTGGGAGTGGTTTTTCAAGCATCCAACTCACTATTATCAAGGAGTTTTTATGCCGTACATGACACCAGGACACCAGTTATTGTGTCTATTTCTACAATAGCTTTTGTAGTTATTCTCGACTTCGTTTTTATTAGAATACTGAATCTTGATGTATGGAGTTTGGCATTAGCATTTTCCATTGGAAGCACTGGTCAGGCGGCAACCTTGCTATATCTAATGAATAGACGTTTGGGTAAGGCATCATATTTTTCTGCTTTGCGGCCAATAGTTAAATCTATTCTTGCCGCTTTGGGTGCCGGGAGCGTAATGTATTTTCTTCTTAGGATATTTGACAGATCAGCATGGATTAAACAGCTATCCTTTTTAGGAGCTTTTGATAATACTCAAACAATACCTTTTGAACGATTCGTTTTAGATACAAGGTATACAGTCAATCTTATTATTTTAACCGTCTTGGTGTCATTAATTGGCGGTGTTACTTATATTGTTTTGTCAGTCATACTAAAGTCCGAGCAAGTTTGGAACTTTTTTAATTTGCTTAAACGCCTTTTTGCCCGCCGAAAAGCATTTCCAATACCAGTGAAAGAAGAAGAAACCGTGTCCCCTTCAACATCCGATTCGTCATCGTAGTATCTCAAAAAAGACTTGACAGCCCATTGGCACTCGTGTTACATTACTGCTAATTCAACATTAACCAATATGGCAGATATTTTAACGGCAAGACAAACAAGAATTTTAAAAACTCTTATTGATGAGTATATCGAGACAGCTGAACCTGTAGGTTCGGAGGCCTTAGATAAAAAATATAACCTTGAGGTTTCACCAGCTACTATTCGTAGTGAAATGGTGGAGTTGACTCAAAATGGTTATTTAAGGCAACCCCATACGTCAGCTGGTAGAACGCCTACGCCACGTGCTATGAAGTTTTATATTAATCAATTAATGGACGAGAATCAGATGTCGGTTGCTGAAGAAGTTAAAGCTAAAGAGGGTCTCTCACGTGGCAAAGATGATATTAATAAAGTGTTGGGTGAAGCAACTCACGAGCTTGCTCAAATAACCAAATCACTTTGCGTTGCTGCCTTGAATGACGAAGAGAAGGTTTGGCATTCTGGTTATGCGAATGTTTTTGTTAATCCTGAGTTCTCAGATGTGGCAACCACAGCGTCTATTTTTTCGCTTATCGAAGAAATGCGACGTATGCACGAGCTGTTTTTTGAGCGCATGACGGGAGCAACGAGCGTTGAGGTTATTTTTGGTGAAGAGTTGGGGTGGCCCGAGCTATATCCTATTGGAGTGGTTGGTACCCAATTTAATATTTTGGGCAAGCGCGGCGCTCTTGGTGTTATTGGCCCGGCAAGGCTACCATATTCTAGAGTAATTCCGGTTGTTAGGTATTTTAGAGATATAATTGAAGAGTCGTTTGCAGACAGGAAAAATGAAAGTTAGTGTCAAGAAAAAAACAACCAGTCAAGACGTATTAATTAATGACTTGAAAATTCAGTTGGCCAGAAGCTTGGCAGATTATGATAACTTAAAAAGACGTGTCGACGCGGAAAGAACTGATTTATTAAAGGTTGCTAGCGCAAAAGTGGTAGCAAAACTGTTGCCAATTTTAGATAACCTAGAAAATGTACAAAAGCACCTTAGTGACCAAGGGCTGGCAATATCAATAATTGAATTTAAGAAGGTGATAAGCGACGAAGGTTTTAGGGAGTTTGTCCCAAAGATGGGTGACGACTTCAATGAAGAGGTCATGGAAGCTGTCGAGTTGGTTGATGGCTCGCCGCGAGGTAAAATAGCTGAAGTTGTGTTACCTGGCTGGATAGGTCACGACCAAGTAATAAGACACGTAAAAGTAAAAGTGTATGGTAGTGAATAGAGTATTGAATTTTTTTGAAAGTAAGGTTTAAAATTTAGAGTTTAATAAATAAAAATATGGGAAAAATTGTTGGTATAGATTTAGGAACTACAAATTCAGTTGTTGCCGTCATGGAAGGTGGCCAACCTAGAGTTATTCCTGCGCAGGACACGGGCAGAAATATTACGCCGTCGGTGGTTGAACCGGTGAAGAATTTAGTGGGTGACGTGGCAAAGCGTCAAGTGGTGTTAAACCCCAAAAATACTGTTTACTCGGTAAAGCGCTTGATGGGTAGAAGGTTTGGGGATAAAGAAGTAGATAGAACCATAAAGATGGTGCCCTACACAGTTAAGTCGGGTAAGGATTCTGCCGCCGTTGTGGAGGTGGAGGGTAAAACTTACACGCCACAAGAAATATCGGCAAGAATTTTAATGAAGCTCAAAAAAGATGCCGAAGCTTATTTGGGTGAAAAAGTAGACTCAGCAGTTATTACTGTTCCTGCATACTTTGACGACTCTCAAAGGCAGGCAACAAAACAAGCCGGTGAAATCGCAGGCCTAAAAGTTGAACGCATAATTAATGAACCGACAGCCGCAGCGCTTGCTTATGGTATGGATAAGAAAAATGCCCAGAAAATTGCCGTTTACGATTTGGGTGGGGGCACTTTTGACATTTCCATTCTTGAACTTGGCGACGGCGTATTTGAGGTAAAAGCAACAAATGGCGATACCCATTTGGGTGGCGACGACTTTGACGAAAAGATAGTCGAATATATTATCGCTGAATTTAAAAAAGACAACGCAGTTGACCTGGCTGCTGATAAGCAAGCACTCCAAAGGGTACGTGACGCCGCGGAAAAGGCAAAAATTGAGCTCTCAGCCGCCAATGAAGTGGAAATTAATCAGCCTTATATAACGCAAAAAGACGGTAATCCAATGCATTTAACTATGAAGTTAACACGCGCCAAGTTAGAGGGTTTGGTTGGTGAGCTTATCGATAAAACCATGAAACCGGTAGAGGCTTGTTTAAAAGATGCTAAACTCGATGCTCACGATATTAACGAGGTTATTTTAGTTGGTGGTATGACTAGAATGCCAAAAGTTATAGATGCAGTTAAAAACTTTTTTGGCAAGGAGCCCAACAAATCAGTTAACCCTGATGAGGTTGTTGCTGTAGGTGCTGCTATCCAGGGTGGGGTTTTGGGAGGCGAGGTTAAAGACATTCTTCTTCTTGATGTCACGCCACTTACTTTGGCGATTGAAACCTTGGGTGGTGTAGCAACACCCATGATTCCTAGAAATACCACTGTGCCCACCAGCAAGACTGAAGTTTTTTCAACGGCAGCTGATAATCAAACACAGGTTGAGATAAATGTTACACAAGGAGAAAGACCACTCTCTGCCGATAATAAATCGCTTGGACGCTTTATTCTTGACGGTATTCCTCCCGCTCCCCGTGGTGTACCACAGGTTGAAGTGACTTTTGATATGGATGCTTCAGGTATTTTGACAGTGACAGCTAAAGATAAAGCAACCAGTAAAACGCAAAACATTAAAATTACCGGAGCCGTTGGCCTTTCCGATGATGAAGTCAAAAGGATGCAGGAAGAAGCAGAAAAGCACAAAGCCGAAGATGAGAAAAAAGCAGAGACTATCCAAGCAAAGAACCAAGCTGATGCAGTTTTGGCAACAGCGGAAAAAGCCCTCAAAGATGCAGGTGACAAAGCTCCAAAGGATGTCAAAGAAAGTGTGGAGAAGAAGGTGGAAGCGGTAAGAGAAGTCTTGAAAAAGGCAGATGCAACCAAAGATGAATATGAAGCAGCAGCCAAAGAGTTATCTGACGAGCTTCAAAAAGTTGGGCAGGCAATGTATGGGTCGGGTGGTGCCCAACCAGGCCAGGAGTCCCAAGAAGCAGTTACTAAAAATGAAGACGAAAAAGAGGAAGGTGGGGACAAAAAAACAAAAGACAAAAAGGGTGACGATTCAAAAGTTGAGGAGGGCGAAGTTATAAGTTAGCTCCATTGTAATGGCCGCCAAACCCGATTATTACGAAACATTAGGGGTTACCAAAAGTGCTTCTGCGGAAGAAATCAAAAAAGCTTACAGAAAAAGAGCGCTTGAGTGGCACCCCGACCGTCACAAGGGGGCAGACAAAGAGGAGGCCGAGAGAAAGTTCAAAGAGGTAAACGAGGCATACCAGATATTATCTGATGTACAAAAGAAGGCAGCCTATGACCAATATGGTCATGCAGCTTTCTCACCAGGTGGGTCTGCGTCTGGGTTTTCCGGCCAGGGACCGTTTGGTAGTGGGGGTCAGTGGGGTCCTTTTACCTATACCTACACATCACGAGGTGGTGAGAGTGGTCAGTACAATAGTTTTGACTTTGGCGACCCTTTCGATATCTTTGAAAGTTTTTTTGGTGGAGCCTCACCCTTTGGTCGTGCTCAGCGAAAACCAAGATACTCCATAGCAATTGATTTCATGGATGCAATTAATGGCGTTGAAAAAACCGTTGATATTAGTGGAAAAAAACGCAAAATTAAAATTCCCCCCGGTATTTCTGAAGGCACAAGAATTGATTTTGGTGATTTTACACTTTCCGTTGATATTCACTCCCACCCCACCTTTGAGAGAGAAGGCGACGATATTTATGTAAAGGAAATTGTACCTTTTTCGCTAGCTGTTTTGGGTGGTGAAATAGAAGTACCCACTGTTTATGGCAAAGTGAAAATTAGAGTTAGGCCCGGTACCCAATCGGGTACTATGGTAAGGCTGCGTGGTCAAGGAGTCACCCATTTACGGTCGCGTGGTAAGGGGGACCAATATGTCCGCCTAACTATTTTAGTTCCCGAAAAGCTCACTAGGGACCAAAAAAATATTATCGATGATCTGAAAGACGCTGGTTTGTAGTAAGCCCTGTTAGTAAAATCCCCAACGACTTTAACCTGATATTATCTTGCTTTTGTTCTCCCTTGGAGGTAAAATACACCAGGATATGAGTTAGACGAGGTGGGTTGGTCCCACCTTTTTTTGTAATATGCAAACACCAAGAACAGAGTTCGCACAAGCACTTAGAGCTGTGGCCACAGAACGTGGTCTTGATGCAGCTGTTATTTTAGAAACTATTAAGCAAGCAATTGTTGCTGCATATAAAAGGGACGCAAGAGAACGTGGTGAAGAGGTTGAAGAGTTTGAATTTGATGTCGAACTAGATTCAAGAAATGGTGAGGCAAAAGTGTTTTGTTGGCCACCCGAGAAACCTCAAGAAAAGAAAGATGTAACTCCACCTGGTTTTGGTCGTATAGCAGCGCAAACCGCCAAACAGGTTATTCACCAAAAAATTCGCGAAGCCGAAAAAGATGTGTTAATGGGTGAATATGCAGGCAAGGTGGGTACGCTGGTTTCCGGTATGATTCTGCGTTTTGAAGGACCTGATGTACGGGTTGACCTCGGTCGTTCCGAGGGCATGATGTTAAAAGACGAGCGTGTTCCCAGTGAGCGCCTTAATTTGGGTCAAAGACTAACTTTCCTATTAAAGGAGATTCGTGAAACAGCCAAGGGTAAACAACTGATACTTTCAAGAGCTGATGGACTTTTTGTGCAAAAGTTATTTGAACGCGAGGTCCCAGAAATAGCAAGTAAGTCAGTTGAAGTAAAGGGTATAGCTAGGGAGGCTGGTACGCGTACCAAGATGGCGGTCTATTCCGCTCAGCCGGGTGTTGATCCTGTTGGGTCTTGCGTCGGTCAAAAAGGTGTCAGAGTGCAAGCCGTAACAAACGAATTGGGTGGCGAGCGCGTTGATATTATTCAGTTTACTGATAATACGTCAGACTATATTAAGGCGGCTCTTGCTCCCGCCGAAAATTTATCGGTCAAGCTGGACAAAAAATCGCAATCAGCTATCGTGTCCGCTCCGGAAGACCAACTTTCTTTGGGTATTGGTCGCGATGGTCAAAACGCGCGCCTTGCAGCAAAGCTTACTGGTTGGCGAATAGAAATAGTTGAAGAGGCCAAAAAGAAATCTGCCAAAAAGGCAAAACTGACAGAAGTTTCAGAAGATAGTGAGGGTAAAGATGGTGACGCATCCTTACCAGCAGAGACAAACGAGAATACAAGTGCCTAAAATGGGACTATTAGTGTTTAGTTACTACTTTTATTATGGAAAAGCCGCTAGTTTACTTGCAATCTTTAGTCCGTGCTCCAGTAGTTGTGGTTTTGGGTCATGTTGACCACGGTAAAACAACACTGCTTGATTACATAAGACGAACAAGAATAGCCCAAAAAGAGGCGGGAGGTATAACTCAGGGTATAGGTGCTTCAGTGGTAACAACCAAAGAAGGTAAAAATATAACTTTTATAGATACTCCCGGTCACGCAACATTTTCAAATATGCGCTCACAAGGAGCAAAAATTGCAGATATCGCTATTTTGGTTGTGGCAGCTGACGATGGAGTTAAGCCTCAGACACGTGAGGCTTTAGAACATATTTTAGCTTGTAACATTCCTTTCGTGGTTGCCGCAACAAAGATGGACCTGCCCGGTGTTACTAGCCAGTTAGTTAAAAGTCAGTTAGAAAAGGAGGGTGTGCTTTTTGAGGGTTCCGGAGGTGAGGTGCCGCTTATTGAAGTATCAGCCAAAGTGGGTAGTGGGATTGATAATGTTTTGGAAATGATTACACTTTTAGCTGATTTGAAAGGTATCTCGGGCAATGCCCCAGGCCCCTTGGAGGCGGTTATTTTTGAAGTCGGTAAGGACAAAAGAGGAGCAACGGCATCAGTAATTGTTAAAAACGGTAGTTTAAAAGTTGGTGACTATGTTATAACTCAGGACGCTAAAGCGAAGGTGCGAGCACTTTTTGATTATTTGGGTAAACCAACTCCCCAGGTTCTTCCTGGTGAACCATGTTTAATTTTGGGTTTTGATAACCCCCCACTTCTTGGAAGTAACCTTTGGCATGAAAATCAAAGCCACGCTCTCAGTGAAAAGCCGGAACAGAGACAGGTTTTACAAAAGACAGATGACACCAGTGCGTTAAAGGTTATATTGAAAGCTAAAACGAGTGGTTCGTTGGACGCAATTATCAAAAATAATATACCAACCACCTGTCACATTGTTTCTTCAAGTGTTGGTGACGTTAATGAAAGTGACATCTTTTTAGCAAAAGTTGCCAGAGCCAGAATATTTACTTTTGAGATTAATGTTCCTCAAACTATGCTTAAATTAGCACAAACAGAAGGGATAGATCTTGAAAGTTTTGACATTGTTTATAAACTTTTTGAACGCATTACTGAAATTCTAAAAAAAGACGAAATAAAAATTTTAGGCAAAGCCAAAATCGTGGCTATTTTTCCTTTTGAAAACAAAAAAGTGGCCGGCTGTAAAGTTGTCCAGGGTATGTTGTCTTTAGGCCAAAGTCTGACTCTGCTTAAGGGTGATAAAGAAGTTGGAAAAGTTAAGGTTTTATCAATTAAAAAACAAAAAACAGAAGTGCCATCTGTTAAGGAAGGTGAGGAATGCGGCATTTTATTTGTTCCCCAGCTTGATTTTGAAGTCAATGACGTGTTAATATCCGTCGGAAATTAACATTATGCAAGAGTCGTTTAAAAGTCTTGTTGATGGGGCAAATGCTATCTTAGTGCTTTTGCCTGTTAATCCCAGTTTGGATGACGTAGCCGCTTCGCTTGCTTTGCATCTTTCACTTCGAGATCAAAAGGATGTGCAGGTTTACTGTCCATCAGCAATGCTCGTTGAGTTTAATAGAGTTATTGGTGTAAACAAAATAGTTAGAGAGCTTGGTAACAAAAATTTGCTAATCGAGTTTGTTGATTACAATGCAAACGATATTGAACGTGTAAGTTATGATATTAAAGATAGCCAGTTTAAGCTTACCGTAATTCCCAAGCAAAAGGTGGCCCCACCTAGAAAAGAAAACATATCACTTACCTATTCAGGTATTAGCTCTGATTTAATAATAATGATGGGCGGTGTTGCTGAAAGCTCTTTTCCTGCTCTTTCAGAAAAAGAGCTTTTTGGTACCAGCCTTGTGCACATAGGTATATCAAATATCCAGCTTTCTAATGGCAGAAAACACCTCGCTTTCAGTAGGCCTGCTAGTTCCGTTTGTGAAATTACTGCTAGTTTAATTAAAGAAAGTGGGATTGCAGTCGATGAAGACACCGCCACCAATCTTATTATGGGTATTGAAAGCACTACTGACTTTCTAACCTCTTTGTCGGTAACAGCAGACACCTTCCAGATAGTATCTGAGCTTATGCGCAGTGGTGGTAGAAGGTCTCAAAGACAGCAAGTTAGTCAGAAAGAATTTAGGCAGGCTGTTAAGTCGCAAACCCCTATTCGTAGAGAAACACAAACCGTCTTTGGTGGTGTTAATCAAAAGCCGGGCCAACCAAGCTGGCTTGAACCTAAGTTATTTAAAGGCGCCCCCCCAAGTTAAATTGAGGCATTGATGCTTTTCTTTTAAAAAAATGTGTGTTATTATGCCTCGATGCCCTCAAGGTAGTTCGATTTTCGACTTCTTTGATTGTCATGACGTATGTCTCTTAATAAAGACGATAAACTAAAAATAATTAAAAAGTTTGCGAGGGAGAAAGGTGATACGGGTTCCCCGGAGGTACAAGTTGCACTGCTTTCCACACAAATTGATAAGCTTTCGAAGCATTTAATGGAACATAAGAAAGATATACATTCAAGGCGTGGACTTTTGTCTATGGTTGCTAAAAGAAGACGACTTTTGGATTACCTAAAAACGCGTGATGAGACCCGTTATAAAAGTCTTGTGAAAGATCTTGGTCTTGAAAAATAGAGTTGTAAACAATATGAAAAAAGCAGAAAAATCAATGACACTGGGTGGCAGAACCTTAACTTTGACTACCGGCCTTGTTGCAGAACAGGCTCAAGGTGCAGTTTGGGCTAGATATGGTGACACAGTAGTTTTGGCAACTGTTGGTGTGGCCAGCCTCAAGCAGGAACTTGATTATTTTCCATTGAGCGTTGAATACCAGGAACGACTTTATGCAGGTGGAAGAATAAAAGGGAGTCGTTGGGTAAAAAGAGAGGGTAAGCCCACAGACGAAGAAATATTAAACGCCCGTCTTATTGACAGATCTCTTCGACCTCTTTTCCCCAAAACTTACAAAAAAGAAGTGCAGGTTATTATTACTGTTTTATCTGTTGATGGGGAAAATGACCCAGCTATCTTAGGAGCAATTGCAGCATCGGCTGCTATTCACTCATCAACACTTCCTTGGAAAGGGCCCGTTGCACCTTTGAATATTGGCTTGCGAGAAGGTAAATATATAGTTAATCCTACCAACGGCGATCTTAAATCTTCCGAATTGGACTTGGTGGTGTCATCAACAGCCGAGGCTGTTGTTATGATTGAGGCTGGTGCAAATGAAGTTACCGAGAAAGATATTCTTGGAGGTATTGAATTTGCATTTACTGAAGGCAAGAAAGTTATTAAACTCATAGAAGATTTAGCAAAAGAACTTGCCGTAAAGCGCGAGGTTTACAAAGAAGAAAAACCCAGTGCTGACTTAGAAAAGGCTGTTAAGAAATTAGTGGGCACCAAACTTCCTCAACTTGTTAAAGACATGGCTATTCATGAGGGCGCCTTTAGTGATTACCAGGAGTTAGTTGTTTCTGCAGTTGACCATTTCGAAGAGGAAAACGACAAAAAGCTAGTCCCAGGTATTATTGACCACCTCAAAAAAGACCTTATTCGTGAAATGACTCTTAAGGGCAAAAGGGCCGACGGTAGAAAATTAGACGAAATTAGACCACTTTCTGCAATTGTTGGCGTGCTACCCAGAACCCATGGTAGTGCTATTTTCAAAAGGGGCCAGACCCAGGCGCTGTCAGTAACAACCCTTGGAGCAGAGTCGTTGGGACAGCTCTTAGAAACAGCTGAGGGTGAAGAAGAGAAGCGTTATATGCATCACTATTCTATGCCACCTTTTGCAACCGGTGAAACAGGTAGAGTTGGCAATCCCAACAGGCGTGAAATTGGCCACGGAGCCCTTGCAGAGCGCGCGCTTATGCCGGTTATTCCTTCCCTTGAAGAGTTTCCTTACGCTATTCGTGTCGTTTCTGAAATAATGAGCTCGAATGGTTCAACTTCTATGGCTTCGGTTTGTGGTTCGACTCTGTCGCTTATGGATGCAGGAGTTCCCATAAAAGCACCAGTTTCCGGTATTGCTATGGGTCTTATAATAGATTCACCCAAAAAATACGCAGTTCTTTCAGACATCATGGGCCTTGAAGATTTCAATGGCGATATGGACTTTAAAGTTGCCGGAACAACTAAGGGTATAACAGCCTTGCAATTGGATGTTAAGACTCTAAACCTCACCCTGGCAATTTTGAAAGAGGCCCTTGCTCAAGCTAATGCTGGGCGAGCACATATTCTAAAAGTTATGATGGCAACTATTCCCGAGCCGAGAAAAACTGTTTCTAAATATGCACCCAAAATAAAGGTTGTGATGATACCTGTCGATAGAATCGGAGAATTTGTCGGCCCCAGTGGCAAGAATATTAAAAAGTTAATTGCTGATACAGGTGCACAAATAGAAGTGGATGATGATGGCAGCGTGAGTGTTTCAGCAATAGATGACGTGTCAATTAATAAGGCAGTTACCTGGGTTGAAGGTTTTGCAAAAGACGTAATTGGTGGCGAGATTTATCAAGGCGAGGTGAAGCGTGTTCTCAACTTTGGTGCTTTTGTGGAAATTCTTCCTGGTAAGGAAGGTATGGTACATGTGTCTGATATGGGTAGAACTGATTTTGTAAAAAGTGCTGAAGATGTTGTGAAAGTAGGAGACAAGGTGCAGGTGCGTGTAAAAGAAATAGACAGTATGGGTAGGATAAATCTTTCTATGAACATGGATCCTGCTATGGATGAAAAGATTAGAGCCGAGAGACAACAAAGATTTGGCGATAGAGATAGTGGAAGAGGTCGTGGTGGATACCAACAATCTCGAGGTGGAGGGAGATTTGGTAGAGGTGGGGGTTTTAGAAGAGGCGGAAGTGGTGGTGGCAGACGCGGTAACGAGCGTGGTGGCGGTCCACACTTCCCAACCAGTAGATTTGTTGAGGGCGACGCCAAAAAAAGATACTAAACTTCAGAGAAGGTAGTGAGGATTACCCCAGAGTTAATTTATGGTAAAGTAGAATGGTTGTATGACAGGCTCTTCATCACAAATAGCAGAATTAAGTAAAAAAGTAACAGACGCCGATATGCCAAAAGACTTAAAATCTAGCGTTCTTACGCGTTTGGAACAGGTTGGCGTGCTTTTTGGCTCAGAAACATTTCTTACTGAGTTTGATCGTATTAATAAGTATATTGACTGGATTTTGGCACTACCGTGGAATAAAAGAACCAAAGACATTCTCGACTTGGAATTCACCAAAAAAGTGCTTGATAGTAATCACTTTGGTCTTGCCGAGATTAAAGACAGAATATTGGAATATGTTTCTATTATGAAATTAAAAGCCGAAAAAGGCGAGGGCGATGATGTTTTGCGTGCCCCAATACTTTGTTTCGTGGGGCTAGTTGGTACGGGTAAAACAACAATAGCAAAATCAATAGCAGAAGCTATGGGAAGAAAATTTGCCAGAATTCCGTTTGGTGGTATGGGCGACCCCCTGGATTTGCGAGGTCAATCAAGGATGCACGCAGAAGCAGAACCCGGCAAGATTATTAAAGCCTTAAGAGAGACTGGTGCAAGAAACAGTGTTTTTTTACTTGACGAGATTGACAGGGTGACTGCCGAGGGTCGGGCATCGCTTATGGGTGTCTTGGTAGAACTTTTGGATCCTGAACAAAATAAATCATTTGTGGATCATTATATAGATTTCCCAGTCGACTTATCGGAAATCCTTTTTGTGGCAACTGCTAATAATACTAATAACCTCGCAACAGCTGTGGTAGATAGGTTGGAGCCAATCCAAATGCCTTCATATACTGATACTGAAAAAATTGCCATTGGCCAAAAGTATATGTTGCCAAAAATACTTAAACAGTCCGGTGTACCTGATGGCACAATTACCATTGACGATGATGTATGGACTTCAATAGTGCGACCACTCGGTTTTGATGCGGGTATGAGAACTCTGCAAAGAACAGTTCAAGGTGTTGTGAGAAAAGTCGCAAAGTTAATTGTTGAAGGCAAAGAGACACAAGTAAGAGTTACTGCGCAAAACGTAAAGGAGTTTTTGCCCGATTAAAAGTGAAAGTTGTTGTTATTTCTGATACCCACGGCAATGTAGTAAATTCTTCATATGTCATGGGTTTTGCTAAGAAACTTGATGTGGGCTCCGTTATACACTGTGGTGATTGGGACAACTTAAAAACAGTCGACAGACTATTAAGCTTTGCCATTCCACTTTACGCAGTTACTGGCAATGCCGATATAGATAAATCAATAAATAAAAAACTGACCGTTGCAAGTGAAAAGTTTGGAGAAGAATTTTTACAACTTACACTTGGTGACAAAAAAGTAGGTGTTATTCACGATGTGGCAAAATTGGGAAAGGTGGGCAATCTTGATATACTTTTTTGTGGCCATATTCACAGGCAGTCTTCCTGGGTGGACAGGGGTGTTAGGGTATTTCGCCCTGGAGCCTTGGTCAAAGAGGTAAATTTTTTAATTTACGACACTGATTTGGATAAAGTAGAATTCATACATGACTAAAAAAGACCAACTCACAAATTTAAATGAGGTTATGGAGGGTGATACAAGCCTGCCTTTGCGCAAGGGCGCAACAAGGCTGGTATTTGGAGTTGGCGCAACAGATGCCGATATACTTTGCATTGGTGAAGGTCCAGGGTATTGGGAAGATCAAAAAGGCGAACCTTTTGTGGGTAATGCGGGTAAACTGCTGGACCAACTGCTGGTTTCTATAGGCTTGGACCGTACCAAGGTATATATCACTAATATTGTGCACCACAGACCACCCGGCAACCGTGATCCCCTACCAGAAGAGATTTCTGCATACGGTGCATATTTGGACAAAATAATTGCAATTTTGGAACCAAAAGTAATTCTCACCTTGGGTAGATATTCAATGGCTAAGTTTTTGCCTAATGCTAGGATTAGTTCTGTCCACGGCAAGTCCTTTGGTGTAACATGGCAGGGCAGGGCAATTACGGTTGTCCCCATGTATCATCCTGCCGCAGCTTTGAGAAATGGTGAGGTAATGTATCAAGAGAAGCAAGATTTTTTGAAGTTGCCTGAAATTTTAAAAAACTCTACAAGAATTGAGTCCGACAGCAAAGAAAAAGACGTAGAGCAAATGACTTTGGTTTAATTATGACGACTGAAAAATTAAAATTCATAGCACTTTCAGGCACAATTAGTGTTACTGAGAATTTATATGTCTATGAATATGGCGATGACATGGTTGTTCTCGATTGCGGTGTTGGATTTCCCGATCTTGAAATGCACGGCGTTGACCTGGTCATACCTGATTTTTCTTACATTGTTCAAAACAAGCACAAACTAAAGGGTATTGTAATTTCGCAAGGCCATGAAGACCACCTGGGTGCTTTACCCTTCCTTTTTAAGGAAGTTAGAGCAGAGGTCTGGGCCTCACCTCTTGTTGCGCGTTTTATTGAAGATAAGTTTGACGAGAATAAGGGTGTCATGAAGCCAAAGATAAATGTTTTTAATCCCGAGTCCGACGACTTCAGAGTGGGTGCTTTTAGGTTTTATCCTTTTAGGGTTACTCATTCGGTTCCAGATACTTGTGGTTTTGCAATTGATACACCCCAGGGAAGAGTTTTTCATGTGCCCGAGCACAAAATGGATCAAAATCCTGTTGATGGTATGCCCTTTGATATTCCCCGGGCAAAGTCTTTAGCAAATGGCAATATTTTGTTTTTAGCATCCGATTGTTTGGGGTCTAATAAACCAGGCATGGTTGGTGGGGAAAGACACATAGAAGACAACATATTTAAAATAGTTGATAAGGCAAAAAGCACAGTATTTTTTACGGCAATATCGTCAAACATTGGCCGTTTTCAGCAAGCAATTAATGTTGCTGAGAGAGTTGGTAGAAAAGTGGTTTTTGTGGGTCGGTCAGTCCAGAAAAAGTGTGAAATTTCAAAAGACTTAGGCATTCTAAAATATAAAAGTGACACCGTCATTTCAATTAAAGAAGCGGATGATTATTACCCAAACAAGCTTTTTTACATTATTGCGGGTTGTTATGGCCAACCTGGGAGTTCTTTATATAGGCTTTCATTGGGTGAGCACGAGCGAGTTGGGGTTGAAGAGGGAGACACGTTAATTTTTTCAGCAGACCCAGCTCCAGATTATAGTAAAGAGAGTGAAAACTTTGTGATAGACAATTTTATAGATAAAGGCGTAGATGTACATTATTACGATTTGGACGAAGGACTGTATGTTTCAGGTCATGGTGGCCAAGGAGATATCACAGAACTTTTTAAAATTGTTAACCCGCGCTACTTCATTCCAATTGGTGGGGCAATTAGATTCATGCACGCCTACGAAAAGTTAGTGGAAGGTTTTGGGGCAACTAAAGACCGCGTTTTTAAATTAAAACCCGGCAACAGTGTTGTTTTCGAAGACGGCAAAGCAACAAAGGGGGAAAGTATACGTGTTAAGTCTGTATTGGTTCATGGCCTGGGTGTTGGAGATGTTGGTCGAGTGGTTTTAGGAGACCGCGCTGTTTTGGGTAACGAGGGTGTTGTTGTTTGTATATTAAAAATAAATAAATCCCAACGGTTAGTGGAAAAGCCTAAAATTGTCAGTAGGGGTTTTGTTTTCGAAAAAATATCTAAAGACCTATTACTAAAAGGCGCTCAAGGATTAAAGGGTTTGGTTGATGCCAAAAAGCAAATTGATGAGAATTCAATTAGAGAAGAAGCTGAAAATTACCTGGAGAAGTTTTTCTTTAAGCAAACAGGCCGCAAACCCATGATTCTCCCAGTTGTTGTGGGGGTTTAATTATTAAGACGCACCTCGTAACACATGTTCCTTGTCGGTCTGGATTTGAGTATAATATTATACGATGTCCAAAAAGAAGAAACGACTAAAAGACAAACGAGCTTTTAAAATAAAACTTAAACAGGCGACTGTATACTCAATTGTACAAATTGTCTTTTTTCTAGCAGCCGGTATTATTTTAATATCTTTTGCACGGGCTAGTCAGGTGCTCGTTCAATTGAATGAATTTTTGTGGACATATTTTTCCTGGACATCTTTCTTTCTCGCTTTTGTTTTTGTTACTTTCGGTTTTTTAGTTTCTAATTTCAAAATTCCCTTGGGTCAACCAAACGTAGTTTTGGGGAGCATATTAACATTCTTATCTCTGGGCGCTCTTGGAAAAGCGGGTAAGCTGGGCATGCTTTCCTGGGAAGCCATATCTCAATTGGTTACCCCTGTGGGGGCCTTCATAATATTTATCGGGACTATGGTAACCGGTTTAATTATTCTTTTTAACACCTCACTTGATCAGGTTTTTGCTACGGTGGTTGGTTTTTACAGACGCTTTATAGTTGCTGGTAAGTTTTCTGGAGTTAAATTTAAAATTCCGGATAAAAAACCCGTAAAAGTGGTGGGTGGAGATATTGTTGATACAAAACTTTCACCCAAGCTACCACCACCAAAAGTTGATGCAAAAGGGGTGCGGCCTGTTGAAACTTTCCTAACCCAAGACTCTGTTACTAACTTACCCGGTGAAGACAAAGTTTGGAAGAAACCACCCCTAGATCTTTTTTCTGGTTCTGAAACTGGCAAAGCACAAAGAGGTGACATTAAGGGTAATGCAGCCAATATAGAACAAACCCTTGAGTCTTTTGGTATTACAGCACGTGTGGTTGAAATAAATCTCGGCCCTGCAGTTACTCAATATGCTCTTGAGGTTGCTCTTGGTACCAAGCTATCAAAAGTAACCGCGCTTGAGCGAGATTTAGCACTTGCTCTCGCCGCGCCCACTGGAACCATTAGAATTGAAGCACCTATTCCGGGCAGGTCATTGGTTGGTATTGAACTACCCAACATGTCTCCTGAGTTTGTAACTATTCGTAAAATGTTGGACTCAGAAGTTATGAAGAAAAGCTCAAGTAAGTTGGCGGTTGCCCTCGGTCTTGATGTGTCGGGTAAGCCTATCATTGCAGAAGTTGGTAAGATGCCACATGTTTTAATAGCTGGCCAGACGGGATCAGGAAAGAGTGTGTGTATAAACACATTCATGTGCTCACTGCTTTTTCGTGCATCACCAGCTGAGCTGAAACTTATTCTTGTTGACCCTAAACGGGTAGAACTAACTGGTTATAACGGTATACCCCATTTGTTGTCACCTGTTATTACTGATCCCAAAGAGGTGGTTTCGGCTCTTAGATGGCTACAAGGCGAGATGGATAGAAGGTATAAGCTATTTTCTCAGTCAGGAGTTAGAAATATTGAGAGCTATAACGATATGTCTGGTTTTCAAGCCATGCCATATATAGTTTTATTTATAGATGAACTTGCCGACATTATGCTTTTTTCACCTGTCGAGGTGGAAGATGCCATAACTAGGATAGCTCAAATGAGTAGGGCAACTGGTATACATATGGTGCTTTCAACACAACGACCGTCGGTAGATGTTATAACGGGTTTAATAAAAGCCAACATTCCATGTAGGATTGCTTTTGCTGTATCTTCACAAATTGACTCACGTGTTATTTTGGACACGCAAGGGGCAGAAAAACTTTTGGGTAAGGGTGACATGTTATATCTTCCCCCGGACCAAGCCAAACCGATGCGCATACAGGGAGCATTTGTTTCCGACAAAGAAGCAAGCGCTTTAGTTTCTTTTTTGAAAGGCCAAGGTATTGGTCCACAATATACTGCTGAGGTTACTACTATGCCAAAGCCCGGAAGTGCCAATATACCCGGTTTGGATGAAGACCTCGATAGTTATTTTGCTGAAGCCGTACGTGTTGTGTGCCAGTATGAAAAAGCCTCTGCATCTCTGCTTCAGAGAAAGTTGTCCATTGGCTATGCGCGAGCAGCTAGGGTGTTGGATCAGCTCGAAACAGCTGGGGTTATTAGTCCTGGATCCGGTTCAAAACCCAGGGAGGTTTTAATTCAGTCACCCGAAGATGTGTTGGGTAAAGCTCCAGAGAGCTAAGTGGCAGTTCGGTAAGAGAAAATTATTCATGAAATCAATAGGAACTTTAATAAAAGAACTTCGTTCAGCCAAAAAAATCAGCAGAATACGTTTGGAAAGTCAAACTAAAATCAAAAAAAACTTCTTGGAAGATTTAGAGGAAGAGAGGTGGTCTCGTCTTCCCGACTTCCCCACAACAGCCGGATTTGTTAGAAACATAGCTAACTATTTAGGCATGGACGAAAAAAAAGCTGTTGCACTTTTGCGTCGGGACTTTCCACCCCGAGTAATGCGCATCAATCCCAATCCAGGAGTTGTAGTTAAAAAGGTTTGGAGTCCAAGAGCAACTTTCTTTTTGGTTTTTGGCGCACTTTTCTTATTTGTACTGGGTTATTTATTGTTTCAATATGTAAATTTCACAAGTCCACCCAAACTTGAAGTGCGTGTGCCAGCGGAGAATGAAGCCATTATTGGTGAAAGCTTGATAATTGAAGGCTATGCCGATCCCAATGCGTCACTCGTCGCAAATAACCAGCCGGTGTTTATAGATGAATTGGGCAACTTTAAATCTCAACTACCTGTTTATGAAGGCACAAAAGAAGTCGTCTTTATAGCTAAGTCAAGGGCGGGTAGGGAGACAAGAGTTGTTAGGCAAATAAGCGTCAAAAGTAATTAACCCAGTGGTTTCTAGACATTGGTTGCGAGTTGGGGTAAATTGACTGATATTAGAAATTTTATTTTATGGACATAATTCAAACATTCTTGATTGTTGTAATCATTACTTTAACAGGCCTTTTAATGGTTGTCGGTTACCAAGTGCTTTTGATAATTGTTGACTTGAGAAGGGCTCTTAGGCGTCTCAACCTCATTTTAGACGACTCTGTTATTGGTGGGGGCTTAGTAAGACCGGACAAAATAATTGGTCTTGTTGAAATGTTTAGAAAGAATAAGTCGGTTAAAACAAAGAAACATGGCCAGCCGTCTAAAGATATAGAAACAGATTAAAGTTATGTTGTCAAAAGATGTAAGAGAGAAATTCATGAGTTTTTTTGAAGCGCGGGGTCACAAAAGGATTGCTCCAGCACCTCTCGTCTTAGAAAATGATTCCACCACCCTTTTTACGTCATCGGGCATGCAACCACTAGTGCCTTATCTTATGGGTGAACTCCACCCTCTGGGTAAAAGACTTGTTGATTCTCAACCTTCAATTAGACTGCAGGATATAGAGGAAGTTGGAGACAACAGACACACCACTTTTTTTGAGATGCTGGGCAATTGGAGTCTTGGTGACTATTTCAAAAAAGAGCAGCTTCCATGGTTTTTTGAGTTTTTAACGAAAGAGCTTGACCTGCCGTCTAAACAGCTGTGGGTTTCTGTTTTTGAGGGTAGTGACCAAGTCCCAAAAGATACTGAGTCGATAGAAATCTGGAAAAAAATTGGGATACCCGAATCGAGAATTTTCCAATACGGAGTGAAAAAGAATTGGTGGAGCAGGTCTGGTACCCCCCAAGACATGCCAGTTGGTGAAATAGGTGGACCGGATTCGGAAGTCTTTTTTGATTTTGGTGAAGATCTGAAACTTCATGAAAAATCTCCTTTTAAGGACGAAAAGTGTCACCCCAACTGTGATTGTGGTCGTTTTATTGAAATTGGCAACTCAGTTTTTATACAGTACAAAAAGATTTCTGATACCAAACTAGAAGAATTGCCCCAGAAAAATGTTGATTTTGGTGGTGGTTTTGAGCGGATACTGGCGGCAGTTAAAAATACCCCAGATGTTTTTAAGACCGACTTGTTTTCTGGAGTCATTAGTGAAATTGAAGATGTGAATAACATTAAGTACGGAGAGTCGGAAGAGAAAGATAGAAGTATGCGTATAGTTGCTGAGCACACTCGAGCAGCCATTGCTTTGATAAATAATGACATCATGCCCGGCAATAAGCTTCAAGGTTATATACTACGAAGATTAATTAGGAGGGCACTTCTTCACTTGAGGCAAATATCTAAAAGTGGAGAACTAACACTACCAGCTATTGATCTTACCAAGTTTGGAATTCCAACAACAACAAAGCCCCTTGAGGAAGTTATAACTACGCTTTTGGAGGAGGTTGAGAGGTTCAAGAAGGTAATGGACAAAGGTATTCAAAAGCTTAATTCTGTTGTTTTATCGAAGCAACAGGTAAATGGCGAGATGGCCTTTGATTTGTACCAATCTTATGGGTTTCCTCTAGAATTAACATTAGAATTTTTGGACAAAAACGGTTTAAAGTTTACAACGAGTGACAAAAAGCAATTTGAAAAAGAATTTGATGGACATAAAGAAAAATCTCGTACAACTTCGGCTGGGGTTTTCAAAGGGGGTTTGGCTGATAATTCCCCTGAAGTCGTAAGACTTCATACAGCTACCCACTTACTTCTCGCTGCTTTAAGAAAGGTTATCGGGGAACATGTTGTCCAAAAAGGCCAAAATATTACACGTGATAGGAGTAGGTTTGATTTTCCTAATCCTGATAAGCTGTCCGACGAAAAACTGAAAGAGGTTGAGGATATGATAAATGGGGTTATTGGAAAAAGTCTTCCTGTATCTTTTGAAGTTATGCCAAAGGAACAGGCTTTCAAAACCGGGGCAATACATGCTTTTAATGAAAAGTATGTAGATACGGTCAAGGTTTACTTCGTTGGTAAAAGTTTGAAGGAAGCTTTCAGTAAAGAGTTTTGTGGAGGACCGCATGTGTCAAACACTAAAGAAATCGGGCGTGTTAAAATTAAAAAACAAGAGAAAATTGGAGCGGGGTTAGTGCGTATTTACTTAACACTTGCCCAGTAGAATTGCGGTTTTAGTGTTACACACCCTTAACCAGCACAAACATTATTATATACCTGTCAGTATGGACCTCAGAAAATTTATACCTACCAAATCTGTCGAAAAAAAACAGGATCTTTACTGGTCATTGATTCTAGAGCCCGGGTGGGTGGCTGCTGGCATATGGAGAATTGACGGAAAATCAGTAAAAGTACTATCAAGTAGTCTGCCGGTTGCTTGGGAAGAAACAGATGAAGTTGTAAATGCTTCGGATGCTGTTTTGTCAGCTGTTGTGCAGGGCATGCCAGATGATATTGATGAAATTTCAAAAACGGTTTTCGGTGTTTCGTCTGGTTGGGTGCAAGGGGGCGAGATAAGGGAAGAACACTTGGCCATTATAAAGGAAGTTTGTACCAAGCTTTCGTTAATGCCCATTGGCTTTGTAGTCATACCGGAAGCTGTGTCACATTATGTTAAGGCCAATGAGGGTACACCGGTGAGCGCAGTTGCAATTGGTGTTTATAAAGAAAGTGTTGAGGTATCAGTTTTTATAACAGGGAAGCTGGTTGGTACAACACAGGTTACCCGGAGCGTCAACTTGGATGAGGACGTTATTGAAGGCATTTCGCGATTTGCAAATAAAGACCCTATTCCTACACGTTTTATTTTATATAACAGTAAAGAAGGTGAACTTGAAGATGCAAGGCAAAGTTTAATTAAGGTAAATTGGGAAGATTTTTCAGAACTCAAGATTTTGCACACTCCCAAAATAGAAATAGTTACACCAGACGAGAAGGTTAGTGCAATTTGTTTTGCTGGTGCTTCTGAAATAGCACAGGTAGAAAATGTAGAAAAAGTTGAAAGCACGGGAGTGGTTCCAGAAGTCCCGGATTTGCCCGATATAGAGGAAGAGTCAGTTAACTTAGTGGAAAGTAGTGAACAAGAAGTTGGGGGCAGCGACAAATTGTCAGCTGAGGACTCGGTCGGCGAATTGAGTGGGGAAGAGCCAGTCAGGGTTGAGGGTGAACCAAATATAGTTCCAGCTAGTTTGGCGAGTCGGGTTGAACCCGAATTGCCAGTAGATAATAAGCGCATTACATCAAGGCCCAGTTTAAGTAATTACTTTAGAGATTTTCATATACCTTTTGCTGGTAAACCATTGGGCTTTGGGTTGCTGGCCTTGGTTGGCGTCTTTGTTTTGGGCTTTATCCTTTGGTGGTTTGTTCCTAAAGCTGTTGTGACTGTTTATGTATCACCGCAAAGGTTAGACGAAAAAGTGGAAGTCAGCTTTAGCGAGGATATCTCACAGGCAGATTTGATGAGCGGTCGTTTGCCGGTTGAAAAAAAGGTAATTGAGGTGGTCGGCGAAAAAACCAAGGAAACTACGGGCGTAAAGACCGTTGGTGATAAGGCAACCGGCGAGGTTACTTTGTACAGGGTTGGACCAACACTTTCGGTTAAGGCGGGCACTGTGCTTTTGGGGCCTGAAAATCTCAAGTTTGTGCTTGACGAGTCAGCAAGCGTAGCTTCTGGGTCGGCTGGTTCACCTGGGACAACAAAAGTAAAAGTGAGCGCTGATAGTATAGGTGCCCAATACAATTTGGCACAAGGAACGAATTTTGTCGTGGGTAATTTTTCTAACATTGATATTGAAGCCAAAAACGAGACTGCATTTTCGGGCGGATCAAGTAGGCAGATAGCGTCTGTTGCTGCAAAAGATGCTTCCGCTTTGAGCGAGGAACTTAAGTCGGAACTTTTGGATAAAGCTATTGGAGAATTTTTAGAGACCTTAAGTGATGAACAGTTGTTGATCAAAGAATCTAGCTCGTTAGTTATTAAGTCAGAGGAGTTTAGCCACAAAGTTGGTGACGAAGCCTCAACACTCAAGTTGGGACTTGCGCTTAATGTTGGCCTTTTTGTAGTTAACGAAAACGAGTTGTTGGAGTTTATTTCTCGTAGCGTTGCAAGTAAGGTGCCGGACGGTTATACCATGCCGGCAAGCCAGATGGAGTATCAGTTTTCCCTAAATGAAAAAGGCGAGGACTCAAATAAATATACAGTGGGAGTGATTGCAAATTTAATTCCCAAAGTCGACAATGTTGAATTGTCCAAGAAAATTCGAGGAAAATACATATCAACCGCCAACGAAATATTAGAAAGAGAAGTTCCTGGGTTTTCCGGCTTGGAAGTGCGTATGCGACCCGGACTACCTGGCCGTTTAAAAACTTTGCCGCATGTTTTAAAAAACATAACCTTTGAACTATCAGCTAGAAAATGAGTTTAAAGAAATCACTCGTTTTTGTTATGGCTAGCTTGGGACTGGGACTTATTTTTGCAAGCTTATATCCCATACTTTATTATCAATGGCAGTCGGGGTTGAAGTACCCGGTGCTTTTGAGTCCACTTTCGTCTCAAGAGTCTGAGAAATACAAATTTACCAATAAAAACCTTACTAATAGCCAAAGTTGGTTTGATGTAAAAGAAAAAACGGCAGTTGTAAGTTCCTTACCTTATTACACACTTTCAATTCCCAAGCTTGGTATAGACGGTGCAATCGTAAGAACAGATAGCGAAGATTTATCAGGTAGTCTTGTGCAGTTTTCTGGGTCACGACCACCGGGTGAAAAGGGCAATACGGTAATCTTGGGTCACTCTGTATTGCCGATTTTTTTCGATCCCAAAAACTACATATCGATATTTTCAACACTTTATAAATTAGATAGGGGCGATGAAATTTTATTAAATTATGAAGACACGATCTATAAGTATGTTGTAGAAACCATGTTTGAAGTAAAACCAACCGATATCGAAGTGTTGGAACAAAATGCCGACGCCTCTTACATTAGTTTAATTACTTGTACCCCACCCGGCGATCCCAGGAAACCAAGGCGATTGGTGGTGCGCGCAAAAATCGCGCCCTTAATGGTTAATTAGAAAACCCAAAACTCAATAAGTTAACAAGCTTAAAGCAGTGTATTTGTGTTATACTTTCGTTAAAGAAAATTATGTTAAAAAATGTAATAGCTCCTATTCAAGCATGGCTTTTGAGTCAGGGCCGCTGTGTAGCTGATGGTCAACCGCTCAACAAATCTTCTAAGCGTGAAAAAAGGAGAGATGGCACTTTTAAGGTGACACACACTTGTGGAAGGGTTTTTATATTTGACTCCAAAACTGCTAAGTACAGAAGAGCACTTTTGAGCGAGATTAAGTAACTTTGTTACAACCCCTTAAATTAAATTGCTGAAAAAAATATTGAAAATTCTAATTGGTTTGGCTTTGGTGAGCATAGTTTTACTGTTTGTCGCGTTATTAGCGTGGCAAAATATGAATTTAGCTGTTGGTGAACCTGGAGTAACCAAAAGCTTTGTTATTTCAAAAGGATCATCCGGTGGACAGGTTGCCGCCAAGCTTGAAAAAGACGGCCTTATTAAAAGTGCGTTCTTTTTCAAAGCATATCTGCGGCTTACTAATAAGGGAGGCAAGATTCTTCCAGGAAGCTATAGCGTCCAAACAGGCTTAACTACGGCGCAAATAGCCGAAATTTTATTAAGTGGGCCAAAAGATATTTGGGTGCTTGTTCCCGAAGGTTTAAGAGTTGAAGAAGTGGCGGATAGGGTAGCTCAAGGGTTAGGCTTACGGGGTCTAGAAAAAAATGATTTCATCGAGGCTTTTTTGGAAGAGGCTATTGATAAAGAAGGCTTCCTTTTTCCTGATACTTACCTTTTCCCCAAAGATATAAAAGCCGAGGCGGTTGTAAGGAAGATGCAGCAGGTGTTTGACTCGCAAACGACATTTCTTGACGAAGAGTTGGCTGCAAACGCAACTAGTGGTCTAAGTAAAAAAGAGGTGGTTACTTTGGCATCTATTGTTGAGCGGGAAGCCAGGAAAGACAGCGACAGACCAATTGTTGCTGGAATACTGCTTAACCGCTTAGATATTGGTATGGGGTTGCAGGCGGATGCTACTGTGCAGTATGCAGTAGCCAATGAGGCCTGTAAGATTGCTGTACTAAGTTGTAAAGACTGGTGGCCAGTTGTGTCTGGTGGGGACCTCAAAATAGACTCACCGTTTAATACTTATAAATATCAAGGTTTGCCACCTAGTCCAATATCAAATCCAGGAATAACTGCTCTCAGGGCCGTGGTTTATCCGTCTTTGAGCGACTCACTTTATTATTTACACGATAAGAGTGGAAATATGCATACGGCCAAGACTTTTGAGGAACATACCAAAAATATCTCGCAATTTTTGAGATAAAGTATATCTTGGGCCTTGACAAACTACGCTTATTTAATATAATCCACCCTAGGCGTATAATTTTTACGCACGGTTTTTATGTTCACTACCCCTGAAAAAGGGTAAAACTAAAACCTTTAGGTTATACACGTCCAAGTACATCTTGGGCTTTTTTGAATTAAAGAAAGCAAATGACTCCTAAAAGTGAAGACAAGATTAATTTTGGAAGAACAAGTGATAATCTTCCTAGGCTTGACTTGTCACTTGTACAAAAAGAGTCTTGGGAGCTTTTTTTGAAAGAGGGTATTACCCATGAGCTAGCAGAAATTAGTCCTATTGACGACTTTACTGGTAAGAACTGGCAGCTTTCTCTTGAAAATCCCACACTTGGAGAAAGCAAAATTACTCCGAAAATTGCTTCTGAAAAAGGCCTCACTTACTCAATCCCTCTTAAAATAACCGCTACACTAACTAACAAAAGATCAGGCGAAAGGAAATCACAAGAAGTCTTTTTGGGCGAGATACCCCAAATGACCCTAAGAGGAACATTTATTGTGAGTGGTGTAGAGCGCGTAGTTATTAATCAAATTGTACGAAGTCCTGGTGTTTACTTTTTTGGCGACCTTGATGTGTCTTCGGGTAGGATGCTTTATGGTGCTGAAGTGCGTCCACTTCGTGGTTCTTGGCTTGAATTTAATGTTGATAGAAATAATGTTATTTCAGCCAGAATCGATCGCAAAAGAAAAGTTATAGCAACAACTATTCTTAGAGCTTTGGGACTTGAAAGCAACGAAGAACTTTTGACCACCTTTAAGGGTGTTGATAGCCACGAGCACCATAAATATATAAATTCAACTCTTGAGAAAGATCCAACGAGTGACAGAAATAGTGCACTTCTTGAAATTTACAGAAAAATGAGACCAGGTGAACCGGCAGTTATTGATAACGCGGAGGAACTTTTTTCCGGGCTTTTCTTTGATGCCAAAAGGTACGACTTGGGAAAAGTGGGTCGTTTCAAAATAAACAAACGTTTGGCACTCAATACCACTAATGACAAGAGAAACTGGGTGCTTACCAAAAATGATCTTATTGCTACCATTAGCTATCTTATTAAGTTGCAAAATGGCGAAGGTCGAGTTGATGACATTGATCACCTGGCAAATAGAAGACTAAGGCGCGTAGGTGAACTAGTTGCCACCAATGCTTTTAGAATAGGCCTTTTAAGACTTGAAAGATCAGTTAAAGAAAAGATGAGTTTAATTTCGCCTGACGATAAACCACTACCAGCAAATTTGATTAATGCCAGGCCGCTAATAGCAGCTCTCAACGAGTTTTTCCGCTCAAATCAACTATCAACCATACTTGATGATACCAATCCACTTTCTGAAATTGACAACCTAAGAAGGGTTTCCGTTCTGGGCTCGGGTGGTATAAGTCGAGAAAGGGCTTCGTTCTCAATACGTGACGTTAATTCGTCTCAATATGGGAGAATTGACCCTGTACGTACACCAGAGGGGCCTAATATAGGTCTTGTTTCTTATTTAGCACTTTACGCTAGGATTAACGAATTTGGTTTTATAGAGTCTCCCTATAGGAAAGTGGAGAAGGTTAAAAAGGGTGAAACCACAAAAATTCGTGTTACAGATGAGGTTGTTTATCTGAGTGCCGATGATGAGGAAGACTACCACGTTACCCATTCTGGTATTGAACTTGATAGGTGGGGTCAGATACTGGCCGACCGCGTGCCCGTGAGGTATAGGGGCAGTATTTCTGAAGGGCCAACTTCTTTAGTCGATTATGTAGACATTTCACCCCTCCAGGTTGTTGGTGCTTCGTCGTCATTAATTCCGTTTCTTTCTCATGACGAGGGTAATCGTGCTCTAATGGGCGCAAACATGCAATGTCAGGCGGTACCACTGGTTCACCCCGAATCGCCAGTTGTTGGTACTGGTATGGAAGGCGCCATTGCTAATGCTATGGGTGGATCGGTGCGAGCCCATCACTCTGGAACTGTTATTTACGCTGATGCGGAAAGAATTGAAATTGAGCTTGCAGAAAAGCAGAAAGTGAATGATATCTTGTCAGAAAATTCCGAAATTATAGACGCTGGCAAGAAAGAAGTTTATTACCTGATTAAGTTTAGAAGAACTGCCAATTCGACTTGTTACAATCAACGCCCGGTTGTTGTGCCTGGCCAAAAAGTAAAAGCTAACGACCTTTTAGCTGATGGACCAGCAATTCAAGATGGCGAACTCTCTCTTGGGAGAAACTTGGTGGTTGCTTACGCATCATTTGAGGGTTATGGGTTTGAGGATGCTATTTTGGTGTCAGACCGATTGGTTAAAGAAGATTTATTGACATCTATCCACATTGAAGAATATGAGGCTGATGTTGTTGATACGAAGTTGGGGCCTGAGGAATTAACGCGTGATATTCCCAATGTTGCTGAAAGTGATTTGGCTAATTTAGCATCAGACGGAATAATTGTAATTGGTGCTGAGGTTGGACCGAATGACATTTTGGTGGGTAAAATTGCTCCAAAAGGTGAAACAGAGTTAACTCCAGAAGAGCGTCTCTTGAGGGCGATATTTGGAGAAAAAGCCAGAGAGGTGCGCGACACTTCGCTTAGAGTGCCTCATGGTGAGCGGGGCATAGTTGTAGATATTCAAGTTTTAGACCGCGACAAGGGTGATGAATTGGGCCCAGGCGTTTTTAAGAAAGTCATTGTCAAGGTGGCACAAATAAGGAAAATTACAGTTGGCGACAAAGTTGCAGGCAGGCATGGGAATAAAGGTGTTATTACGAAAATCATGCCAGTTGCGGATATGCCATATCTCGCTGATGGCACGCCGGTTGACATTATAATTTCACCTTTGTCGGTTTTGGCCCGTATGAATTTAGGTCAACTTCTCGAGGCTCACTTGGGGTGGGCATTATCAAAGTTGGGTAAAAAAGCTCAAATCCCAGTTTTTCAACGCGTTTCAGAAAATACCCTCACAGACCTCCTAATAGAGGCTGGCCTTTCGGTGAATGCCAAGTCTAGACTTTACGATGGTAAGACGGGTGAAGCTTTTAAGGAAGAAACTGTGGTGGGTGTTGGCTATATTTTGAAGTTGAAGCACATGGTCGAGGACAAGACCCATGCTAGGTCTACCGGGCCATATTCACTAGTAACTCAGCAACCCCTTGGTGGAAAAGCCCAAATGGGTGGCCAAAGACTTGGGGAAATGGAGGTTTGGGCGCTTGAGGCCCACCGTGCTGCATATACGTTGCAAGAAATGCTTACATTAAAATCTGACGATGTTGTGGGTAGGGCCAGGGCATTTGAGGCTATAGTGAAAGGCATAGATATTCCTGAAGCAACAGTCCCCGAAAGCTTCAAGGTGCTTGTCAGGGAGTTGAATTCCTTGGGTCTGTCTATTGACGCGAAAGATGGTGTTTACGCAAACGACGACGACCTGCGTTTGCCAGAAGGCCAAGAGTTGGCTAAGGCTGCTGGAGCCGAAGTTGTTGCCACCGAAGATTTACTGAAGACAAAAGGTATTATGGAGGTTGAAGAGGTGGTGGGTTAATATATTTAATATTTAAATTATGGAACCATTATC
>FKKE01002947.1_pt1 | contig 29282 bp, 26 predicted proteins | sample 1106331 | NCBI WGS metagenome assembly FKKE01 (sample SAMEA3931202, study PRJEB13176) | freshwater metagenome | biome: Drinking water system; feature: drinking water; material: freshwater | place: China | collected 2013-02-06
ACCAGTGGTTTCAGAAGCCGGCTTGGCAGCAAGAGATCAAACGCATGCTCACCAGCGGGCTCAAGTACGAGCTCGACGCGCTCGCCAACAAGGACTTCCAGTACCTCACCAAGAAGTACCTCCCGCGGAAGCTCAAAGAGAAAGACTGGCTGGATTAGGGCGAAACTGAGGGCCAGGCACGAAGGTTGTTCTTCCCCCTGAGCACTGGGTATAATGCGACCCCTTGTTTCGGAACGGGGCGCCGTACCCAAGTGGCTAAGGGAGCAGTCTGCAAAACTGCGATGCAGCGGTTCGAACCCGCTCGGCGCCTCCACTTACTTCCGCTAGTTCTTCAACGCCTTCGGTAGATTCTGCCTGCGAGCCTTCAGCTTGGGGATTATCTTGGTTGCGGTTTTGGTTACGGTTTCGCCCTGGGGAATAGGCGCAAGCCCGCTGAGACGGACTTTGTTCACGGCAGCCCTGGGGTGGGTCAGTAGGGAGGGAGATAGGCATCGCACATGGTCATGACAATCGTCGAGTGCCCATCAGCTGGATGTGCTAGAAATTCACCTGGCGGGCGGGTAGGTTTACGCGGGCACAAGCCTACGCTGCCTCGCGGAGCGTTCGGGGCGCCGCGTTCCGCTTCAGCAAGTCGGTCGCGGCTTCCGCTGGAGACGGCCGTCCCAGGTGATACCCTTGGCATTCGTCGCAGCGCTCGGCCTGTAAGAACTCCGCCTGGGCCTCCGTTTCGACGCCTTCGGCGATGACTTTGAGCTTCAAGCCCTGGGCCAGGGTGGTGATGGCCCGCACGATGGCGGCGGCCTCCGTGTTCGTCGGAAGGTCGCGCACGAAGCTTTGATCGATTTTCAGCGCGCTGACGGGCAGCCGCCGCAAGTAACTCAGCGACGAATACCCCGTGCCGAAATCGTCGATCGTCAGCAGGATCCCCATGCGCTTCAGCGCCTGCAAGATGTGCAGTGTCTCGGTAATCTCCTCCATCAGGAGAGTCTCCGTCAGTTCAAATTCCACGCTCGACGGGGCGACTCCGGCGTTGGCCAGGATGCCGGCCACGCGATCGACATAGCCGGGCTGGTGAAGTTGCCGGCGGGAGACGTTGATCGCCACGCGGAGGCCGGTGAAGCCTTCGGCGTGCCAGGCCTTGAGCTGCGCGCAAGCCGTCGCGAGGATCCATTCTCCGATGGGGATGATCAAGCCGGTCCGTTCCGCGATCGGAATGAACTTGCTCGGCGGGATCCACCCCTGCTCGGGATGCTGCCAGCGAAGCAGAGCCTCAAACTGGACGATGCCCCCCGTCCGTGTCTCGACGATCGGCTGGTAGTGGAGCGAAAACTCCTGCCTGGGCAGGGCCTGTTGCAGCGCGGTTTCCAAGGCCAACTGCTCGATCGCCTTGGTTTGCATCTCGCCGGAGTAAAACCGAAACATGTTCCCATGCTCTTTGGCCGCGAACATCGCCGTATCGGCGCAGCGGATGAGTCCGTCCTCATCTCCGGCATCGGCGGGGAACAGGCAAATGCCGAGGCTCGCGGTGACAAAGACGTCGCGGCCTTGGATGGTAAACGGCGCCCGCAAGTTATCCAGGATGCGCTGCGCGACTCTGGCGCCGTCTTCGGCGCAGGAAATCCGCTCGAGCAGCACGATGAACTCATCGCCTCCCCAGCGGGCCAGCGTACTGCCCCAGCGGGCCACGACATCGCTCCGCCTGACGCTGTTCCCGAGGCGCTTGGCGACTTCCTCGAGCACCAGATCGCCCACGGGATGGCCGAGGGTGTCGTTGATCAACTTGAAATTGTCCAGGTCGAGAAAGAGGACGGCCATCTGGTCCCCGGAGCGGGCGCACCGCGCCGCGGCGTGACTCAAGAGGCTGCGAAACTGCTCGCGATTGGGCAAGCCGGTCAGCGCGTCGAAAAAGGCCAGTTCCTGGAGGCGGGCCTGGGCCTGTTTGCGATCGATGGCGTACCGGAGGGACCGCGTGAGAATCTCCGTATCGACTTTCCCCTTGGCCAAATAATCCTGGGCGCCCGCTTGCACCGCCTTGTCGGCCAGGGCATCGTCGTCGAGCCCGGTCAGGACTACGATGGGAACCGACGGGGCGTGGCCCATGACGCGCCCCAGCGTGTCCAGTCCCTGGCTATCGGGCAACGAGAGATCCACCAGCGCCACGTCGATCCCCCCCAACCCCAGCCGCTCCAGCGCCGTCGACAGGCGGTCGGCCCGGTGCACGACATAGGTGGCGCCGGCGGCCTCCGCCAGAAACATCTCGATCAACCGGGCATCGCCCGGATTGTCTTCGATCAGGAGAAGCGTAAGAGGGGCGTCGCCCATGCGGGGATCAGGCCGCCGTCGGCAGCTCCACGATGGTGAACCAGAAGCCTTCGATGGCCCTCACGACGCCGGCGAATTGCTCCAGGTCGACGGGTTTGGTCACGTAGCAGTTCACGTGAAGGTCGTAGGCCCTCACGATGTCCTCCTCGGCCTGCGAGGTCGTCAGCACCACGACCGGGATCCGCTTGAGGTCCGGATCGGCCTTGATTTCCGACAAGACCTCTCGACCGTCTTTTTTCGGCATATTCAGGTCGAGCAAAATCAGATCGGGCCGCGGCGCGTCCTTGTAGGCGCCTTGCTGGCGCAGGAAGGCCATGGCCTCCACGCCGTCGGACACCATGTTCATGGAGGTCATCAGTTTGCTCTCCTTCAAGGCCTCAAGGGTGAGGCGGCGATCGCCGGGGCTGTCTTCCACCAACAGGATCTCAATGGGTCTGACCTTTGCCGAAGGGCTCATGGTGTGTGTCCTTCCTTACACGGCATGGTGAAGTAGAAGGTCGCGCCCTTGCCGAGCGTGGACTCGACCCAAATCCGGCCCCCGTGGCGTTCGACGATTTTCTTGCAGATCGCCAGCCCGATGCCGGTCCCGGCGTACTCCTGCTGAGAATGGAGGCGCTGGAAAATCACGAAAATCCGCTCCTTGTATTGGGGATCGATCCCGATGCCTTCGTCGCGGACGGAAAACAGCCAGCCGGCTTCCTGCTTGGTTGCGCCCAGATGGATGGTCGGGGGCTGATCGGCGCGGAATTTGATCGCATTGCCGATGAGGTTCTGAAAGAGTTGGATCAGTTGCCCTTCATCGGCTGTCACGGTAGGGAGCGGATCGTGCGAAACCCGGGCCTGGCTCTCCTCGATGGCGAGCTTGAGGTTGGCCAGCGCCGCGGCCAGCACCACCTCGCAGTCCGTGGGCTTGAATTCTTTTCCTCTCGTTCCTACCCGTGAATAGGACAGGAGGTCGTTGATCAGCCTCTGCATGCGCGCCGCGCCGTTGACCGCATAGGCGATGAATTCATCGGCATCCGCGTCGAGTTTGCCTTTGTACCGCTTGCTCAGGAGCTGCGTGTAGCTGCTGATCATCCGCAAGGGCTCTTGCAGATCGTGCGAGGCCACGTAGGCAAATTGACCGAGTTCGGCGTTGGAGTAGGCCAGGTCCTGGGCATGCTTCTCCAGATCCCCTTGCGCCTTCTGCAAGGCCTGATAATGGACGATCAGGTCGGCTTTGGCCTGTGTCAGCTCAGAAGTCCGCTCGTCGACCCGCTGCTCCAATTCAGCCGAGGTCCGATGGAGCTTTCGGATCACCACTGCCAACCCGCCCGCCCCAAACAACCCTAAGCCGAGCACGACCAGGAACGTTTCTCCAAGGTCCCGGTGGATCTGGACGGTGAGCGCATCCAGCGGCCTGATCACTTCCAGCACGCCCCGGACATCCCCTTCCTTCCAGTCGGTCTTCGGACTCTGCGGGTGGCTGTTATGGCAGCCGACACAGCGGGCCTTCATCCGATCCGCCACGGCGTAACGGAGGGACGCCTGTCCGCCTACCTGTTCAAAACGAAAAAACGGCTGATCGGGGTGTTCGCGCAGGTACTGCAGCGCGTCCCGGTCAAACTGGTCCCTCAGCCCGCTCTCCCTTCGCCAGGGAAATGGATACTCGCTAAAGAGCCGGACCTCCATGCCCTCGACTCGCTGGCTCAGGCGCTTTCCAAATTCGATGGTCAAGGTCGCCGGCAGCGGGATCGCGTTCTCTTTCGTTTGATAGTCATGCGTCACTTCGATGCCATGGTCGTGAATGCGCGCCACGACCTCGGAGGTATAGAGTCCCCGAAACTCCTCCAGCGCTTGGGAGTACAGGGACGTCCCCTGCAACGCGGCGGACTGAAGCAAGGTGGTGGTCATCCGTGAAAGATGCCAGGCGAGGAGGAGGGCTCCCGCCAGAAAGATGGTCACAAGAAGCGGAACGGTTCGCTTATAGAGGAGAGACTCGAACGCGGCTTTCGCCCTCGAGCGAGCTTTGGATGATACTGAGGCCATGGCGAGGCCTCCCCCCCGTTATCTCACCCAGCGGCCCTATTCCCCACGAAAAGGCCAGTCAGTCCTGGGATCGCGACCTTGGGCGGCACTCGCCGTCCTTTGTTCCCGCTCTGGCAGCGGCTTTATCAAGAGATGTCGGAAGGTTGAGTCGGAACCTTGAATGGGCGAGGGCCGGACTCAGACGTTTTTCATAGGGTGAGCGGCTCATCGCCGGTTCCTTCGGCGAATGGCCCATCGGTTCACGGTCTTTGAAAAGTTGACCTGCCGGAAGGTCGGTTGTTAGAATAGCTCGCAAAATCAGGTGCTTACCTTGCGGCGGCCCGGCCCGCCGATCACCATATAGAGGATAGGAGTCAGGGATGGCGGTTCCAGTCTCGCAAATGTGGACGGTGGCGTCCTATGTCCTAGGCAAGCGGCTTCGCAGGACTGAGCGATACCCGCTGGTCTTGATGCTCGAGCCGATTTTGCGCTGTAACCTGGCCTGCGCCGGCTGCGGCAAGATCCAGTACCCCGACCATATCTTGGATAAGCAATTGACCCCCGAGCAATGTTGGGCGGCGGCGGAGGAGTGCGGGGCGCCGATCGTCAGCATTCCAGGCGGGGAACCTTTGATCCATCCCAGGCTGTCGGAGATCGTCCGTGGTCTCGTGGCGCAGAAGCGCTACGTCTACGTCTGTACGAACGCCATTCTGTTGGAGCGGAAACTGAACGAGTTCACCCCCTCGAAGTATCTGACCTTCAGCATTCATATGGATGGCCTTCGGGACGAACATGATTTGGCCGTCTGCCGCGACGGGGTCTACGACGTGGCGGTGAAGGCGATCAAGGCCGCGCTGGCCCGCGGTTTCCGCGTGACGACCAATACGACGCTGTTCGACGACGCGCATCCGGAACGGGTACGGACGTTCTTCGATGAGATGATGAAGCTCGGCGTGGAGGGCATGATGATCTCGCCGGGCTACAGCTATCAGAAAGCGCCGGATCAGAAGAATTTCTTGAAGCGGAACCGCACGCGGCAGCTCTTTGCGAAGATTCTGAGCGATCGCAAGCGGCACTGGCGGTTCAATCAGTCCCCGTTGTTCCTGGAGTTCTTGATGGGGCGCCGGGACTACCAATGCACGCCCTGGGGGAATCCTACCTATAACGTGTTCGGCTGGCAGAAGCCCTGCTACCTGTTGCAGGACGGGTATGTGAAAACCTTCCGCGAGTTGATGGACGGCACCGAGTGGGAGCGCTACGGGACCGGGCACAACGAGAAGTGCGCCGATTGCATGGTGCACTGCGGCTATGAGGCGTCGGCGGTGGCCGATACCTTTGGCTCCTGGTCGGGTTTCGGCCGGACAGTGAAGGCGACCCTGATGCCCAATGCATCCTAGGGGTCTGCTTCTTTAGTCTTCGCGTGCACCTCACTCCTTACTTCTCACTCTTCACTGCCGCCCATGACTGACTCCAAAACCCATACGCCCGAACAGCGTCCGCTGGAAGGCCGTGAGTTCCAGCCCGCCACGCCTACCGAACTGGCGGATGCCGTCGAACAGGCCTTTGACTATCGCGGCGACGTGATGCTGAAGCTCAGGTCCGGCACGTCGATGGAGGGCTACCTCTTCAATCGCGTCGCGACCGGTCCAAGACCGGTGGTGCATCTGTACCCGAAGGACAAGGTCGAGGCTGTCGAGATTCCCTATGCGGAGATCGTCTCGATCGCCTTTACCGGTGAAGACACGGCCTCCGGCAAATCCTGGGAAGCTTGGGTGTCCAAGAAAGATGCTCAGCGCCGTGCTGAGGCTCTGAAGGCCGAGACGGACGCCCGCGCCCGGGGACACCTCTAGCCCGCATCCCTTAGCTCAGTTCCCACCACGTTACGCATCCGCGCCTGTCCTGCCCAAAATTGCTTTGACAAGCCAAAAGGGTCTGTGCTAGAAAAGTCCGCCCTAAGCCTGGAGTTAGGGTGTTTTGCTCATTTTATCTGTCTTTTTCGTGAGCGTTGAATTGATACGCCATCGGGTGAACGCCGTGAGGCGAGTTCATTGCGGTGGAATTGCCCTCCAGGTCGTGCCGACCAGCGGGTTCTGAGGAACGGCACCGTGGTGAGAATAGTCGGTCTTGCCGCGGCGGTGAGTGTCTTCTCGCTGTTCCTCCCGTGGGCCGGTGCCATGCACGAAGCGGATCACCGCTTTACGGTCGATGGGTATGTGTGTGGCCCTGATGGGAAACCGGCTGCGGAAACTCCGGTCTTGGTCAAGGACACCCGGGTGTCGGTGGGGGCGACGGTCTACACCGATGCCGATGGGTATTACAAGGCCATCCTTCACCTCCATAACGACAATGTCGGTGATCCCCTCCTCATTGAAGCCGGCAAAGAACGCCAAGAACGAAAAATTGAATTCGATCCCAAGGATACCGAGACCGAACGGACGCTGCGGATCCACTTCGGCGCGGGGTGCATTCGAGAGCGCGCGGGCGGCGTTCCGGTGTGGGTCTATTACGGCCTAGGCCTGGGGGCCACGGGTATGGCGGCTATCGTCGGGCGCAAGCTCATTCGTCAGTGGGGAAAAGAGCAGCGGGGCGGCAAGGGATCGAAGCGAAAGCGATAAGCGAAGGGGTCGAAGGCAGTAACCTGGGCGATCGGCGCTTTTGCTCCCGCCAGGGGTGAGGGCAGAAGCGTTTTTTTTGGAGCCAGATGTGAAGGAAAGGTCGCGCAAGCAGGAACAAGGAAAGGAGCGGGCATCACTATGAAGCGTACAACTTGGTGGTCTTCGGCGATGATGATGGCGGGGAGCGCGGGACTGGCGTTCACGCTGGTGAGTTGCGGTGAAGGCGGCGAAGGTCCGATCGTGCCCCCTCCGGCGCCTCCCGCGGAATATGCGGATAAGCACATGCCGGCGGGATGGTTTGCAGATCCCAAGATCGCCGAGGAGGGCAAGGAGATTTTTATCGGAGCCAAGAATCCGGACGTGAATTGCGCCAGTTGCCACGGGAAGGACGGCAAGCCCGTCAAGGCGGGCGCCCGCGACTTCCGCGTGACGGATCGTATGAAGCTCTATTCCGACTCCGTGTGGTTCTGGCGGATCTCCGAGGGCGTGCCGAATACGAAGATGAAGGCCTGGAAAAGCAAGCTGTCGGAAGAAGACCGGTGGAAGCTCGTGGCCTTCGAGCGCAATTTCGGTTTGAGCGGGAAGGAATATGACGCGGCCAAGAAGGAGTGGGTGCCGGTCGGTTCGGCTGGCGCGGCGGCTCCGGCAGCGCCTGCGGCTCCGGCGGCGGGTGGTGCGGCTCCGGCTGCTCCAGCGCCTGCGGCCCCGGCTCCAGCGGGCCACTAAGACGTATCGATCACAGTTGATTCGGGTGGTCTGAGAAGAGGCTGTGCTCAGGTTGATCACCCGTTGCCGTTCGCTGACAACGGGTGATCGGCCTGGAGCGTCTTCACCATCCTGAGTGCGCGGGAGGAGGGCGGCGAGACGTCATGAAAACCTGGCAACGTAGTCTGCTCATGCTGTTCGGGCTCTTGGCGGTCTGGGCTACGACCGCTTCGGCCCAGGTTCCCGCCGCGCCCGTGAGCGAGTTTCCCTACACGGGAAACCGTACGGCCGTGTGGATCGTCGCTCAGCTCCATATTCTGTTCGCCGGGTTCATCCTCGGCGCGCCGATCTTCGTGGTGATCTCGGAGTGGCTGGGATTCCGCAAGCAGGATCCGCGCTACGATCGGTTAGCGAAGGAGGTCACCAAGGTCACCGTCATTCTCTATAGTATGACGGCGCTGACCGGCGGCCTCTTCATCTTCGTGCTCCTGGCGACGTATCCACAGTTTACCACGTGGCTCATCAACCACTTCTTTCTGATCTTTGCGTTCATCTACCCCCTGCTCTTCATCGGCGAGACGATCGTTCTCTACATGTATTTCTACACCTGGGACGCGTGGAAGGGGGAGAAGAAGGCCCGGCACATCGCCTTGGGTGTGCTGCTGAATGTGATCGGGACCGTGACGCTGTTCGTCATCGACGGGCCGACCTCGTTTATGAATACGCCCGCCAAAGCGGCGGAAGGCGTGTCTCTGGTGGAGTTCATTCAGTCGGCCTCCTTGTGGGACAAGATCTTCAATTACAGTTGGATGCCCTTGAACCTGCACCGGTTGGTCGGCAACGTCACGTTCGGCGGGTTTATCGCGGGCTTGATCGCCGCCTATATGTTCATGGGCGCGAAAAACGACCAGGACCGGTCGTACTACGACTGGATGGGATTCGTGGGCAACCTGATCGGCGTGGGCGCGTTGCTGGCCCTGCCGTTCATGGGCTATCTGCTCGCCTACGAGCTCTGCGACTACGATGCGTCCATCTGTCCCTACATGATGGCCGACCAGCTCTCGATGTTCTTCGAGATGCAGGGGGCCATGATCGGGCTGATCTTCCTCGCGAGCAACTACTACATCTGGCTGAGCATGAAGCGGATCGAAGGCGTCGAGCGCGTCCGGATGACGGTGCTCACCCCGCTGGTCATGGTCGCGATTCCCTTCGTCATGACCTACACCTGGACGCTGTACCCGGTGCCAGATCCGACTTCACTGGCCGTCCTGGTGCCCTTGGCGCTGTTGCCGGTCGTGTTGGGTCGCCTGATTCCGTTCACGGTGTCCTCGCGCACGGTCATCAAAGTGGGCTTCTTGATGGTGATCGTCGGCAATGCCATCTGGATGACCCCGCACGGGTTTGTGCCGACCGGCGCCAAGCTGGTGCCCGAGCTGGAAATACCGGGTGATTGGAACTTCCTAGCGCTGATGCCGGCCAAGAACTCCGCGGCCTTCACGCTCGTGTTCGTCACGATTGTGAACTACATCATCTACAACCGCGCGATCAAGCAGGGCACCATCGTGTGGGGGAAAATCGATTTCGTCTCGCAGTTTGTGTTGATCTTCCTGGCGTTCAGCGCCATCTGGACGATGGGCCTCATGGGGGCCGTGCGGTCGTTGGTGCGAAAGTATTTCCACACGTACAACCTGGTGCCGGATTTCACGGCGGAGTCCTTTACGCCGACCTTGGCCTATTCGGCCTGGTGGATCACCGGCATCACCATCGTCTTCTATGCGGTGGTGAGTTTTGCGATCATCATTACCTTGCGGGCGTCTGAGATGAAAGCGCACGTGCCGGACGGTCAGCCGGCGCCGGCGGGCGCGAAGTAACGATCGGTGACGCGGCGACGTTCATCTTGGGTGAGGGATCAACGTGATGAAGAAAATCATCGGCGGGGTCATAGCCGGCGGAATCTTGTACGGGACAGCCGTAGCGTTGAGCTTTCCGCCGATCTTTCAAATGATGTTCGTCGCCTATGCCGTCCTTGGCACCTTAGTGTTCATTCTCCTCGATGCCTCGCCGATGGCGCCGCTCAGCGGAATCAAGGCGGTCGTGGGCTTATTGGCGTTCTATCTAATCCTCTCCGCTGCGTATATCACGGGCGCATCGCTCTGGCCACAGTACGATCCTGAGGACGAGAAGGGGAAGATCGACCGGATTCTGGCCCCCAAGCGCAAGCTGGCGGAGATCGGCAAGACCGAGGAGCTGCTCGCCCGCGCCAAGGGGTTGGAGGAGCGGGCCAAGGCGATCAATGAGCGCTTGAAGAACCTGACGAAGGACCTGCCGGATGCCGGCGGCGGCGCGGCGGCTGGCGGGGCAGCCGGGGCTCCCGCTGCAGGCGTGCCCACCGACGCCAAAGATCTCGAAGGGAAGGCCTTCGCGATTTGGCAGGATCAGGAGTGCTACAACTGCCACAAGTTGAAGGGCGAAGGCGGCAAGAAGCGCGGTCCGGAGCTCGATAACATCGGCAGCTATCTGGCTGCCGCCGATATCAAGGTAAAAATCCTCGATCCCAAGAGCTGGATGGCGGAGGGATTCGAGAAAGAATACGAGAAGGGTAAGATGCCGGATAAGTACAAGGAAGTGATGGACGAAAAGGACGTGGAAATCCTGGCGACCTGGCTGGCAACGTTGAGGAATGCGTCCGTGCAAACGCCCAAGCCCATCAAGAAGAAATAACGTCGTGAATCAGCCCAAGCTCAAATCCAAAGTCGCCTGCGCGGATCGGGAAATCGGGGAAGTGACCCGTGTGATCGTGGATCCGCTTTCGCGCGAGATCAGTCATATCGTCGTCGGCAATGGCACGACGGCGCCTGAGCGGCAGATCCCCATGTCGCGTGTCCAGGATGTAACCGATGCGCTGGTCCGCCTAGGCGTGCACTCGTCGGAGCTCGACCAGTTTCCCCCGCTGAAGCGGGACGACTATGTGACGATTCACGACGTTGAAATCGCGCATCTGGAAGAGAAGGTCCATGTCGAGTCCGGCGAAGTCCTCGTGCCGGTGCCGGCGTTGGAGAAGGACTGCAAGCGCCGCACCTTCTTCGCCAACTTTACGCATGTCATCGGATTCCTCATTGGGTTGCCGCTGGTCTACCCGGTGTTGAAGTATCTGATGAAGCCGATGTACGCCCCCTTCGACAATGCGTGGCTCAAGATCGGCAATGTCAGCAAGATCAAAACCGACGACGTCGGGGTGCAGTTCAAGTACAAGAAGAAGGTCAAGGAAGCCTTCATGCCCGAGGCGGAAGTCGAGAAGAACGTCTGGATTTTGAAAGCCAAGCCCGAGACGCTGGAGAAGATCTATCGCGGCAAGGATGTGGAATTCCGCGATTCCACCGGCAAGACCGTCTGGGTGAACAAGAAAGACGTGCCCTTTGTGGTCTATTCCGGCAAGTGTCCACACCTTGGCTGCGGGTTTAAATGGCGCTCACATAAGATTCTCGGGCAGGTGTTTCTCTGCCCGTGCCACTTGAGCATTTATGATCAGACCGGCAAAGTCCTCGATGGGCCGGCCCCCCGCCCCCTGGATCCCCTGCCGATCAAGGTGTCCGCCTCGGGCGAGATCGAAATCATCGATATGGAATTCAAGGCCGGCACCAAGGCGCAGATTCGGATTGTCTGATGGATACCCACACGACCACCGCGCCGACCGCCATCGAAAAAGTCATCGCCTTCGTGGACGAGCGCGTCGGGCTGAAGAAGATCCAGGCCAAGATGCTCAACGAGCCCGTTCCCGGCGGGTCGCGCTGGGCCTACGTGATGGGGTCCTGCCTGCTGTTCATCTTCATCATGCAGGCGGTCACCGGCATCTTGCTCATGTTCTATTATGTGCCGAGCGCCGACCATGCCTATGCGAGCACCCAGTACATCATTCACGAGGTCGACTACGGGTGGTTCCTGCTGAGCTATCACTTCTGGGGTTCTTCGGCGATGGTGGTGATGGTGTTTGCCCACATGTCCCAGGTCTTTCTCTGGGGGGCCTATAAGAAGCCCCGCGAGATGATCTGGTTGGTGGGGCTGGCGCTCTTCGGCATCGTGATGGGGTTCGGATTCACCGGCTATCTGCTCCCATGGGATCAGCGGGCCTACTGGGCGACCACGGTCGGCGTCGAGATCATGGACAAGACGCCGATCGTCGGCGATTTTATGGCGCGCTTCCTGAAGGGCGGGCCAACTCCCGGACAGATGACCCTCAGCCGTTTCTTCGTCATCCACGTGATGGTTCTCCCGGCGACCCTGATGGCCTTGGCCGGGTTGCACATCTTCCTGTTCAGGAAAGCCGGCCCGGCTGGTCCGTTCCGAGGGAGTCCCGAAGAACTGAAGGCGAAGACCGATTACTTCTTTCCACGGCAGATCTGGAAGGACATCGTGGCCATGGCGGCGGTCTTCGGCACGATCTGCAGTCTGGCGTTCATCGAACCGGTGGTGTTGCTGGAGGAGGCCACGCCGGATCCCGGCGAATACCATCCGGAGCCGGAGTGGTATTTCCTGTTCCTGTTCCAATTGCTGCGACTGAAAATTTTCGCCGGAGAGTTCGGACAGTTCCTCGGCGCCGTCGCGCTGCCGGGCCTCTTTATGGCCCTGCTGGCCGCGCTTCCATTCATTGACCGGAGCCCTGAGCGGAACATCTTCAAGCGGCCGATCGCGCTGGTGGGATGGATCTTGGTGATGACCAGCATCCTGATCTTTACGGTCTCGGCCATCATCAATCGAGAATTCTTGGATTAAGCGCGCGAGGCGATTGTCCCGCATGAACGGCGCAGGTTCCACCATGTCCCCACTGAAGCTCGGCCTGGCGGTCTGGTGGCCTGCCTTCTGGACCGGCATTCCGATCAAGATTGCGATCGCGCTGTTGTTGCTGGCCGCCGGTCTGCACCCGTGGGAGATGCCGGGCCTTGGCTTCCTGCTGCTCCTCTCGATCCCCGTCGACATCTGGGCCTATGGCGTGGCCGGCCGAACCGTGCTGCTCGAACGCCTGAGGACCAAAGCCCCTGAAGGGTTGGGAGTCACACTCTGGTGGCAGACCACGCTGCTGACGGTCGTGTATGGCGGGATTGGGTACTACGTCGTCAGTTTCGTTAAGGGGATTGCCAAGGATGTCGCCGCTTGGGTGATGGAATTTCTCAAGGCATTGCCGATTGCAGAAAAAATCAGCATTGAGCTGGTGCTGTGGGGCGCTCCGACGACCTTGGCGCTGGTGATCGTGATCGTGATCGGCCTCTCGCTCTTCGGGCGTTTGGTCCAACGCCAAGTCGCGGCGGGACAACCCACGGACGCGTCCTATGAGGCGGTGGTCCGAGAATGGGACCTCTGGCGCGTGCCCGCGGATCAGAATCTGACGTTTACGGCAGTGACGCTGCTGGGCGTGGTGCTGGCCTGTCTGCTCTGGAGCCTCATGCCGGTGACGACGCCGCATGTGCACGAGCTCTACAAGAAACCCGAAGTCAAAGTTGAACCGCCGTTCAAGCCGTTGGACGCGCTGAACAAGACCGACAAGTTGCTCGCCAAAGCCGATGAGGCTTTGAAGGTGCTGGAAACCAAGGCCGAAGCGGACGCAAAGGAGCAAGAGAAAACGAAAGCCAAGGGCGGCGCCAAGGCTCCGCCTGCTGCAGCCAAGGCGGCTGCTCCGGCCAAGGCTGCGGCGCCGGCTCCTGCAAATGGTGAGGCGCCGAAGCCGCACTAGGCTTCACGCGTCGGCGAATGAGGAGAGATGCTATGACACACCTCAGCGATGGTATGAGGCGGCTCGGACGAGGCAGGACCGGATTCGGATTACTGCTGGCGGCCGTGGCGGCATTTGTCGTCGTCTGGGGCGCGCCGCTGCTCGCCTCGGCTCAGGATGCGACCACCGCCGCGCAGAGCGTCGCCTACCGCGATATTCCCTTCATGGGCAGCCGGAATCTGGTCTGGATCATCGCGCAGTTGCACCTCTTGCTGGCCGGGTTCGTGCTCGGCGTGCCGATCTTCGCGTGGGTCTGCGAAATCGTCGGCTGGAAGACCGGAGAGAAGCGGTACGATAAGCTGGCCAAGGAGTTCACCAAGCTCCTGACCTCCTCCTACGCCACGACCGCGCTGTTCGGCGGCATCTTGCTGTTCCTGCTGATCGGCTTCTACCCGAAGCTGATGGCCTACCTGACCGACATCTTCTTTCCCTCATTCCTGGTCTACTGCCTCCTGTTTCTCCTGGAGACCGCCACACTCTACATGTATTGGTACGGTTGGGATGCGATGCAGGAAGGCGGTAAGAAGACGTTCCATATCTTCCTGGGCTTCCTGCTGAACGTGTTCGCCTTCTTCATCATGGTGGTGCCGAATTCCTGGGCGACGTTCCAGGCCAGTCCGGTCGTCATCGCGGAGGGCACGGACTTTCAACGCGCCTGGGCCGCCACCTGGAATCCCACCTGGTGGCCGGTCAACATCCACCGGCTGATCGCGAACGTGGTGCTCGGCGGCTACATCTGCGGCGCCTACGCCGGCATCCGCTATCTGAGCGCCAAGACGACCGAAGAGCGTGACCACTACGATTGGATGGGCTACGTCGGGAACTTCATCGGCGTGTTCGGTTTGCTGCCGCTCCCTTTCGCCGGTTACTGGCTGATGCGGGAAATTTATCAGTACAACCAGCAGATGGGCATCACGCTCATGGGCGGGTTCCTGTCCTGGCTGTTCATCCTGCAGGCCATGTTGATCGGCGTGCTGTTCCTCGGGTCGAACTATTATTTCTGGCTCGGGATCACGCACCGGATTCCGGGGTCGGAGGCCAAGTACAAGAAACCGATCATGGGCATGCTCATCATCCTGCTCTTGTGCCTCGGCGTCTGGATGACGCCGCACTCCCTTGTCGCCAGCCTGGAGGAAGCCAGAAAGATGGGCGGCACGCACCATCCGCTGCTCGGCGTCTTCGGCGTCATGTCCGCCAAAATGACGGTCGCCAATTTGATGATCCTCGTGACCTTCATGAGCTTCATCATGTACTGGCGCGCCGGCAAGGAAGAGACGGCCACCTGGGCCAAAGCCGCCAAGGCGCTGATGAGCGGTCTCATGGTGGTCGGGGGATTAGCCGTGATCGTGCTGGGTGTCTGGGGCTACTTCGTCCCGGCCATTGTCCGCATCAATTATTTCTCCACCTCCCAGGTGCTGATCGTGCTCTTCGTGCTCGTCACCTTCACGCCGCTCACGGCGGCGTTGCTCAAGAGCGCGAGGACCACCACGGAAATGGTGTGGGGGCGGATGCCGCCACGCGCCGGCTATGCGCTGGTGTTGAACGCGGTGATGGTCATCCTGCTCATGACGCTGATGGGCTACGCCCGGTCCTCCTCCCGCGTGCACTGGCACATCTACGGGGTGATGCGGGATTCGTCGCCCTATGCCTATTCACCGGCCTTGGGCTATGCCGCGGCCTTCATGGCGCTGAATACATTCCTGTTCTGCATGCTGGTCGCCTTTATCTTCTGGGTCGCTACCTTGGGCGACAAGGGCAAGGCCGGGCAGGACTCCGGAGGTGGAACAGGCAAATACCCGGCCGGCGCGCTGCCCGCCATGGCCGGAGGGTCGCAGGCGCTGGATGAACCAAAAGGTTGAGGCCAAGGGTAAGGTCGAGGCCAGAGATTGGCTTCCTGAGCCTCAGCCTGGACCTTAACCTTCTGGAAGAAGAGGTCCTATGAGCGAAGTCGTCATACTCCAATTGATCGGACTCTGTGTGGTAGGCACCGGGGTCTTGATCTTATTGTTCATCAAGGCCAAGTTCCTGCGGGTCGTCGGCTTCGTGACCATCGTGCTGGGGCTCTTCTCGCTGGTGGCGCTCTCGGTGCCGCAGATGGCCTCCATGCCGCCGGCCGAAGAGAAGTTCGACGTGGCCAGCATCAAGACGGCCAACGACATGGCGGCGATCGGGCAGAAGATTTTCTTCAGCAAGGGCCAATGCGCCCTCTGCCACTCCATCGGGCCGAGCGAATCCGCCCGCTGCCCGGATCTCAAGGGCATCGGCGCCAAGCTGTCGCGCGAGTTTATTTATGAGAGTCTGACGTCGCCGCAGTCGTACATCTATCTCGACTATCGGCATGAAGGTCCGCCCAAGGAATATCCGGCCCGCATGCCGTACATCAACAAGAACCCGATCGGGTTGACCAAGAACGAGATCCTGTCGGTGATTGCATTTCTGCAGCAGATGAGCGGGGAGCCCATCACGGTCAGCCCATCCGAGATCGTGCAGACCGCGGCGCCGGCGGTCGCGCCGGCCCCGGCCGGACAGCAGCCGTCCTAGCGTGGGCGTGGCGAGCCGTCGAGTCGGTCGGGGGTAAGGGAGGACGAGACATATGAAGAGTGGAAGTCTGATCGTCAAAGGCATCGCGCTGCTGGTGGGGATCTATCTCTTTCTCAAGTTCGTGATGCCCCTCTTTACCGCTCCCTTGCCGGCGAGTCTGATTTTCCTCTACCTGATGCTCACCTTCACCGGCGTGATGATCATCGGCACGGTGAGCGCGGGCTCCATGGAGGCGTTTCTCGGCCCGATCTTTCGGTTCATCGCGGGGGAGGGCCAGCTCGGGGCGTTGCAGGGGTTGCGCATGGCCATCCTGGTGCTGTTCCCGCTCCTGGTCGGCTGGCAAACCTATTCGAGCACGGCGCCGAGCGATGCACCGCCCGCGGAGAACCGCACCATTCACCCGGCGCCTCCCGGTGAGTTTGTCGGACTGGCCAACCCCTTGCCGAACACGCCGGAAAACATTCAGCAAGGCAAGGGCTTCTATGCCGCCTACTGCTCCCCCTGTCACGGAGGCAACTTTGACGGCAAGGGCCTGGCGGCGAAAGGCTTCAATCCTCCGCCGGCGAACTTCTCCGACCCGACGACGATCGCGATGCTTCAGGAAAGCTATCTCTTTTGGCGGATCAAGAAAGGCGGTGTCGGTCTCTCGGTGGAAGGCATGCCGTGGAAGTCGGCCATGCCGCGCTGGGAAGTCGAATTGAAGGACGAGCAGATCTGGAAGATCATCATGGGCGAGTACGACGGCGCCCACCAAAAGCCCAGGACCTGGGAATAATCGGCACGAGGCACCTATGAGGATGGGGAAAACGATAGTCATCGGGCTGCTGATGACCGGCTGTCTGGCCGTCGCGGCCGAGGTAATGGCGCAGGAAGCCGTCGCCGTCCGTGCGAAACTGACCAGCGGTGCGCTGCCCGACGATCCCGCGGCCTCGGCCTGGAGCGGAATTGCCCCGTCGGAGTTTCCCATGTCGCCTCAGGTGCATTGGCCGACCCGGATTCTGGAGGTGACCGTCCAGTCGATCAAAGCCCGCGCGATGCACAATGGGAAAGAGGTGGCGATTCAGGTGGAATACGCGGACCCTACGGAGGATCCCGATGACGCGGTCGCGCTCGAGTTCATGGTGGGCGACAAGAAGGCGCATTTCGCACATGGCCAGCCGATGGCGCAGGTCGAGGGCGGACCCGTCAATATCTGGTTTTGGAAGAATAAGGATGGCCAGGCCGTCGATATGACGGCGAAGGGATTTGGGACGCTGAAGGCGCAGGACGACCAGGATGTGAAAGCCAAGGGCGTGTATCAGAACGGGATATGGAAGGTGGTGTTTACCCGACCGGTCGAAACGGCCAACAAAGATCTGGATGCGCAATTCAAGCCGGGAGACTTCGTCAACATCGCCTTCGCGGCCTGGGACGGGAAGAAAGAGGCCAGCGGCGATCTGAAAGAAAAGGGATCGCAGAAGGCCATTTCCTCCTGGTGGTATTTCCGCCTCGACCCGGCGCCCGACTATTCGCCCTATCTCTATGCCGCCTTGGCGGTGGGATTGGCGGCGGGGTTTCAGTTCGTCGTGATTCGCAAGTTGAAGAAAGGATCGACCTCATGAAGTCGGCCTGGCGCGTCTCCATGACTATCGGTCTCCATCGGCTCGTCGTCGTTGCCGCGGTTGCCACCGTCGCCGTCGGAGCGGGAATCACCGGCTGCGCCCTGTTCCAGAGCGAGCAAGTGAAGAAGGGCAGGCATCTCTATGAGCACTATTGCATGCACTGCCACGGCGAGCATGGGCAGCAGAACGAGGGCTACAACTGGGGGCAGATGCCGGACCCGCGGCCCAAGGATCTTTCCAACAAGGGCGAGATGTCGACCTTCAAGGATGAAGAAATTTTCAATACGATCTCTCGGGATATGAAGGATACGACCCCCAACGTGGGGGACAAGATCGGCGACGATGAATTCGCCGTGCCCACCATGCCCACCTTCAAGTACACGCTGTCGGAAGAAGAGATTTGGGCGATTGTCGGCTACGTCCGCACGCTGCACGGCATGAAGTTGACCTTCAATGTCGAAGCCCGGAAGAAGGAATTGGAAGACAAGGCCAAGGAAGCGCAGGGCGCGTTCGATCAGGCCAAGGCGGCGCTGGCGGAAGCCGACAAGAAGGCCGAGGAAGAGGCGGAGAAGTCCGGCAAGGACGTGGACGACAATGCCACGGCCAAGGAACGCGAAGCCTTAGCCAAAGCGACGAAAGAGCTCGATGTGGTCAAGACAGCCGCGACCAACTTCATAGAACGCCCCAAGTTTGCGTCCATCCCTCGTCCTGAACTCGCTATGAGCGTGGACGACGCGGCTAAGCAAGCCGAGCTGGGCAAGCGTCTCTATGCCAACAAGTACGGCTGCAATGCCTGTCATCGCGTGGGCGAGGAGGGAGGCATTGTCGGCCCGGCCTTGGATCGCGCCGGATTCCGGCTCAATGCCACCTGGGTGTTCCGATGGATCAAGTACCCACAGGCCATGAAACCGGAAACGCGCATGCCGAATCTCGGGCTCAGTGATCCCGACGCGAAAGCCGTGGCCATGTACCTGTCTACGCTGAAGGCGCCGCCTCCGGAAAAACCGCTGGGGTCTGTGCAGAAGGCGGCGGCCGAGTAGCCGCAAAATTGCCGGGTCCGGGGTGGCTGGATTTTTCGACATGCCCGACCAACGAAAGCTCAGGCCTTCTCCTGTTCCCGGTTGCCTGATTCTTGCTTCCGTTCTGCTTGCTCTGGGGCCGACCGCCTGCGCCACCAAGGCTGACCTGGAGGCCATTCAGCAGCAGCTTCAGACCTCCACGGCGAAGGTCAGTTCCGAAACCGCCTCACAGCGAGAAGTCCTCAAGCAGGAGCTCAAGACCGAGCTTGATCTGCTCCGAAAACAGAATGAAGAGCGCGATCACAAGCTGACTCTCGAATTGTCCAAACTGTCCGAATCCTTCCGCGAGATTCAACTGCGATTGGGAGAGGCCAAAGCCAGGGAAGAGGCGCTCCAGAAGCAGACGCAGGACGTCCTATCCTCCGCCAAGCAGACCACGCGCTCGATGCTGGATTTCCTCAAGGCGGAAGAGTCGCAACTCAAAGAAGGGCTGAAGTGGGTTCAGGGTCTCTTGAAGGAGTTAGGAGGCGAGCTGCCGAAAGAAAAGCAGTAGTTAAACAAAGCCCGCCCAGATTGCCGCGAGAACTCCCCACCCCAGCCAGACGTGCTGTCTGAACAGTGAGAAGGCCTGCTCCGGTGAAACACCCATTCGGATCACGGCCACTTGCTGTGCCAGAAATCCGGCGAGGCCGGCCAGCATCCCATAGAAAACCCCGCCCAGGCTCATCAGCCATCCGGCACAAGCCAGTAGCAGGATCATGGCGCCAAAGGCCGCCGCGACCGCGATCCAAGCCGACTCGCCGAAATAGACCGCCGCCGAGCGCACGCCGATACGCCGATCGTCATGGAGATCTTGGAGCGCGTAGATCGTATCGTATCCGACCGCCCAGCCGATCGTGGCCCCGTAGAGCAGCCAGGCCGGCCACTCGATCATGTGGCGCACGGTGGTCCAGGCCATCACGACTCCCCAGCCGAAGGCCAGGCCGAGCACGGCTTGGGGCACCGAAACGATACGTTTCGAGAGCGGATACAGGGCGGCTAAGAGAAGCGCCACAGGGCTGAGGAGCGCTGCTTCCAAGGGGAGGAGGAGCAACAGTCCTGCCGCGGCGCAGATCAAGAGGCCGATGAGGACTACGGCATGCGCCGGGCGTAGGCGGCCGCTCGCCAGCGGGCGGGCCTGTGTCCGCGCCACTTCTCGGTCCAATGAGCGATCGGCAAGATCGTTCATGGCCACGCCGGCGCTCCGCATCACGAAGGATCCCGCCGCAAACACCCCCAGCAAGAGCAGGGTCGGACGTCCGGTGGAGGCCATGACGAGGGCCCACCAGGTGGGCAGCATCAACAGCAGCGTACCCGATTGGTTACGGAGGCGTAGGAGCTGCGCAACGGCAGCCCAAGACCACCGTGCCGCCTGGGCCTGAGGGGAGGAGGAAGCGTCGGCGCGCAGCGGAAGCACGGCAGGACGATAACGTACCGGTGGAGGGCTGTCAATGCAGCGAATGGCACGGCGGCGTGGCCCTTTGGTTGTGCTCTCTGCGGTTTTTCGCTATAACCCTCCCATGGTGCACGGAGCTCCAGTGGTGGATCCCAAAGCCATCATGCCAGGCAGTCGGCGACAAGCTGCGATTGGGCTGCTCACCGGTGCGGCCATCGCGATGACGATCTTCGCAGGCTGCGAGTTTTTCCCGGCGCGCATCGAAGACAACTCGGCGGCGTATTACCTTCCGCTGGATGTCAATCTCCGATTGGATCGCACGGTGACCGCTGCGGACTTTGAGTACCGCGACGCCTGCCAGCAGCCGCAACGTCTGGCCATCGGTGATCGGTTCAAGAAGGCGCTCACGCGCGAGGTCGGGCTGGTCTTCAACAAAGTCAGGGTCGTGGAGGGCGATGCCGTCGGGCCGATGCCGGATGGGCAAGTCACGGTGGATCTCGGCCTGCACACCGTCGAGACGTTCATCCCGACCAAACGGCGTGGGAAACACGCGGCCATCGTCACCATGGGCGCCACGACCGCGTTCTTCGATGCCGCCGGCGCTGAAATCTTTGCGAAGAACCTTCGCGTCGAGACCAAAGGGGAAATCGAAACCAACGGGGAAAGCTGTGACGTGACGGGGCTGCCGACTGCCATCGACCAAGCGGTGGCCACCTTGGTCCATGGCATCAAGAAGAACCTCGGGATGGCCGTTCCGATCCAGCGATTGGCCGCGGAACCGCCGAGTGAGCGGCGGCGGGGCGGGATGGGCGGTGTGCCGCCAAAGCCTTCGCAGGCCCTGCCCGGCTCGGAGTCGGCTCCCAAGCTCGCGGTGCGGACCATCGTCCAGGATGCCACGAGCGACCACGTGCTGCAGGGCGGCGAAGAGGTGATCGTGCGGGTGGAGGTGTCGAACAGCGGGAACAGTCGCGCCAAGTCCGTCGGGGTGGACTTGTTCGGTCCGCCGATCTGGGCGCAAGCGCCGGCCACGTCGGTGGCGTTGGGCGATCTTGAACCGGGTGAAACTAAGCGGGCGGAATTCAGCGGCAGGGTCCGCGGAGTGAAATCGCCGGAGCAGGCGGATCTGGTCGTTGCCGTAAAGGCCGCGACACTCGGCGCCCCGCTCATGGAGGAAAAGACGATCCCTGTCAGCCTGCGTCCGGCGACGGGGTTTGTCAATGAGCCGATCGTGGACGTCGATCACATTCCCGCGCGGCCGGCTGGACTGCTGCGTCGGAAAGCGGTCGGGCTTGCGATCGGCCTCTCCACCCATCGGGATCCCACCGTCAAGGGATTGCCCTATGCGGGTCAGGATGCGGTGACCCTGGCGCGCTATTGGGGCGCCATCGGCGGGATTTCGGACAGCCACTTGCGGGTGCTTACGAACGACCGCGCCACAAAGGATGCGTGGGCGGATGCGCTGGAGGACTGGTTGCCGGCTCGGTCGGAGCCTGGCGGCACGGTCTTCATCTATATTTCCGGCCGCGTCCTAGCGGCATCGTCCGGGGCTTCGTTCCTTGCCTATGAAGCGCAACGAGCCGGCTCGGCAGGGCTGTTCTCGCTGCGGCGGCTGACGGCGGCTTTGGCGAAATTGCCGGCCCAGCAGATCGTGCTGTTCCTGGACGTTGAGCCGACTGAAGCCGCGGAGGAAGGCGGGGAAGGAGGGGGGATGCCCGATTGGCTTGCAGGGGTGAGCCGTACGATTCCGGACAAGGTCATTCTCATCGTCAGCGCCGGTCGCGGGCAATCCGTCCACGCGCTGGAAGCGGGCCGACACGGCCTCTTCGCCTATTGGCTGTTGAGAGGATTGGCCGGTGAAGCGGATCTCAATCGCGATGGGTCCGTCTGGCTCGGCGAAGCGTATGACTGGCTCACCGCCAAAGTGCCGGAGGTGGCGCAGCGGCTGGATGGACGGGAGCAAACGCCGATCAGCGATCCCCCCCTGACCTCAGGCGCAAAGGGGCGGGATGTTCTGCTGACCAAGGTGAGATAGCCCTCGCGGGAAACCGGCAGAGGACCGTCTCGCGCGTAAGAAAAAATTGACAGCCGGGGGAGTGGCCGGTAAGATTCCCACGCAGCATATCCGATAAGGCCTACCTCGATTTCTTCTCGTTTCGTGGCGGCCGGCGTAGCTCAGTTGGCAGAGCNNCGATTCCAGTCGCCGGCTCCAGTCTCGATCGTCTCTCGCGCATCGGATCGCGTCGTTCGTAAGAGGTCAATCAAGCCAATGACCCGGGGGCTCCGGCAGCGCTTGGGTTCGTATCCGGCTGGATTGGAAGGGCGCAGGCGGATCTTGAAGGCGACGCGGCGGCTGCGTCGCGGTGGACGTTGGTTTGTCTTGAGAGAGCAGTGCCGAAGAAATAGAGGGTCGGAGGATTCGGGAACGAGGATTACTTGCGATAGACTTCCCTGCGGTGTCCGATCTTCACGATGTTGATGAGCCTTCGCTCATCGTCGATCTCATAGACGATGCGATAATCACCCTCTCGGATTCTATACTGTTCGCGATCGGATAGTTTTTCGCTTCCAGATGGTCGCGGGACATCCGCGAGTTTGCGAATCTTGCCTGTGATCCTGCCGAGATCGGGACGAGGCAGATCCCTCAGTTCCTTCTCCGCGGTCCGCTTGATCAGGATGCTATAAGAGTCCATTGCGCTTGAGGTCCTTCAAGACCGTTTCGAAAGACCGTGCCGGTTCCTTCCCACGTTTATCCAGCGCCTCAAGATCGATGGCATCTTCCCGAAGCGCTTCAAGGACCGCCGCATTGATGATGTCCGACACGGAACGATCCGTGGTCGCCGACTTGAGCTTCAACGCGCGATAAATCTGTGGCTTGAGGTAGACCGTGGTTCTGGCTTCTCCCCTCATGGCATCCTCCTTTTTGATGGCATGACATTATGACATCACGATGTTAGAGCATGAAAGTGCCCTAGAGCAAGAGCATGGAGGCCGGACTTGCAATGTCGTGGGGCTAGCTCTGGGAAGCGGGGCGGAGCCGGATTTTGAAGACCACGCGGCGGCTCCGGTCACGGTCGGGAGTGTCAGAACTTTGATACACGAGGTCTTGCCGTCCTCGTCCGCTGGCGGAGGTCAGGCGTTGAAAACAGCTTGTCAGCGCCTGGTCGCCGGTCTGAAGAATTTCCAGGCCCTTCGTCATCACGCTGAATGAGCGCTCCTGGCTCAATTTGAGATTGAACCGATCCTCCCCCCGATCGTCCGTATGGCCTTCGATGACGACCGATTCGATATGTGGCCGCAAGGGGCCGCACCAGGATTCCGCGAAGGCGGGAATGGCGTCCTCTAAAAAGCGTTGGGCCTCGATCGAGAGCGTACTCTTGCCTGTTTCAAAGTTGAGCAACTCTTGCGGGACCACCACCCGAAGCATCATCGGGTCTCCGCCTTCCAGCTCCAGCGCCAATCCCAGTCGCTCAAATCGCTCTTGTAGGAGGAGGCGGGGTGCCGGCTGCGCGGTCATGGGCTTCGGCGGCGGGGGAACTTCGGCCTCCGCCACTGGCTTAGCCATGTAGGTGGCAAAGAGCAGGATGAAGATGGTGGCAAGCGACGTCATCAGGTCGGTGACGCCGGCCGTGATGGTCGACGAATGTCGGCTTCCGACGTGGCGCGGTGAGCGGTTCATGGTTTGGAGAAAGATCTGGCCGGCTGACTCAGGGCCGATGTCGTCCGAGCCGGCAACGCCTTTGCCGAGGTCGATGCCCCGGTTTTCCGATCCGGGGCGGTCGCCGGGGGGGGCGAGAACTGCGGGGCCGTCTCCGGCGACGAAAGTAATTTGCCGCCGGCCGGCCGCTCCGATCGGGAGGGCAACGGATTGGTCGCGAGGTCCAAACTGCGGCTCAGCCTGGTTAAGATCGTGTCCAGTCGCGCCTGCTGCTCCTTCTGCTGGGTCCTCGACTCTTCCAGCGAGCCAATCAGTTTCCGAATGGCTTCACCGAGCTCTGTAATTTTTGGTTCCAGTCCCTCCCGCAGCGCCTTGGCGATGTCGTCCGGGAAATGGACCTCCACCGGTTGGCGATCCTCGGTCTTCGTGGCGTTCAGCGACCGCACGGCTGCCGTGAGAGCCGCCACGGCCGGGCTCAGCTGATCCGCCGCACGCGGGATCCATCCGTCGCCCAAGTCCGCTCGGGGGCGCGCCACTGCCGTGCGGTCGCCCTCGGCGGGCGTGGCGAGGTTCTCGATCATTTGCTCCAAGGTTTTTCGAGGAAACAACTCGTCGAGGATGTCGAGAAATTCGTGGTGGAGCTGCGTCAGTCTTGCGACGACCCGATGCTCGATCATGACGAAGAGGTTGGCGCAGATCAGGCCCACGATCGAGGTCAGGAATTTCCCGGCCAGTCCGTTGATGAGCCCGTCGATGCCGAGGATCGTGGCGCCCTCGGCGTGCAGCTTGCTGAGACCGACCAGGATGGCGACGAACGTCAGCAGCAGGCCGATCCCCGTCATTAGCGAGGGCAATTGATGATAGAACGCCAGGTTGAGGCGGCCGGCGAACAAGGTCTCCTGCGAGAAGAATTCCGCGGCCGGGTAGGTGCTGAAGATCCTCGGTTCGACAAACCAGGGAACGCGCTCCACCACGAGGGTCTTGCGGTATTGGGCCCAGGGCTGCTGAAACAATGATTCTCCATGAAGGATCTTATCCAGCTTCTGGACGTCGTCGAGGTCGGTGCAGGTGAGCGCTGCGGCACCCCCGGGGGTGCGAGCCCCTCCGCCCGGTATTCTGGCCTTGAGCCATTGACTGCCTCCGTACAGACGGAGGCGGGTTTCGGCCAGCGTGGACAGAGCGGGGTCGATCCGGCGAAAGGAGCGTGCCGTGCGGAGGACTCCCTGCAGCAAGCAGCCCACGTGCCAGGCAAAGTAGAGCATCATCGCGCCAGCGCCGAGCCAGGAGAGCACGGGGCTGTGCAACCCGCCCCAGAGGGAGATGTCGCGAGTCAGAAATTCCCACGTCGGCGTGGCGATGTTCGCGAAATCCATAAACTGTCCTTGAGCCCGGCGAGTTTGTCTCACAGGCCCAATCAACTTCCGTGCCGTCCACCGCGGGTGAAATGTCTTGTGAATTCAAGAGGATAGCAATCAATCGACCGCCGTGGAGATGTCAACTAGGCAAGAATTGCCTCTGCGCTATCCCGGACTGCCTACGCCTTTATGGAACGCCTGGTGGAGCTGAAGCTCCACCAGGGCAATCCAATCACTTTTCGGCAGTCGTCGTTTCAGATGAGGAGGGTTGATTGGCGTTCACCGTCGTGTCCGCGGCGGCCGATTGCTCAGGAGCACTCGGTGGCGAAGGGGTCATGTTGCTTTCCAGTACGCTTTCCCCCGACGGGTGATTTGCTATGGCAGGCGGGAGCGCGAGATGCTCGGCGCCGACATTGCGGAACTCCAGATGCACCCGGCGGTTCATGCGGCTGCACTGGTCGCTGCTGTCCACGCAGAGCGACCCATCCTTGCCGAGGCTCACAACTTTAATGACGTGCTCCGGCACGCCGAGATCCACCAAGTGGTCCTTGACCGATTCGGCCCGCCGCAGTCCCAGCTTGCGATTGTAGTCGGCCGAGCCCTGCTGATCCGTATAGCCCTGGAGAACTACCCCCCAGTTGGCGTCCTTTTTTATGATCTCCGCGTGGAATTTCAACTGCGCCTTTGCCTCATCCGTGAGACCATTTCGGCCAACTTCGAAATAGACATCGAGATGCTTCACGTTCTCGTCGACCGCCGTGATCGGCTCAGGCTTTGTGATGATGGGAACCGTTGCAACGGGCAGGGGTTTCGCCTCGGCCTTGGCCGGTTGAACCGGACCACCGAATGAAAGGTTGGACGTGCCGGTGGTGATTCTGGGTGGTTCAGACTCAGACGATCGGGACGAGAGCCAATAGGCGCTCATTCCCAGGCCGAGAATGGCCAGGACGCCGAGAGCCAGATAGAGCTCCGTACGATCCTTGTCCGGTCCCACGACGGTCGGGGCGACTTGGCCGGACAGGGGACCGGCTGCGAGTTGTGGTTGCGATGATTTCTGCATGATGAATTCCTCCTTCTCCATGATCGAGGTGTCGAATGTGATGTCTCCCCTTCCGCTCTGTCGGCGGGCGGATTGTTGATTCCTTCGCGCCGTCGGGCAGCATCCCGCCTGATCCTCACCTCCTTTCCGCTGTGCGACGTCGCGTCCGACTATTGGATGGATGAGCAACCAGAGTGCCGTCTCGATCAGAACGAGAAGTTATAAATGGTCAACGAAATCAATGTCTTATGTGTCACTTGAGGTGGAAGAGAAACAGAATCTGTGCGGGGGCCGCATTGCTTGCGGGGCTAGCCCAGCAAAGTCTGTTAGCCCCGGGTGGAGGAATCGGCCTGCGTGATCGGCAAATCGATTCGGCGGAGGGCGAAATGCCGCTCGATGAGTTGTTCGACAGCGTGGAAATGGCGGTCCGGCAGGCTCTTGAAGCGCCGGCGGCAGTGGGCAATGGCTGCCTGAGGGCTGGCGTAGTCCTGCATTGTGGCGACAAGATGGTCGTAGTAGTCCCTGAGCTTCAGTTCCATAAGCCGGACGAGTGCCGGATGTCCCGCCAGCGTCTGGGCGGCGCGATGGAGGTCTCCTTCAGCGTCAACCAAGGCCTGGAATCCCATGCCCTTGAGCCGATGCGTGACGGTTCCCCGGTCCCAACTCAAGGCGCGTGCCGTGGCCTGCATGTCGAACCGATGTTCTTGCAGACAGGCCAGTACGGCGGCGTCCCCCGCGGCATCGGGCAGGATGACGATCGCTTCCCTGCGGTCTGCTGCGGCCGGTATCTCGTTCGTCAGCCGCAGGTCGGCCTTGGTGATGCGCGGCCCATCGGAGAGAGTCGCCGCCTGCTCCAGGCAATGGGAGAGTTCCCGCGCATTCCCCTTCCAATCGGCTTCGGTCAGTGCCTTCAGAGCCTCGTGAGAGAGGCTGAGGTCCGGCCGCCCGAGTTGTGCCGCAAAGGTGCCGAGGAATGACTGGGCAAGAAGCGGGATGTCACCCCGGCGCGCGCGGAGCGGCGGGAGTAGGATGACGAGCCCTTGGAGGCGGAAGAATAGGTCTTCTCGAAACCAGCCTTCCGTCACGCCTTGCCGCAAGTCCTTATTCGTTGCGGCGACGATGCGCACATCCACTCGGGTGGGACTGGTGGCGCCGACCCGATAGAAGGTCTTGTCCTGCAGCACGCGGAGGAGTTTGCTCTGGTGATCCAGGCGCAGGTCACCGATCTCGTCGAGAAAGAGCGTGCCCTGATGCGCCAATTCGAAGAGGCCTTTCCGATCGGCGTGGGCGCCGGTAAAACTGCCGCGCACGTGCCCAAACAGTTCACTCTCGAATAAATCGGGAGACACCGCGGCCATGTTGACGGCAATAAAGGGCTTACTCGAGCGAGGGCTCAGCCGATGCGCCGCGCGGGCGAAGAGTTCCTTGCCGGTGCCGGGCTCGCCGAGTAAGAGGATGGGGAGTGCAGAGCGGGCGGCCTTCTTGAGCGTGTGGAAGTGTCCAAGCACTGCCGAGTCCTGCGTGTGAATCCCGAGCGCCTCGCATTCACGTCGGAGGCCTTCCATGGCGCCATCTCGAAGCGGTCCTGCGGGCGGTTGGGCCGGTTGCAGGGCCTGGAGCGCCCGTTCGGCTTCCACCAGGCGGTCGCGCGCTGCGGCCTCTTGGGCCTGTGCTTCGGCGGTCTGCTGTCGCAGTGCTTCGAGGGTTCGCGTGAGATCAGCCTGCTGGTCGGCAGATTGGACCGCGGCCTGGTGGGCCGCTTCCAAATCCTCCTCGAGCGCATCGACGGTGCTCTCTCGCACGGCCAGGGCTTCTCGCACGGCGAGCAGCGCCTGTTCCGCGCGAAGGCGATCCCGTTCCAGCCAGCGGAGCCGGTGGGTCGTGGCCAGTCGGTCCCAGCCGAGGGCCGTGACCATCGCCAGCGTGCCTGCGGTGACCGGCAGCGTGAGCGGCACGACCCACTGGGCGAGGAAGAGCGCGAGTCCGGCGATGCCGCTCACGCCGACCAGCAGGACGACGGCGAAAGCAGGGCCGGTCCAGCTGTTCCCTCGCAGGCTGAGCCCCGCCGCGAGGCCGGCCACGACGACCGCGAGGAGCAGGTTCCACCCGCTCGGCATGGACCTCGTCCATTGACGAGTCACGATGGTGTTCAAGAGGTGGAGTTGGCGTTTCATGGCTTCGGGTCGGACGCCAGCGACGCTTGCGCCTGGCCCCGACGCCGGATGTGGAAACAAGACCGCGACCTTGCCTTCGATGGCCGATCGCAATCGGCTGGGGTCATCTTCTTCGATCGATCTCCAGACGTCCTCGAACGACAGGATGGAGAATCGCGGGGCGCGGCCGTCCCCTGGATCATGCGTGAGCATGGTGCCCTGGCGGTCCATCGGAATGGTCACGGTGACGACGGTGCCTCCCGGTAGTTGGGCATTGGGGAGCGTGAGGCTGTCGGCATGCAGCGCCATGCGGGATGGCGGCACGTGGTAATAGCCTGCGGCGAGCAGGAGGCCAAAGGACGGAACGGCGTGGTGAGTGGTGGAAAGCCACAGCGGCACGCGTCGGATCGCCCGATCGGGGTCGGTGACGGTCCCGAGGTGCCCCAGCCCCTGTGCGTGATGCGCCAACGGAGGGAGACCGTGGAGGGTCACGGCCAGCGGTGGCAGAGAAAGCAGCGGGGGAGTGGCTAGGAAAGGCCAACTGGGATGAAGGAGTTCATCTCCATGCTCTGCCAAGCCAATGGGGCTTACGGGGTCGGCCGCGGTGGCGTCGACGCGCAGTGGATAGACGATGTTCCCAGCCTGGCTTGTCGCTTCAGCCAGTTGCGCGTCGCTTCCCGGCCCGCCGAGCTGGGGCGGACTCGGCTGGGTGAGATCGAGGTCGACGCCGACCACGGCCGCGCCGCCGTCGTGCACCGCGGCGAGCAGCCGTGCGATGAGGGCGCGGTCCCAAAGCGCTGAGCCGAATCGTGTATCGGATGCCGCGTCTCGCGTAATGAGCACGACGGCCGAATCTGCAGCAGGAATCGGCGAGTGGTTCACCCAGCGGTCATAGAGGGCCCAGTCGAGGGCAGCGCGGGTCGCTGGAGCGGCGCTCCAGCAGAGCCATGCGAGCGCAACGGCCACGAGGCCGATGGCACCTGCGACAAGGTGTTGCGAACGGAGCCAGATGGGAGTTTGAATCGGGGCGTCGCTCATGTGCGTCTAGGGTGCCGGCGGTTCCGCTTCGAA
>FKKE01001867.1_pt3 | contig 29246 bp, 24 predicted proteins | sample 1106331 | NCBI WGS metagenome assembly FKKE01 (sample SAMEA3931202, study PRJEB13176) | freshwater metagenome | biome: Drinking water system; feature: drinking water; material: freshwater | place: China | collected 2013-02-06
ATCGATCGCGTCTTACATCGTCGGCAGTTCATCCGTGCGAACGAGCTCTCCCCAATACTTTTGCTCACAGGTGTTCCCGTCGATGTTGAATGAATCGTGAACGGTCACGTACAACTCACCTGAGTGTGGGCCCGTCAGCGTAATCGTACTGATACTTCCCGTATCATCCGACCACCAGCCGTCCCAAAGGAACAGGTCAATTTCGCCGGTATAGACGAACCCATCCTGGTCAAGAACCACGAGTGTGTTTCCGTCTTGTTGGATGACCAGATCAAACCGGCGGGTTTCACCAACGGCCTGTGGTCCACATTCGCCTATTGTTACCGTGAGCTCTCCACTCCAAAAACCGACAACCTCTTCTGGGTCAATCGCAGGCGTAAGACCAACATCAAACGAGAAATCGTCTGGCTCAAACAACGGTATCGGCCCAGGAGGCGTGAAGTCTATGTCGAGCGCATCCCCAACGATATTGAGCCCGACTAACGAACCGAGAAATCCGAGGAAAGCTCCAGCGAAGTTTTTTGACGCCGCTTGGGCTCCGCCTCCGTTTGATTTTGCGAGACCGCGCGTCTCAAACTTTATGCTTTCGGCCTGGAGCCGTTCGATCTGGTTCGCACGACTCGGAATTTGTGGTCGAAGCAAAGTTTCGTAATCTTCGATCAGTTCTAGCGAATCACTGGGGAGCGCAGGTGATGACTCATCGTTACCAGATCCGCAGCCGGGCATGATAAGTATCAGAAGCAAGAATCCTAAACATCTCGATAACGTCATAACGACCATTCCTCTTTTTCTGTTTCATCACCGCGCAAACATGTCATTAGTGATTATTCTTAGAAACGGCCCTGTTGTCGCGAGCCACTGTGTCACAATGTAACAATCTTAAGCTGTCACACTCTCTCTACAAAAATAAGGGGCCCAGATGGATGTTACAATGTAAGAAGTCCCCTACGGATAATAGGCGGCGACCACAGCCCCGCCTCTCCCAGTGATGATATTCCCATCGACAATGCGGGGGTGATCGATTTCACCGATACCAAGCAACCGACTTATGCGTCTCGGTTGCGCGGGCTCGCTAATATCAAACTTTTCAATTCCACCGTTCCCGAACCCAATATTCATCGTGATATAGGCATAGTTTCCAACCGCGAGTATGCCGCTTGGTTGGTAGAACGTCCCGCGAATCGTTGAGCGGAGAGCTGGGCTTGCGCGATTCGTTACGTCGTAGAGCCTACTCTCGTCGAGAGCAAACAGACTCACTCCCAGCATAGTACCAGCGAGCGTGAGATCGCCAACTACAGTTTGTGCGCCCAGCGGTATTCCGCCAATCGCTCTCGGGTTTACTGGGTCAGACGTATCAAATACGGTGATGTCTCTCGTTCCAGGTCCAATGGTAATCTTCACCGCATAGAGGGTATTGCTTTCTCCGAGCATGCGCTCCCATCTGAATTCACTCCCTTGAAGTGTTCGAACGAGTGTTGGTGAAACAGGATTGGACAGATCATAGATTCGAAGGACGTCAAGCTCGTGTAGATAGAGGTGATGTCCGACCCAACTGACGAGACTCGCCGCGCCAGGAATATGTGCAATGGGCTCGAGGTTGATCGGGTCGTTGCGCAGAAAAAGAGATACCCCTCCATCTCCTGCCACAGCAGCATGCGCATCACTCAAACTTACATCGGATGCGCCTGGCCCGAGCCGATAGTAACCGAGCGGATTTGGTGCAGCGAAGGTCGATAGATCTACGGTGAGGAGCGAACTCCCGCCGGTTATCCACGCGACTTTCGAGGAATCCACTTTAATTTGGCTAGCCCCAGACCGGAATATTCCCTCAACTACCCCAGTCTCTCTCAAGCCACCGGGGAGTACCGTGATCGTCTGCTCGCTAGAGACGACCGTGGTATATCCAGGGTCAAACACCTCAAGCGTAATTGTATAGGTTCCCGGTGAGAGATAGGAAAAGCGAACACTCCGTGCGCTGTTAAGGCCAGGGGAACTTATTTCGCCTCCTGGGTACCAGCGATAGAAACCCACGCTGCTCTCTGGAGCGACCGCCGTTAGGGTAATCTCCTGCTCGTCAGGTTCTTGACTTGTCGTCGTTACCGGAAGCACAAAGGCCCCGGTGAGAGTCGATTGCGGCGCGGCATTCACCGTGACGTTAATCGTTTGCGAACGACTAACACCACAGCTATCGGTGACCGTAAGTGTCACAGGAAACATGCCAGCAGTTTGAAACAGGTGTTTCACCTCGGCACCATAAACGCGGTAGATTGGGGAAAGGTCCCACGCCGTGCGCGCAATATTATTGTTCGGGTCCGTGGATAGGCTACTGAAGGTTACGACTTGGGTTGTCGTGACGGTCCGGTTTCCACCAGCGTTAACCACTGGCGGCTGGTTTCCAAAACACGCCGGTTCGGTGACCGTCACTGACTTAGTATGCACCGCACTGCTCCCACACAGATCAGTCACAGTGAGGTGCACAGAATATGTTCCGGAAGCGCCATAGCGATGCTTCGCCGTCCGGCCGGATGCTACACTCCCATCGCCAAAATTCCAGGAGAACCGCAGCCGGTCGCTGTTTGGATCGCTCGACGACCCTGCATCAAATAAATGAAACTCCCCTTTTGTGGAGGTGCCTGCGCTGATAAAATCTGCACTCGGTGAGAGGTTCCCACTACAAGAGCCGTTCCAGGCCGGATGCCCCGCATCTTTGGCCACTACAAGAGTAGAGTAGTTCGTCGTAAAGTAGAGCAAGCCACGGTCGCTTGTGATCCCACCAAGATCATCGCCGAGCGGAATCGAGTCGACTGCTCGCGGCACGACCGGGTTTGTGACGTCATATTGATGGAGATATGAGTTTTGACCAAGATAGAGGCGTGAGCCCTCCAATCGGACACTACCCACCGCAAAGGTGATATCTTGGAGAAATCTCGAACGGAGAATTGGCGCAGCAGGATTTGAAACATCAAGAAGATCAACTCCGTCTCGTCCACGTCCAAGCGCGAGAAGATTCCCCTCCACATCAACATCCGCGATCTGGGAAATGCTGCTTTGCCCGAGAAGTGTGGGATTTGTAGGATTTGAAACATTAACGATAATCAGCCCGGCGAAACCCGAAATCCCGTATAGTCTCGTTCCCTCAACTACTACGTCCCTCGAATCGTAGGGACCTGAAAGTTCGCGTATCAACTGTGGATTACTCGGCGCACTCCAGTCGAGAATTCGCAATTTCGAATTCTCTGACGTGAGATAGAGTAGGTTTCCTGCCCAAGCAATTCCTCGGGGAGTAAATTGGTCCTGGGCATATGTCGAGTAATGGCCAATCTCCCGGAGCTTGCTTAGGTTGGTGATATCGTAAAGCGTGACACCGTTAAACCCATCAGCGACCGCGATCTGCGAACCAGCGAGAGCCATCCTCGGGTTAAACGAAAAATTTCGGGTATCAAGTAGTTTAGGGTTTTCCGGATCGGAGACATCTGAGACACTCAGCATCGGCGGGCCACCGTGGAGCGAAAAGGCGATTCCGTTTCGGATGATCACCTTCCCGCTAAACACCGGATCGCCTCCGAGAATTGATAGGACGGTAAGCAATTTTATTACCGTGACATCCCGGGAGACCGGACCGACCTCACGAAACGCTCCACCGTTTGGTCGGTAGATGACACTCAGATTGACTGTATACGTCCCCGGTTCAGTGAAACGGAAAGATGCCGTAGTTCCCAACACCAACCCGCCGCCTGCCGAGCCAAATTGCCAACGGGTCCAAACGTCGGTGGCACAAGCGGGGAGCGAATTTGCGTTAAAGGTGACGGTATCGGATGTGCTTGGCGCTTCCGGCGTGTAGGTAAAGGCCGGTATTACATCGCACAGTTGCCCTGAGCTACTACTCGAAGAGGAACTACTCGATGAGGACGACGAGGAGCTTGAGCTACTTGACGAGCTAGAGGAGCTACTGCTGCTACTCGACGAGCTCGAAGCACTCGTCTGGTTAATCGTGATCGTGTGATTCGCAATTGAAACTGAGCCGCAGTTATCGGTGACTTCCAGGCTTACCTGGTATACTCCGGACTGAGTATAGGCATGAGTGCTCGCGAGACCCGCGGCGACAGCGCCGTCACCGAAACTCCACCGACTCGCGATAATTTGACCGCCAGAATCGGTCGAAGTTAAACCATTGAACGCGAAGTTTGTTCCAACCGTTCCCGAACTCGGCGCTTGGATACGTGCTTGGGGTGCGGAGTTTTCAATGCAGATCGTCGTTTCTGGGTTAGGGCCAATCGAGACCGAGTTCCAACTGTCGTAGGTCGCGATATTTCGAAACAATTGAATTGCGCGATAGAGATCATTCCCTGAAACAATGTTGTCACGATTCATATCGAGGTAGAGTGGGTTACGATCCCCGGCAAGGCGCGATTGAAACTGGTTTAAATCCTCTCCACTAACCGTTCCATCTTGGTTCACATCACCGGGAAGGAAGCTATAAACGATTCGGCTTCTACCATTACTGGGAAGAAGCGGAATGCTTCCGGATAGAGAAACGATATCCTTCGCTTGAATTACGACGTAGGTTGCGAGTGGGAGGCGAGAGGAGAGAACCACAGTGTAAGGGCCAGCTCCGCTCCCACTTACAGAAACGATGGTCGGCGTAAGGCCAGTGTCTACATCCGCTCCACCGGTAACGGGCACGCCATCACGAAAGAACAGTAGCGAGAAATTATCTCTGGTAAGAACTCCGCCTTCCGCAGACCGCACCGCTTCCGAGAACGAAAGCTGAAATTGAACGGTGCCTCTACGTTCGCCATTTTCTCGCTGGTCTTCTCGCGGATCGATAAATCCGCTTTGGGGGCTCGAGGAGGCGATATAGGGCCCACCTCCCTGGGCAGACACAGACGTCGGCGCATGCGCCCATGAGAGGGCAATTACACCGATAAGGCATAAGAAAAACCAGCTATTGCGAGGCATAGGCAAGAGTGAAGCGGGGCAAAGTTCATGCCAATCGAGGAGGCTTCTACAATATAGCTGGAGAGCGAGTCCTTATGGACAGGTCCCAGCAGAGCCATTCTGGGCTGAAAAAAGGTATCAGTTGTGTGCTATTGATCTCTCTTGATTGTTGAACCACAGAGCACGCGGAGCACACAGAGAAAGTCGGTCGAAAAATCCAGAAAAGCGGTGGCAAGGCTGCTCCCTCCAAAGCAACCTTGCCAAAATGAGCTATCGAAAAGCCATGCACTTATTCGAGCGTAACGAGTGCGTGCGCCAAGAATTGCCTCGCGGGATGCCTGGTCAAGCGCCTGAGCTTAACGAGCTCTCTCTTGATCCGACGATCATCGCACAGCCATCGATTTGCAGCGAGGTAGTAGAGCGCGCCGAGCTGCCTCGGCATATGAGCAGGATCGCGCGACTGAAGTGTCCGTGCGATACGACCGGCGAGGCGAGCATGGTCCTCGTGGGTGAGAATGGACATAAGCGCTTCTAGCGCCATCGCTGCCTCTTCAATCGCCCGCATAATGCTTCGGCCCTGCGCAGGCGTAAGCTTCATCGGAAGCGTCGCCAATGCAGCCGCCACCGATAAGTTCGTGCCACCAACCAGATGCTCACTGATCAGCATGCTCAAGCATCGACCCTGGGTAATCAACTCCGCCAGCGCGACATGCGCGGCGATATTGATCACGTCGTTTTTCGAGGAGAGGAGCTTCAGCAGCAGCTCCCTCGCCTCGGTTCCGTACCTGGAAGTTGCAACTTCCTTTATCTTCCCGATCGTAAATTCGAGCGTGGCGACCGAAAGCTTAGAATCGATAACAGTCGCGAAGCAGTTGGCCGCGATTCTCGCAACCTGGAACGAGACTTTCGCCATTTGAGCAAGCGCGGAGAGCCCTCGGCAAATTATCTGTTCATCGCGCTCTCCTTCCAGCTCGGAAATGATTGCTTTTTCGACAATCTCTGCGTGTTCTCGACCAAAGTCGATTGCACGGGCGACGATCACTGGGTCGCTTTTCCCCGTGCGAATCGCCGCCATTAACGCCTCTTGATCCATTGGCCGGGGATCTACTCGATCGCTTCGCGTCCTTCTCAAGCGCCACCCCCTCTCTCGTAAAAAACCTGTCTCAAGGAGCAGCACCTGCCCCCTTTCTCGGCCTAACAACAGACGAGAGAGTGACAAGCGCAGAGAACAACTACCCAAACTGATTGTAATGTAACCTCATCGCAGAGGAAGAGTGCGCCCACCGCGACTCGAACGCGGAACCCTCAGCTTAGAAGGCTGATGCTCTATCCCGTTGAGCTATGGGCGCGAATTGACCACTACGAAACGAACGCGCGACATCATGATCGCAACTGACTGAAAGCACTACGCATTTTACCTTGGCGCTCGATTAACCGCAAATCACGCTTATTCGGATCAATATCATAACATTTGTTGACCTTATACGTCTTCCAATGCGCCGTGGCCCGATGGGGATGTTGTTCGAGGGGAGAGAGGCAAGGGTTGAGCTTGGGTTCGGACGTTGGGAATGCTCGTTTGAATATAGTATTAATGAGGTGTATCGCGATGCATTCGTTTGTTGAAACGGTGCATTGCGTCAACTTAACGGGTTTGGCCAGCGGCCCGAGGTTTCCATGATGATCCCCGAAACAGAAGGGAAGCAACTGAGTTCGGCGGTGTTCGATCACCGTTTCGAGATTCTTTCCACTGTTGGTCGTGGCAGAAACAGTATCGTTTACAAGGCACGCATTCTCGCCGAGCCAGATGGCGACCCGAGAGAGCGACGGAGAAATGGCGGCACTTCGCATCGAAGTGACATAGTCGCGATCAAAGTACTCACTGGCAATTCGAAAAATCCTGAACAGAACGTCATTCGCATGAAGCGCGAAGCGCTTGCGATGCTCTCTGCGCGTCACAAGAACGTGATTCGGCTCAATGATTATGTCACCTCTGGCGAACTCTGCTATCTGTCGATGGAGCTTGCCGAGCAGAATGACCTCAAGCTTGAGATTGAACGACGCGAGAAGCCATTCTCCACCCAAGCGGCGTTAGAGATTATTCGCCAAGTGCTCGCCGGGCTCGAGGAGATTCATCGAGTTGGCATTATCCATCGCGACTTGAAGCCAGAGAACCTGATGCTCAGTAGCGATGGAGTAGTAAAAATCGGCGATTTTGGCATCGCTCGCCTCCCGGTTGAGGAGATCCCACCGGAGCAACTCAGTCGTGGAGTGGGAACGCTCGAGTATCTCGCACCAGAAGCACTTGACCGAAATATCATTAACGAAGGTACCGATCTCTACTCAGTTGGCGTAACCCTCTACCAGCTGCTCACGAGGCACTATCCGTTCGGGGATGGCACGCTCAGTGAACAGTTGAAACGAAAGCTCAGTGGGAAACGCACGCCGCTCAGTGAGTACCTCGAAGAGGTACCGCCACTTCTCGAACAGCTCCTTGACCGAGCAATTGCACCAAGCCCTGAGGCGCGATTTCAAAGCGCTGCTCAATTTCGAGAAGCGATTGAGGCATTCCTCGCTGGCACTTGGGAGCCACCCGTTCAAGCCGAAGCAGCTCCAACCGTAGCGAAGAAACTTTCGTTTAGTAAGCTGAAAACAGATCGGGTCACTTTCCAGCAGGTAAAGCAAGTCGCTGGTCAACTTTCACAGCTGCCGATCGCGCTAAAGATCACTCGGCTGCGACAAGGCGTCCCGGCTTCGGAAACGGACGTCGATATAAGCTCAAGCCGGAAACTGCCCTTACTCCTTGGCGTCACAGCAATCGGCTTAATGGTTGGCATTCTTCTCTCGTTCGAAAAAGAGAACGAACAGGGTGCTGACGAGGTGGAAACACTCTCTCGGCAGGAAGCCCCCGCCGAAACTGCGCCAAGCTCACAGTTAAACGTGACATACATACCGACCGGTCGTCACGTAGGCGTACTCTATAATTTTTTTGCACCGAAGAGCCATCTCGTCTTCTCAATTGAGCGCGGTGACGAGACCGGTTTGCTACTTCTTACCTTAGCCCTCTCCGGCTCAGAGACTGTGCCGGTTGATATCTCACAGCTTGGCGCGCTTGAGGAGATTTCCCTCGAGACAAGCGGACTCCGGATCGGACTGGAGCCAGACATGGAGATGGGGAACCTCCCAGGAAACGTGGTTCGTGGTCGCTTTAAGGACTATACAACTGGCCGAAGCGGAGAGTGGATGCTCTGGTAATGGTGGGACGGAGAGTACTCTCGAGATCAATTCGCGTCTTCGTGCTGCTTGCCGCGATATCGCTGATACTCCCACAAGCTTACGCTGAGGAGGAAACGGCAAGCGAACGTCGAGGAATTCTAACGACTGTCGGCGAAACACGCGAGATACCACATATCATCTCGCTTCAGCCCAAGGCAGGCTTTCCCTCACTCATCTCACTTACGCCAGACGCTCAACAATCGCCGGTCGGCCTCGCCCGTGCGTTCCTTGTCCTCGATGGGAAGCTACTGGTCACTAATCTCCTCCCAGATGGCGGCGGAAAAGTGTTCAAGGGTAAATTCCCAACGCCAAGTGGACAATTTGAATATCAGTTTCAAGTCATCTTTGAAGATGGCTCCTCTGCCATCTCGCCTACCTACTCGCTTGCACCGAGTTGTAGCACCGAGGTTGTTTCAGGAAAAAGCGGCGACACCTCAAGCTATGCAGCCCAAACGGATCTTCTTTCGCGCGCGCGGCAGCACCAGGAGAATACAACAGCGCTTACCCAGCTCATTGCTACCGTAGAGGCGCTAAAGGAACGGCTACAGTGAGAACACCGTTACTTTTTGTCTGCATTGTCCCACTCGTGATTTCCGCCGGAAAATTCGCTCAGGCACAGAATCAGCCTCAGTCACGGAAGGTTCAATTCGTTATCACTTCCTCCGATGAGCTTGAGCATGCTTATGGGCTACTGATTCTCGATCCCCTTGTGACCACTCCTACTCCTGCGACAAGTGAGAATGAAGATGTCCAGGCACTCGTTCGACCCGAAGCACATGAGCGCGAGGCGAAAATCGAAAAGTTGAAGAACAATGAGTGGCGGATTGAAGTTCAGCTGAAGAAGGCTGACCTCTCTGCCAAGCGCCAGAGCAAGGTCACTGCGATCGCTCGAACAAAGGATGGAAAAATTATACCGACAGACGTTCGTGCGCTCGGAAAGCTCGATTCAGTTCCTGCACCTGCACCAGTCTGCGAAGCAGATAGCAATGCAGAGAAGGAGAAGCGCCTGCTGAATCTCTCCGAGGATCATCTGAAACAGGTCGTTGAAGTCCGAGCAGCGAAAGAGGAGATTCTTCGGAAGTACTTAAACGATCTACTCTCCGACCAGGTTCTTGCCCAATTAGCCGAGCGAGAGACGAAGCTTCGGCTCATTCACGACAAACCACTGAGCCGTGACCTTCCCCTTCCAGAACTCCTCTCGCGCATAAGCACGCTTGAGGCGATGAGCCGGTAGGTTTTCGCGTCGCTTGTGCGGATTTTTTATAACGACCAAATCAGTTCCAATATCATTGGGACGCCCGGCTCGCGATTGGCATGGATGTTGCTTTATGCAGAATAATAGCATTTTTTGGAAGTTCATCTCGTGGGAACAAGTATGAAGAAGGTTTCTCTGCAGAAAGTTGTCGAGGTTCTGTGTTGGCTCGGGATCGTATGTTTCAGCTTCATGTCATCATTTCTCGCTGAGGCCAATGCCTACTTGGAAGGTCAGATGATCGGTGGCGTAGATATGGGTTGCTTTGAGAATGCATACGCCGGGTGTTGCGCAAATCTTGGTGGCACTTACATACCTGATGGGGATGCCAATTCAAGCGGAACCTGCCGTAACGGACGCGGTGCGACCGACTGTGCGATCCGATACGCCGCGAATCACTGTGTTGAACTCCAGTAGGAGTACGCCCTCCAAATCCTCTGCAATTCAAAGGATCAACCATAAAATTGCACAGTTTTTCTATCATCGCCTCTTCCAACAGATGCGTTGCTATGATGGCGGGTCCGTAATAGAGAAGAGGGATGACCTTCCTAGCTCCCCTTGCCATCTTTTTTTTGTTCTTCCTTATTATCATCACGAAGTCGCACGTACGCGTGCCACTAGACAAACGGGTCGCAGTGTTTCGACTGGGAAAATTTCTTCGGATACTGCGGCCAGGGCTTCATTTTGTTAGTCCCGTTATCGACCTTCGAAAAAGCGTCGATTTGAACGAGAAGGTCCCGGGGTGGAGAGGAATGACTCCGGAGAAAATCGATGAGCGTGTGAAGGAGATCGTTCTTTACGAGCCGTAACGCCGAGCGACAACCTATCATAATCACTGCGCTTTTCCCCCGCCAGCCTCCAGTTATAAGACCTCAAACTCCTCCTGCCGATAATCTCTAGGGGAATCTCGTAGGGAGGGGGTCATGTACACGTCAGGGCAGCCAAGAGCGCGAGTTCAGACCCAATACTTTCGGCACAACCCTGCCCAACAAGCTGCCGTCGTCGGCAATCTCACCCAGGGATGGTTTCCGTTTAATAACGTTGCCCTTGGTGAACTTGCAGCCGAAGTTCGTACCGGCGTCTACCGCAATGACCGCGAAGCACTCATTGAAAAGGTAAAGGCTGACCCTTCACTGTTCATGCACTGTGCGAGGACACTCGCTTCACTGGTACCTTCCTCCGAATCAGGCGTCAACCCAATCTACGCACTACGAATTTTGGAGGAGGAGCAGCTCGAACAACTTCTTCAAATCCGACCGAGCGATGTCTCAGCTCATCGCCTGGATAAACTTTCGCGTCCTCAAGCGCTCCGTTTACAACACTCACTTGTAAGTTCCTATGCCGCAGAAACGCTCGCCGCACAGGTCAACCTCTCACCAGAGGTGGCATACTGCGCTGCTGCGGTACGCGAACTCGGTGAGAACCTTGTCGCCTGGAACTTCCCATCCGTGCACCTCAAGGCTCAACTCGCAGAGAAACGACGCGCTCGTGGAGAGACATTTAATTGGGCAGAGGAGCTCGGAGTCTCACCCACGGAGGCAAATAAACTCCTCGCTCAGGAATGGAAACTCTCCGCTGAGATTATCGCTGCACTCGAGCCCGGCACGGGGCCGCATTCATCCTCGATGAGTGTGGGCGAGCTTTGCGATATCGCACAGCTCTTTGCCAAATCGCAGGACCCACTCAACTACCGCGAGGCTACTGTTGAGTGGAAAAATCGAGAAGCGCAACTCAGTAAGTATTTTAATCTCGACATGCTTGAAACAGTCCGGACGAAAACGACCCATGCGCTCTCTGCTTATGCGATCGAGAACAAGGTATTAGATTCACTTCCGCTTGCACAAACTAACGTCAGCGATGAAGTCGTAAGAGATCGGCGGCTGATTGTGCAGAATGTCTACGCCTCGCGGTGCGAACCCGAACTTCAAAGTAAGTTCAGTTCGCTCTACGAGCAGTTAGACTTCGGCCAACTTTCACTAGAAGGTCTCCGTGGACTGATTCGTGATGTGGTTCCAGCTTGCGGTTTCGACCGAGGTTGTCTCTACCTCCTCGACATTCGAGGGAAAGCACTCACTCCCACTTTACGGTTTGGTGATGTACCACTCGAGAATTATGGCGCGCTCCTCCATACGATCGACACCCAGATCGTACCGCTCCTCTTTCAAACAACTCCGATAAAGAAGCGAGGTGTTGGGGTCCAAGGGGGTACGGTCACCCAAGTATTCTCTGGCTTAAACAGTGGCAACCATTTGGGGCTACTCTACTTTGAACTCGGGGGTCATATCGAGAATGACCCAAGCCACACCACGTTCCTCTACTTCGCCGCAGTGCGAAAAGGCCTCATCGACTGCCTCGGATAACTACGTCCACGGGGTCAACGAGCATTATCAAGCGTTGGAAAAAGACGGGTAAAAAAATCCGCAAGACGAAGTGTTCCCTTCTTCTCGTTCTGTTCCCCAAGGGATGGGCCCGGTTGCCCACCCCTCGTCTAGGGTATGTCATTCCACCCATTGCCCGATTCCTGTCAGATGTCGACACGTCTCAACGAGGTTTCCTTCAAAACCACCGAGTGGTTCTCGGAACATCCCCCGCAGTCCCACCAGGATCTCGTCGTCGCTACAGCCTGCTTCTCGCTGGTTAACGACGGTTGCTGCCAAATTGGGCAAGCGCTCAAGCGCCATGCCGCTCGACCATCCCGTCACGCACGTGGTTTGTGCCACCTCGCTCCAAAAAGCGGCAATATGGGCACCGCGGGAGGCGCGATCTGGTTCTCCTTTGTCGCGCGTTTGATCATGAGCGTCGATTGCTTCAAGAACCCGATGATCAACGATGAGACCACGACTCTGTTCTGAAAAAGAAATGTGCACCTCGCTCTCTTGAGTCGGTGAGTAGGCAAAGCAAATGCCATCGACCGTACAATCTTGCCCCATGGCAAGCCAAGTCGACACCGCTATCTCATCTGGCGAACGCTCCCCTGGTTTCAGCGGGCACAAGATCTGAACGGCGATTACGAAACGAAGAGACTTACCACTGCTCTCGCCGGTCTGCCAGAAACGAATCCGCCTCCCCGCTCCATCAGTGCGAAGTACGAATACTGCACTGGGGGCCTCAGCTGTAGGAATCAAACATACCCCACCATTTTGTTTTGAACCTTCCACGGCAACCTCCCTGTCAGAATGAACAACCACACCCGATGGCGCCTCGCCATCAAGCTACCGGTTTGTTTACCCATCACAAGGACAGACAAGACATGTCACATCCTTTTGTCATGGCTAAACACCATCCATACACAACTCCTTCTACCTCGTCTTAGCGGAAAACGACGATTAACATACAGTTTTAGTTTCAGAGGAACAAGGAGGGCAGCTGACGGATCACGTCAGCAGAGGAGCACCTACCCAGCGTACTTAATCGTACACCCGTATGGAGCTTTCGAGCTTACGGTTAAAGGTTTTCCCGCCATTAGCTCATCGATTGCTTGCGCTACAAAGTTCTTCGCTTTCTTTGGATCGCCTGAAACCGATGAGTCATCATCGATTGCGCCTTGGAAGGAAATTTTTCCATCAGGTGCGATCACATACATATGTGGAGTTGTTTTCGCGGCGTAGCGCTTCCCGACTTCTCCGCTTTCATCCTTGACCATCAGTGGTTGGGTTATCTTCCACTCATTCATTACTTTCGCTGCTTTCTCAGGAGTGAGATAATCAGCGTGATCGGCTCGCGTGGAGTTAATCGTAATCCAAGCTACTCCTTGCTTCGCATACCTCTCCTGAAGCGCCTGCATGTTTCCTGAATCGTAATGCTTCTGCACAAATGGACACCCGCGGTTAAACCACTCGAGCACAACGATCTTCCCACGGTAGTCACTCAATTTCACGGGTTTCCCTTCGTAAGTCGTGAGCGAGAAATCTGGCGCCGGCTCACCGGTGTTCACCTGCGCTTCTACGTTAGAATGAAAGATAACGATCGCGGAAAGAACGATGAACGCGACGCTGAGCGATATTTTCTGCATAAACATGCTGGCCACTCCAGGGGTTAGGAAAATTTCAATTGTAATCTGATTTAACATCAATTATATCCATTGCCAAACCAGATTATTCTAAAGCGCAATGGTCTTACGGATATCAATTCTCGGATTGCTCAGTGCACTTCTGTTGCTTGGCTGCAATGAGAATGCTTCGAAAGAAAGCGCAGCGCCTTCGCCACCGGCAGCGTCGATGAACGTTGCTCGCGAGATCTCGCACACCTTTGAGAAAGTTGCTGAACAGCTCGCGCCATCGGTCGTGAGTATTTCCGTGGTGATGAAAGGAGAAAGCGCTCCGAAGAGCGCCGTCCCGCAAGAGCAAAATCAAACACCTCTCACTCCAGAAGCTCCCGCCACCCCCGCTCCCGAACCAGGACTGGAGAATCCCCAATCTTTTGAAATGCCGGCTGGCGGAACTGGCGTCCTTGTTGACGACGAGGGCCACATTCTTACAAACAATCATGTCGTCTATCAGGCGGAGAAGATAACGGTGAAGCTCCATAACGGTCCAAAGTTGCGAGCACAGATCGTTGGCAAAGAACCGAAGCGAGATCTCGCGGTGCTTCGAATCGATAGTGACGACATTATCCCGGCAGCACTCGGTGATTCTGACAAATTGAAAATTGGCGAATGGGTTATGGCTGTCGGAAATCCGTTTGGACTCGAGCATTCGGTTACATCAGGGATAATTAGTGGAAAGGGTCGGAGCATGGTCGGCACTGGCTCGTTTGGTGACTTCATTCAGACGGATGCAGCAATTAATCCGGGAAATAGCGGTGGACCACTGGTGAACCTCGATGGTGAGGTGATCGGTATCAACACCGCCATCTTCTCCCGAAGCGGCGGCTACATGGGCATTGGCTTTGCCATTCCGATTAATACGGCAAAGCAGGTGATGGAGGAGATAATCGCTAAGCATCGCTCAGCTGAACCAGAGCCAACCGAGGCTCCTCCAACGGAGAGTCCCTCGTCGCAATAGCCTTTCAAGTGGGGTAAAACGCTATACCTCACGCAATCAAGACACCCAAGATCCTTCCGGCAGAAATTGGTTTCCATTTCAACGCCTTATCTCTCCCGGACGCGCGATGAAATGGTGGGTGTCCGAGTTTTGGTCTTCGAGTTTTGGTCTCCTGAATAATTGATTCTTAGTCATAAAAATAGCGGGAGCTTTTCTAGCCTAGAACGACGGCCCGAAAGCTCCCGCAAACAGACCGACTTCGACCTTTCAGAAATCCGCAGAGTGACGACACGGTCGCCGCGCGTGCCTTACACCTTGGGCACTTCGATCCCGCAAGCTTGGGCGACATTTCTGACCTCCTCGATGACTCGCTGAAATGCCTCCTGCACCATGCCTCGTTCATCCATACCCAGTTGCCCGAGCGCTCGTGTCCGCGCAGTCGATTTCCACGGTCGCAGTGCGCCACGAAGTTCGGTACAACGCGTCGTAAACTGCGCGACAATCGATCTTGCTCCCACGGTACGCTCCTGCGCATCAGGATGTTGAGCTGCTCCAGCGTTGAGCAAACTCTCGACCACTTTGCGCGCTGTCTTCTGGCCACCACGACCCGCTTGAATTCGCTTGAGGGCGGTTAGTTGCCAGGATGCTCCGAGTCGCACCAACTCGATTCCAACGGAGAGTGAGATGCCTCCGTCTTTACGCGACTTTGCGAGAAGTGGCTTGATTCTTTCATGAAGCCGTTCACAAGCAAGGACGTTTGAAGCCCATTGCACTGAGCGGCCAAACGAAGCGCCAATTGAAGTGACATCCATCTCGAATTCGCTTCGCATTCTCAGGCAAGTATTCAGGATATCGAGGCCTGTCAACGGTTCCCGATTTCTGTTCGATCCGAGCGCTAGCTCCATGATCAGCCGCTTGTCGTCAGTTTCGACAACGGCCGCACGAAACGGCTTGCCACGCTTTTCACAAGCACGCCATCTCCGCTCGCCGGCGATGAGCTCGTAGGGACGGGTCTCGTCGCCGGTCACCAGCACGATTCCTGTTTCGATCTGGCCATGCTCGTCCATATCGCGCGCGAGCTTTGCGACGCTTGCATTTGTGATCTTACCGCGGGGCTGGAATCTTGATGGTCGAATCTGGTCAGTCGGAATCCGTCTCACCGGCGCCTCGTCCAGTAACTCTTGGGCGCGTCTTGAAACTCCTAATGCCGTTGCCATGTCTCTTCACTCCTAACCTTTATTCTCAACCGTCCCTGGACAGTGTCTCACGCTGAAACACCATTCCCGGCCGATACGCGAAATGACCGCGCATCGGCCAAGCATAGATTTTGAGCCGCATGAAAATAGGAAGAAAGGATGACAAGCTACAACAAACAAGATTGAGAAAGACCAGGGGGAGCGGTCAAGACAAAGTAGCAAATTTTGCTATGAAGTTACAATTGCTTGACGTGATTCCTATGTCGGTTAATAAACTGGACAAATGTCTTTCGGAGACGAGCTATTGCATGTTCAATCAAGCAGTTATCGTTGTTGCTAGCCTCTTCGGGCTGCTTTGGTCAGCAGATTAGTTCATTCGACTCGATGTCCTACTCGCCAAACGGCTTGGCGTATCATCGATGGTAACTGGTCTCACCGCCGTTGAGGATTGATGCCGAAACGGAGACTTAACGCGTAAAGTGAATCAATATCAGCGGGCAAAAGGAGTTTGTCATTCTTCGCCAGTTCGACGACCATTTCAAAATCGGTAAGTTTTTCTTGCTTGAGAAAAGTTTCTCCGCCGGCACATCTCTCTAGCATCTCTCTAGGAAGCATCTCTCTCTAGGACACCCACCAACTTTGTCTGCCAAAAATGATTTAATTTCAATACCTTAGACTCTCGGTCCTACGATAAGATTTAGTGGGTGTCCTCAACTTCCTCCCTCAACTTCCTCTCTCCTCAACTTCCTTCCTCAACTTCCTTCCACGTGTAGCCGGCGATACTCTAACCATAACGATGTTTATTGGAATCGAGGCAGTCCGTATTTTCTACCGCGCGTAGCTCAAAGGTGCACTGTCAGGTTTGGAACGAAAAGTCATGCCACCCTCGACAGTCAAGCGAGCATCATCACCATCGGTGCCGCATCGTGTACTATTCCAGCTGGGCAAATCAGCTGTGAGATCGATAGCAAGGTGCTCGAGGCAATAAACCAACGGTTAAGTTTGGAGAAACGCTTCAAGCGTGGACCGACGCTGTAATCACCGATCGCGAGCGTGCTCTTGGCTGTGTGTACGGGGACAGTTTGCCAACTCAGTATCGGGCAGGCCCTGGACCATACATCCCTTGTATACTTTCGGTGCGGAGCGTGAGCTCTTCGTGGCACATCATTATATGTGCACTAACATTCGATAAAGTACGCATTTAGGTCGTCCGCCCGCGGCGCTTCGCCTTCTCAAAACGTGCGCGGAGGGCAGAGCCCGTTGTAGGCTGCTTCGCCGTTTCCTCGAGCGGAGGCGTTTTCGGGCGTTCTCCGGAAGCGATCTCCGCCTCTCTCCCCTGGCGAGGCGGCTCTATTGCTACAGCACGATCGCGACGGCGCAGCTTCGGCTTCCATGCACGAAGAGTATTCCGTAGCGAGGACAACTCTATTGCTGGCACTGAAATCCTCAATCCGAGTCGTGTCGCAAGCGCCTCGATGAGAAATAACAGGAGCAGAACTACAAGGAGCGGCAACCGAAGTGACACACTCTGAACTTGCCGCGGTACTTCCCATACTTTGCTCAAGTCAACACGCTCCTCGCCTCCGGACTGCTTCGCTACGAACTCGAGCTCGCGAATTCGCGCCCGATCAAAAGCCCACTCGGCACTCACCGAAACATTGAGCGGACCGAAAGGAAGTGCATGCTTCCCAATTTGAACGGCGCCACGAACAATCTCATTCCCTTTGAGCGAAAACGTTGCGCGGAAATGTCCTGGCTCAACCCGTTCCCAACGAGGGGTCATGGCTTCATCCTCTCGCTCCGAACTAGCGAGCACAAGCACAGGTGCCGAACGTGAAATGACACCCTCCCAGCTTCCATCATGGAACAGATCAAGGCGTACCATCGTTCCGATAATCTCGGTCCGCACCATAATTCCAGGTGGGAGCTCCTCTCCCGCGAGGTACCGGGCTAATGTCTGAACGAACTTTTCATAGTCACTCCAGGCACGAACACGTTCTGAGAATGGGCCACCGAGGGGAAACGATACAGCACCGACACGACCGAGACCGCGCTGCCAGAATGCAACAAGCGGAGCTTTGTACTCATCAGCAGAAACCGCTGCATTGCCGGCTTCTGGTTTGAGATAGTTCAGGTTGTAGCCATCGACCTGAGAGACCCACGAGAGCGGCTCCACACTGAGCTCATTCCACCCAGGAAGAGCATTGAGCGGCGTTGGGTCATCGATAAAAGTCGAGCGCGCCACCGACACAGTTTCTTGAGCAAAAACTGCCGGGAGGTCAACCGCATTTGAGACAAAGAAGATACGCCCCCCTCCTTTCTCCGCAATATCCTTGAGTAGCGCCGCGTCCGGATCGGCTTCGCTCCCAAGACCAATGACGCTCACTGTTCCCTTCGCACTTGCCATCTCCTCCAGTAATTTCAGGTACGCCCCCGGTTCTTCAGAATCAGCAGCATCAGAGAAAAGCACGAGGTGCTTCTGCTCCAACGACGAGCGACTTAACTCCTGCCAGCCAGCTTTCAGCCCTTCGTAAACGTAAATGCCACCACCACCAACTGAGATTGAACGAATGGCCGACGTCACCGCACCGCGATCTTCAGCGGCTCGCGTAATCGGGACAACGAAATGAGGAGAGCTATCAACGGCGATCACCGACAACTCGTCGCGTTCGCCCAGCAACATCACGGAACGCGCTGCGCCCTCGTTCGCAAGATCCATCTTACACATATTCCCCATGTTGCCAGAGACATGCGCTGCCATACTCCCTGACCGGTCAAGGACGAGCGCCATTGCAAGAGCGCGCTTGCGATGTTCTTCACGGAGCTCAAGGGAGACTGGGAGAATTGGATCAAGCGCTGAACCAAAATACCCACCAGCGCCAAAACTGTTTCGCCCGCCACTCATCAACAACCCTCCACCTTGAGCAGAAACGTAAAACGGCAGGGCTTCTACAAACTCACGGGGGAGAAGAGAAGCGAGCACATTATTGAGAATCACCGAACGTTTACCGGTGAGGGTTCCCCGAGAGAGCTGCGAGAATCCGGTCGCGGGACTAACAGTAACAACGTCCATTCCTAATCGACGAATCGCTCGCTCAAGCGGATCGGTAGAATAATTGGTGATCAAGAGAACCGACTGCTTCCCCGACACCTCCGTCCAACGTGCACTTGAGTTGTTCCCCGGATGGTGATCGAGTGGATGCTGGATCACTACCGAATACTTCGAAGCTTGAGCGTTCTCGAGACGATCGACAAAGCGAATCACACCGCGGCCACGGACAACTGACACCTTCCCGCTTCGTAATGTTTCGCTGTCCCGAGAGATCGCATAGAGCACCTCTCCGTCACTATTTCCGCTCAGTTGGAGTTCGACGAGAAAGGGCTCTCCAGCAAAGGTTCTCTCTGGGACAATGAATGAGCTCACTCGGTAATCAGTCACCCCTTCGCCGACGGTCAATCGGTAATCAAGCGCGACTCGTCGGTTCGCGAGTGGCTCTACGAGCTCAGTGAGCGGTTCCGTATTGTAGCCATCACCGAGCAACAACAGCCGGTTACTCCTCCGTCGATCCATTCGTGAGAGCGCAAGTCGAGCAGCGAGCAAGGCGCGCGTTCCATCCCGGGGTTCAGCGAAGTACTTCCCATCGCCCTCACCACGAATCTCTGCTTGGTCAGCGAAATCGATATAGAATATCTCGTCGCGAGTGGGTTTGCTTCGCTCGAGGAGCAATTCCCACTCTGATAATCGGGGACCTAAACTCGCTTTCGCCGACGCTGATTGGTCAACAAGCACCCACAGATCAAGTGGCCCTTCCTTGCTCTGAAGCTGTGGATCGGCAAGCAAGAGTACAGCAACAATCACGATTAGTGCCCGTAGCGGTTGTCGTAATCGAAGCGTCGGCCACTGCCATGCAGCGTAGACGAAGAGGGCCAGGAGCACGAAATACTCTGGGGAGTCAAACGTCATCGTAAGTCTCCCCGAAGGCTTTTCCGCCAACCATTCGTTGAACAAAACCAGCTTGCAAATAAGACTATGAGAAAGAGAACAATCCAGAGCGTGCGAAATGCATCCGGACGGCTATGGGCTCGCGCGACACTCTCTGTCTTACGCTTGAGACGATCGACTTCTACTGCTTTCGAAAAATCGGCTTCACGCACATCAGCAAACTGCGCCGCACCTGAGAACAATACCTCTCCCTTTTGCTCGATCTGAAAAAAACTTGGTCGAGCTGGCGCACGAATAAATGGCGCCTGAGCAGGCGGTAGCGTCATCGTTTTGCTCGCATTCTCTCCGGCAGGCACAACGCGCACAGTCACCTCGCCAGCACTCGGGCGAATCGCTGGCGAAATGAGCTGATGGAGTTCTACGTTCTGTTGTTCGAAACCAACTGTGATACTCCGAACTGAGGCGATGAATCGATGGAGCAATACGATAAAGGAGGGAAGTCGTGGAGCATTCGAGACCCGTAGATCGAAGTCCACCAGCAACTCGGGGGCACTCGTTAGATGATTCACGGCAATAAGCGGGGTCGAACCGTCCCAAACTATTACATTCTCGTCACTGCCGATGATCGATGCTGAGCTCCGCCGGCCGACGATCAGACTCTCCCAACTAAGGTCACGTGCAAGTTCGGTACGTTCGGAAACTACAGGCCCATTACTCCGCTCGGGATTTCCGCTCTCATCAAGACGAAACGTGATCGCGGGGACAGGTCGTGGTTCTAACTTCGAGCTTGCTACCCCGATGTAGAGGTTTGCTTGATCGGCTTTAGCCGAAGTAGCGAGATTTGGAATGACCCGTAACAAACGCCGAACGAATCGATTAAACGGCATCGGGCGCTCAACGAACACCTTGAGCTCTTTCTCGACAGGAACAAGGAGCGGAAGCTCGTCATCAAGGGCGAATCGATCCGCCTCTAAGACGAGGACTAACTTTGCCTTCGCCGAAGGAAAGATGCCACTGAGTAGCAATTGTGCGCCTGGCTGTAGATTGAGCTGTTGCTTCTCCCCTGGAGTTCCATCCTGTTCTATCCACCAGTTTCGGCGCTGGAGCTCAGTTGAGTAATTCTTCACCAACGCCTGAAAGGTCGTCTTCCCTCCACGTTCCTCAATGGTTGCTCCACTAAAACCACAATTTGCGATTGGCTCGCCAACACTGAGTAGCGTAACTCCTTCTGGGAGCTCGACTTCGTGATCTGAGATGAACACTGGCCATCCTGCAGGGCCAGCGAGACGCCTTGCCATTTCGAGCACTGGTCCAATATCATGATCTCCAAGGTGCGGCTCCCATGCGGCAATTTTAGTTAAGAGCACTTGCGCATCGCCTCCGTTATAGAGCGGCTCGGCGCGTGGATCGCTCTCCAGCAGAACCCATTCGGTACGGCTTGCGACCGAAGAGATCTGTTGTACTTTTTCTTGGAGCGCATGCGAGAGACGGGTTTGAAACGCGGTCATTGATTGCGAGCTATCAAGTACAAGCACAACGCGTTGAATCGAATCCTCACCTACCCAGCGTGGATCGACAAAGAGCCAGCTCAGCACGACCACTGCAAGTATTTGTAGCCACAGGACGAGTGAATTACGAACCCAATCAAATGCCCGCGCCTCTCTACTATGCTGACGCAGTTCAGGGAGGAGGAAAAGCGTGCTTACTTCCACCGGCTTTGCCCGCTCCTGGATAAAATGAATCAGCACAATTGCAGGAATTCCAAGCAACGCAAGCGCTCCGTAGGGATTTCCCAAAACTAGCTGCATAGTTCGAGAGCCCCCGTAGTCAAGGCTTCCGTTGCGAACGTTGTTTCGAGAGCAACTGCTGAATCGATCGTAACAAATGGAATATGGTGACGGATACAGGTATCTCGCCATTCACCGAAGTGTCGCCGGTAGGCGGTGTGATAGCGTTCGAGCAAGTCCCGGTCGACGAATTGTTTACGAACAAGACTTGATGATTCACAATCACTGAAAGAAACGTTTCCTGCCCAATCGGGTGCCTGCTCCGCGGCACAACACGGGACAAAGAGAATCCCTTCGCCTCGCCCACTTGCTAGTGGAACAACAAAGGGCCCAGGCGCTACCGGCCAGAGGAGATCACTAATCAACAACCGAATACCACTCGAACGAAATGGGATTTGCTTCAGATCTGGCGCTACAGTTTCCCCTGACGCCACAAACTCCGCGAGGAACGAATCCCGTAAGGCACTCTCAACTGGCAATTGACGAACAATATTCCCTTGAACGAGGAAGAGGCGTGCGGCCGCATGAGTATGAATCACACTTTCGACCACGAAGTAGAACAGCTCGAGCACCCGGGTTGCTTTTGACCAATCGTAGAACATCGAACGAGATGTATCGAGAACAATATCTACGAAAGGATTTATCTCATCTCGAAATTGCTTCAGAGTATAAACCTCAGTTCGGGCGTACGCCCTCCAGTCGATATGCCTCGGGTCATCGCCTGCATGGTACGCACGATGGTCCTGAAATTCGATTGAGCTTCCGAGACTACTCGAGAGCCACTTCCCCGCATGGCCGTATTGCGTCACTCGCCGAAAGGGCAAGCGGAAGCGGAGCGACAGTGCTCGCGCACGAGAGCGAATCATTGTGAGCTCATCGGCACCGAGGAGTTGTTTCAGGTCCAATGAGGTTTGCATTTTTATTATCCAACGAAGGTGGCGGCGCGCTGGTTCTCCCTCATCATCCGACGAAACGCGAATCCGAAGATGAGCACTGAAAGCGCGGTTGCTAGATGACAGGCGTGCGGGGAAATCTGCACAGGGGTAGCACCCGGGGGGGCAAGTGCAATGATCAAACTATAATGCGGGAGGTATTGGAGCACAGCTGATAACCCAAGTTCATCAAGACGTGAGGTCATGAAGATTACAAGGGTGAATCCAATCGTTAATTGCAAGATCATGTATGCTGGAACAGTTCGGAGCGCGACGATTGGTAACGCCATTGTCGCGGCAAAGGGGACGAGGATGATTCCAATTATGTAAAGATAAAAACTGAGCGGATGGATCGTGCCTAAGAGCTGCGTTCGAGCAAGCAATACAACGATGAGGAGGGTCAAGAGTATCGTGTAGATTACACCACCGGGCCAGCCTGGATGAGTGAGGAATTTCCAGCTCTGTTTGCGAGCAAGCCACCGTCGAACCAGTTCGGGGTGGAGCTCTTCGTAGAGAGAGCTTGCAGCGACTGGAATGAGAATGAGGATACTTACCATCGCGACAAGTTCAACATTCCGTAACCCAATCAGCTGAAGCCCGATTGCGACTCCAACAACGAGCAACCCGAGAATTCGTTTCACTACTGCGTAGTTTTCAGTCAGTGGAGCAATCCGCGATGCACCACCACAGAGGAGCAGGAGAATTCCAAGTGGTCCGAGTGTGAGCGCAGTCAAGTAACCGTCGAGCGCCACGTAGGCGACTGAACCACCGCCAGTCCAACGTGATGATGAAGTGTACCAGCCGGTAAGCACCTTCCCGACAATGATCATCACGATGAGCATCAGCCCCCAATGCTTGCGACCACGAGAGCTTGCTGACAGATTTAAACCGAGAGCAATAATCACCAGGGATGCAAAAAATAATCCAGCAATAGTTTCGAGCGTACTTCGCATATCTGGGTTGCCGAGGAAATACTGAAGCATAACGTAGGGAGACATCGCGATAAGAAAGAGGAACGCCTCTCCAGCAAGGGCAACCCATTTCCCGAGTACAATTTTCGAGGCGGAAAGCCCTGTGAGAAGGAGTAACTCCAGCGAACTCGCCTGCATCTCCTTATTGAAGGAGAAGAAAGCTCGCCGTGGAACGAGAATGATGAGCGGAATAGTGAGTGTCGCCCAAAACGCAAGTGGCACGATGCTTGTTGCAACGAAAACCTCGCCACTTGATGCAACTTGGAGGAGTGTTACGAGGAACATCAGGAATTGCGGTGCAATGAAAAGCACGGTGAATGATTTTAGGCGAAGCTCTTGACGGAGCTCCTTCAGCGTGACCGCACTCAGCAAATCGCTTAGTTCCCAGGTTTGCGTGGCTGGGGCAGGTGTCGCAGCACGTGGTTCGACTGCTTCACTTTGCGGCTCGACTTGCTCACCGCTTTGCGGTTGGATCTCGTCCATTTTCCAGTTTCTCTACCATTTCGATGAAAGCATCTTCTAGCTTCTGTCGCTGCTCGACGAACTCAAAAACTGGTATCCCCGCTTGAATGAGACGGCGAAGGACATCTGCGACGTTCTCTGATGAATTCCCGCTCATCTCAATACGAAACCCACCGCGAATAGACTCGAGCACTCGCAACCCAGGTTGCATCATCACAAAATTCGCGATCTGCTCCGGATCGCCACATACTTTTATGTCGATCAGTGTGTTCTTCGAGTCTCGCTTACGCAACGCATCTGCCGATCCAACATGCACTATCTTCCCGGAGTCAATAAAAACGAGTGAGTCGCACATATCTTCAAGCTCGGAGAGAATGTGCGAACTAATGAAGATTGTCTTCCCCTCGCTCGCAAGTAAGCGCACGAGATGCTTAAACTCAACACGTGCCTTCGGATCGAGTCCCGCGGCTGGCTCGTCAAGGATGAGCACCTCCGGGTCATGGAGCAGTGTACGCCCGAGGCAGAGGCGTTGGCCCATTCCCTTCGACAGTGTATCGATGTAACGAGCTGCTAACGGTTCAAGTTCTGTAAATTGCATCACCTGCTTCACCCGCATGCGTCGCTCACTCCCCCGGTAACCATACGCACGAGCGAAGAAATCTAAGTACTCAACTACTGTGGTTACTTCATACGTGCCGTAGGCATCGGGCATCCAACCAATTTTTCGGTGCACCAATGCTGCCTCTTCCACCGTGTCGTGCCCACAAATTTGAACCGAGCCTGCGTCAGGAACGTCGAGTGACGCCATGATACGCATGGTCGTGGTCTTCCCTGCCCCATTGGCTCCGATAAAGCCCACAACTTGACCGGAGGTAATCTGAAATGAGACTCCACAAACGGCGTGCACGTTATCAAAGCGTCGGTGAATTTCATGGACTTGAACGACGGGTTCCATTAGAGCGCCTCCGTCACAGATACTTCGCGAACGAGACCGAGAAGCACCAGGTCATCGCTCGCCCAAGCGAGTGTCGGGAGTGTGTCAACGGCAAAAATCGATGCGTTATCAGCAACAGCGACGAAAATGCCACGTCTTCCCTTTGCGAGCTCGAGCGAGAAGCGGCGGACCGGTCCACTTTTCGTTCCGATGTTGTCGAGCAGTTCATGCGCCCCGACTTCTATTCGTGAGAGCTCGGTGCGAACTCCAGGGCGAACATGTCGGTGTCCCCAGACGTTCCCTTCATTATCGATATAGAAGAGCTCCTTCAGCGTCGAGCCAATCGTCGAAACCACCTGTGGCTGCCCCGAATTATTTGCGAGCAGTTGAACCTCTGCACGGGTGGGTTGAATATCCTCGATGAGATGTGCCTGGATCGTCCGATTCTGAAACCAATCACCGTGATATTGCTCACCGGTGACGGCGAAATTGCCTCGTAACGCTTCATAGGTATTGCCGGGCGTGTAGTAACTCGCCCCACGTTTCTTCTGCTCGTCAGGCGGAACCAAAAGCGGCGTCATCATCCGCCGGTCGTTAACCAGAAACTCTCGAGAGAGGAGGAGCGAGGTTCGAGAAACCTGTTCTTGCAGAATAACAGCACGCCTCAAGCTTGGATCGGTGACGACGGTGATCGATCGTTTCCCCTGCCCACCTGTTCCTTCGGCTAACATAATGACGACGAGGAGAAGAATCGTTGTGCCAGCAGCAAGAAGCGGAGTAGTCCAATAGAGACGGTAGCGAAATTCGCGCTTGGCAAAGCCGAAGAGGTTAATCGGTCCAGCGAGCAATCCGTAGATGAACACAACGCCAAGGATGAAACCACCTTGTAAACGTCGTTCCTTAAATCCCTTCATCAAGTCTCCGTAGGGAATTGTTTTTTCCGATGAAACGCTGAGGAGTGGAGAGCGCATTGAGAAGCCGGTGATTCTGTCTACGAGAAACGACGAATTCACCTCTTCCTCCGTCACTCCTTCAACAATGAACTGTCCGAGTCCCAGTGGGTAGAGTTCTCGGTCACCAAGTGCGATTGGCGCAACCCCGAATTCAGACCCTAGCGTTTCGACATTTCCGTCATTGACGATGTGCACAACAGCGCCCTGGAGCATCCAATCTTTCAATGCAACCTTTACGAGCGAGGGCGTGGTCTGCCATTCCTGTGCTGTGAGAAAGAGGTGCTCTACTCCAAGATATGCACGCCAATCAGTTGGTAGTCCGCCCACTTCCACGAAATCACCCATGAACGTCTTATTTGCCTCACCAAGCGTTGTTCCGACACTCGCTAAGCGCCGCTCGAGCTTGCTACTAATGAGCGTGTAGGGAAGTGCTGGTTTCTGATGCTCAACTTCTGTCTGCACATGGAATTGGCCCCCGCTAATGCCGAAGCCCGAGACCTCACCGGTTATCCAGGTAGTGGGTGTTGACCAAGATTCATCAGCCACGTTCGCAAGCAACGGAAGAATTACTTCGAAGCGCTTCCTACTTCCACTGGGAACGGTAAGGAACTCCTTGAGCGTAGTCGTCGCAAACCAATAGGTAGAGGATCGTCCGCTTACAGCAAGCTTCCAGGTGAGCGTTTGGTCGGTATAATTCTCGATATCGACATAGAGTGGATAGCTCCCGCGGAGCGGCGGATTCAGGGGACTGCCAACGGTTACTTTCACACGCCGCCCTGGGTCAGTAACAAGAGACTGTTCAAAATCGCCTTCTGCAACCTGAGGAATGAGAGAAACGAGGAACAGAGAGATGGTTGCTCGCACTTTCGACATGACCGTTCTCATAGGTTCGATCGCTACTGGAGCGTCACATCTTCCAGTGTCTGGGGGAGTGCCCCTCCGACACGTGATACCTCTACAAGTAATTGCTCAACCACATCTCGTGTGGTTACGCCTTGCAGTCGGCTTGCATAATCAAGAATAATTCGGTGCCCGAAAACAGGATAGACGACTGCAGCAACATCCTCAAAGCTCGTATTGAGGCGCCCGGCGATGAGTGCTTGAGCTCGAGCCGCAGCCGCAAGGGCGAGTGCCGCGCGTGGGCTGACGCCGAATTTCACAGCGCGTGATGCCTTCGTCACACCGGGATGCGTCCCATCGACCAAGCGTGCAATATAGTTTGCGACAACGTCGGGAAGGAAGACACGTCGAGTGTAGGCAATGAGCTGGAGCAATTCATCCCGCGTGAGGATTGGCTGAACGTCCAGTTCAACACCGAGCTCCCGCTCTTTAACAATACGCTCGATGACATCTGGGGAATTCCGGTGCACCTCGAGCCGAAAAAGGAAACGATCGAGTTGCGCCTCCGGGAGCGGATACGTTCCTTCGAGTTCAATAGGGTTCTGCGTGGCAAGTACGAAGAAGGGCTCCGGAAGTTGATGAACTTCACCGAGGACCGTCACCGTTCGTTCCTGCATCGCCTCAAGGAGTGCAGACTGGGTTTTTGGCGATGCGCGATTAATCTCATCGGCGAGGAGCAAGTTCGTAAACACCGGTCCGGGCTGAAATACAAATTTTCGCCCCGTGGGTGATTCTTGAAGAATTGGGTTCCCGGTGATATCTCCAGGGAGGAGATCGGGGGTGAACTGCACACGCTTCACCTGAAGCTGAAGCAGTTTCGCGAGCCCCTTGACGAGCTCAGTCTTTCCGAGGCCAGGAAGTCCTTCAAGGAGCACGTGCCCACGGGCAAGCACCCCACCGAGTAACAGCCGAACTAACTCCTCTTGGCCAAAGAGAATCGTATCGAGAACATCAGCTACCCGTTCGATCTGTTCAGCCGCTTTCCTACACTCGGTTTCTGTGAGAACGTTTTCCATGTTCATCTTGTCCGTGTGAATTACTCGAAGTATTTTTTTACGATCGCTTGTTCTTCTGGGACAAACCGCCCTTCAAGAGCAGCGGCTCCACCTCGCACTCCTGAGGCTGCTTCCAGGCCGCTCCCCCGATCAACTGCATCTCCGTTCACGTCAGGAATTTTCGGGCGCAGGCCAACCATCTCGCCAACTTCGTCATCAGCGAGACCTTCGCTCCCCGGGATATTCTCTACACGACCAGAAGTAAGTTGTGGGGATTTCTCTTCTAAGCTGAGTGGTGCCTCTCCGGGGCCTCGCGAAATTCCCCCTGGCTGCTCTTTCCCCGTTCCATTCTCTCTCTCCCCTGCGCTTCGTCCTCCCGCCTCTCCTTCGCCGTCACCTGACTTATTCGGCTCCATTTCGCACATCCCACCGTCAGTTGACGATCCATTCTCACAATTTCCGGAGGCCTGCTTTTCTCCCTTGCTCGACTGCTTCCCCTCGGTTGACTGCTTTCCGTTTGCGCCCGCCTCTTGCTTTTGCTCGGTTCCTTTTCCGGTGCGTGACTTTTTCAAATCTTGTAACTTCGCTTGATTTTTTGCGATGCCCTTTCGTAATTCCTCCAATTCACTCTTTGAAAAATTCTCTAATCCTTTTTCCGCAAACTCCGTAAGCGGGTTAATCAATTCTGCTTGGAGCGGGAGTGAGTTGGATTGAAGGTCGGAGAGTGCTTCGCCTAACTGCGATTGAAGTGCTTCTCGTTCCTCGGCACTTAAGTGTGCGCTTCGCTCTTCGAGCTCTTCAAGCGCACTCCCCGCCTGGGCAAGCCCTTGAGTGAGACTGTCGATGGCACTCTCCATTTTCTCGCGAAGCGCCTCCCCGGCTTCGAGCGAACTGTGATCGTACCATTCTTCTTTCGGTTGTGTGAGGAGTTCATTTTGTTGCTCTTCGAATCGCTCGAGTGCTTCCGGAGCGATGAGCTGCTCTTCGCGTAGCTCTTCAACCCAGGCCTCGACCTGGCCCAAGCTTACGGGTGGTTCGATAGATGTTGCAATTGCGTTCTGCTCGGCGCGCCGGACCGGAAGGAAGAGCGCAGCAAGAATGAGCGCGAGTTGGAGCACCGCGGCACTCACAAGACGATTCCATCGCCAGCGAACCGGTGCTTCAACGGTCTTCGTCGATTCGGGCCAAGAGGTAAATCCTACGTTTGCAACGGAGAGCTGATTGTGGAGTCGCATCTGTGCTTCGAGTCGTGCTAAGCCCTCAGCGAGAACGATGAATCTTCGTTTTACAATGAAGAGGACGAGGAGGCCCGCGAGCGCGAGTCCTCCGGCGAAGGCCGACCAAATTGGTGTAAGCGTCCACCCGAGGCGTTTTGCACTAAGAATAAAACAAAGGAAGATGACGCTAAGCGCAAGACAGGTTGGGACAAAAAAACTCAGCCACCAACCGAAATTGACACGTCGACAGACACCTCTGCCGCGAGATTTCCAGAGCCGCGCGTTTCGCGCATCAGCTTCGCTGCTCTTGTTCGAATTCACATTCGGGCCATTGTGGAAAACCGTCGCTCAACGCCCTCGGCTCGACTTCGTGTAAGGAGAAAGTCGAAAGAGGGTAACTGGTTAGAGATCGACCAGTAAATCAACCAACTAAACGTACTATTATAGAGGAGAATTCCCTAGCTTGATAGGTTCGATTTTGGCTGTAGCCAAGGCGCGGGAATTGCGAGGA